>Ga0209487_1001250_pt1 | contig 21723 bp, 19 predicted proteins | sample Poulit2012_FD_187524 | JGI IMG/M metagenome (GOLD analysis project Ga0209487, IMG submission 187524) | Agricultural soil microbial communities from Georgia to study Nitrogen management - Poultry litter 2012 (SPAdes) (version 2) | ecosystem: Environmental > Terrestrial > Soil > Agricultural land...
GAGGCCTTCGCCGCCGCGGGGGTGCGGTCCTCGCGCACCCGGCTCATCTCCGGCCGGGCCATGGACGTCCTGCCGCGGATGGCCGACGGCGCCTACGACCTCGTGCTCGTCGACGCCGACCCCGCCGACGTCGCCGACTACGTCCAGCAGGCGGTGCGGATGCTGCGCGTCGGGGGTGTGCTGGCCGTGGTCAACACGCTGTGGCACGACCGGGTCGCCGACCCGGCGCGCCGCGACGAGTCGACGGTGGCGATGCGTGAGCTGGGCAAGGCGGTGCGCGCGGACGAGCGGCTCACCAGCGCCCTGCTGCCCACCGGCACCGGGCTGCTCGCCGCGGTCCGCCGCAGCTGACGGCCCGCGTCGGCAGGCCGCCACCGGCCCGGGTGGTCAGGACTCGGGGAAGCCCGCGAGCACCGCGGCCGAGCTCGACAGCCCCAGCCGGGTGGCGCCGGCGTCGATCATCGCCTGCGCGGCGGCGGCGTCCCGGATGCCCCCGGATGCCTTGACCCCCAGCCGGCCGCCCACCGTCTGCGCCATGAGCTCGACGGCGTGGACGCTGGCCCCACCGGCCGGGTGGAAGCCGGTGGAGGTCTTGACGAAGTCGGCGCCCGCCGCCTCGGCCGCCCGGCAGGCCGCGATGACCTGCTCGTCGTCCAGCGCGGCGGACTCGATGATGACCTTGAGGACCACCGGGGAGGGCGCGGCCGCACGCACCGCAGCGATGTCCGCCTCGACGGCGGCCCAGTTGCCGGCCCGTGCCTCGCCGAGGTTGATGACCATGTCGACCTCGGCGGCGCCGTCGCGCACCGCGCGCGCGGCCTCGGCGGCCTTGACCTCGCTGTGGTGCGCACCGGACGGGAACCCGCACACGGTGGCCACGACGAGGCCCTCGGCGCCCTGCAGCGGCAGCTGCGAGGGCGAGACGCAGACGGCGAGCACGCCGAGCTCCCGCGCCTCCGCCACCAGGGCGGCGACCTGCTCGGCCGTGGCCTCCGGCTTGAGCAGGGTGTGGTCGATCAGCTGGGCGACGTCCTGGCGTGCGGTCATGGCTCCTCCTGGGGCTGGGTGCCCTCCGAGCCTAGCGGGGCTAGAGCTCCTCCCCGTCGACGTCGGCGTCGTCGAGCACGGGGACCTCGATGGTCTGTTCGAGCTGGTCCGCCTCGCTCGCCTCGCGGTCGGGGTCGACGACCTCCGGCGGGTCGTAGTCCTCGCCGGTGGAGGGGGACAGCGCAGCCACGGCCTCCTCGGGGTCGTCGGGCAGGTCGATGCCGGGTGTCGGGTTCGGCGGAATGCTCATCGGTCACCCTTCCTTGCGAGGTCGCTGTCGGGGGAACCTCTAGTGTGGCCTGCCGGGCGGGGCGATGCACATGCCTTGGTCACCTGTCCGGGACGGGCAGCAGGGTCGCCACGACGTGCGTCCACCCGCCGAGTGCCGGGTGGGGCTCGGTGCGCGCGAGCAGGTCGGCGGTGCGGACCGCGAACACGGACCCGGCGGCCGGCTCGTAGAGCTGCAGCGTGCCGGGCAGGCCGGCCCCGCGGGGTGGCGGGACGGCGAGGACGACGTGGCGCGGCACGGCGTGCGACAGTCCGCCCCGGACGTCGCCGCCGACGTAGAGCGGCACCGGCTGGCCGCGGCGGATCGCGGCCTCGACCAGGCCGAGGAGGGTGGGGGCCTGTGCCGACGCGTCGTCGAACGGGCGCACCCGGTAGCGGACGCCGGGGAAGCGGGCGACGCGGGCAGCCGTCCAGGGCGGGGTGCCCAGGGCGCGCGGCCACGGCAACGGACCGAGCCCCCGCCGTGAGGTGGCCGCCTGCACGGTGCGCTGCGCGGCGGCGAAGCGCGCGGCGGCGCCGCCGGTGACCGGCTCCTGGGGGACCTCGGGCGGGTGCTCCCCGGCCGGCAGGCTCCCCGTCTCGAGCCACTGCGCCAGGGCCGGGTCGCCGGTGGCGGCGAGCATGACGAGCACCGCCGACCCGCACGTGGTGCCGTCCGTCTGGCGGGCCCGGGCACCGCCGAGGAGCACGGGCAGCCCGTCGGCGTGCTGTGCACCGGGGCGCGCCGTGCCGACCGGTCCACCGCCGTCCCCGCCCCGCGCCGCGCTCGGCCCGGGTGCCCCGGAGCCCGCGCCGGCGGCTCCCGCCGCACCGGTGGCGCCGGCCGCGGCGGCGGGGCCCGCGGCGGGGCCGCCGCCGGCGGGTCGGACGGAGGTCCGCACCGGCCGGCTCAGGGCCGCGAGCGGGGCGGTGAGCTGCCAGCGCGGCCAGGACGAGGACGCCATGTCAGCCGGCGATCTTCTCGAGGACGACGTCACCCGCCCGGCGCTGCGGGCCGCCGTCGGCGATCTCGATCCCGCCGTCGAGCGCCTGGCGGGCCCGTGCGAACCGCTCGGGGGTGTCGGTGTGCATGGTGAGCAGCGGCTGCCCGGCGCGGACGCGGTCGCCCGGCTTGGCGTGCAGCTCCACCCCTGCGGCGGCTTGGACGGCGTCGCCCTGGCGGGCACGCCCGGCTCCCAGCCGCCACGCGCAGACCCCGACGGCGTAGGCGTCCAACCGGGTGAGCACCCCGTCCCGCTCGGCGGTGACGGTCTCGGTCTCCTTCGCGGTGGGCAGCGGGGCGTCGGGGTCGCCGCCCTGCGCACTGATCATCCGGCGCCACACGTCCATCGCCCGCCCGTCCCGCAGGGCCTCGCGCGGGTCGGCGTCGGTGCGGCCCGCGGCGTCGAGCATCTCCCGGGCCAGGGCGACGGTGAGGTCGACGACGTCCTGCGGGCCGCCGCCGGCGAGGACCTCGACGGACTCGCGGACCTCCAGGGCGTTGCCGGCGGTCAGGCCCAGGGGGGTGGACATGTCGGTGAGGAGCGCGGTGGTCCGCACTCCGGCGTCGGTGCCGAGCGCGACCATGGTGCGGGCCAGCTCGCGGGCGGAGTCGATGTCCTTCATGAACGCCCCGGAGCCCACCTTGACGTCCAGGACGAGGGAGTCGGTGCCCTCGGCGATCTTCTTGCTCATGATCGAGGAGGCGATGAGCGGGATGGCCTCGACCGTGGCGGTGGTGTCGCGCAGCGCGTAGAGCTTCTTGTCGGCGGGGGCCAGGCCCGTCCCGGCGGCGCAGATGACCGCGCCGACGTCCTCGAGCTGGCGCAGGATCTCCTCGTTGTCGAGGTCGGCCCGCCAGCCGGGGATGGACTCCAGCTTGTCGAGCGTGCCCCCGGTGTGGCCCAGCCCGCGGCCGGACAGCTGGGGCACGGCGACGTCGAAGACCGCGACGAGCGGCGCCAGCGGCAGGGTGATCTTGTCCCCCACCCCGCCGGTGGAGTGCTTGTCGGCGGTCGGCCGGCTCAGCCCGGAGAAGTCCATCCGCTCGCCGGAGGCGATCATCGCCGCGGTCCAGCGGAAGATCTCGTCCCGGTCCATGCCGCGCAGGAAGATCGCCATGGCGAGCGCGGACATCTGCTCGTCGGCCACCACCCCGCGGGTGTAGGCGTCCACCACCCAGTCGATCTCGGCGGGCGTGAGGGTGCCGCCGTCGCGTTTCGTCCGGATGATGTCGACGACGTCGAAGGGTTCGCTCATGGGCCCACCCTAGGACCCCGACCGGCAGCGCGCTGGGACCTACGGGCCGGTTCCGCCGCGCTGCTCCCAGTCGGCCAGGTGGTCCGGCCCGAAGGCCTCGGGCAGCACCTCGGTCATCGGGTGGATGCCGCTGGGGGTCTCGACGAGCAGCTCGGGCCCCCCGTGCTCCCAGAGCAGCTGGCGGCAGCGGCCGCACGGGACGATGACCGTGCCCTCACCGTCGACGCAGGTGAAGGCGACGAGGCGGCCGCCGCCGGTGGCGTGCAGCGCCGAGACGAGGCCGCACTCGGCGCACAGGCCCACGCCGTAGGAGGCGTTCTCCACGTTGCACCCGGTGACGGTGCGGCCGTCGTCGACGAGCGCGGCCGCACCGACCGGGTATCTCGAGTAGGGCACGTAGGCCCATTGCGTCATCTCCCGGGCGAGGGTGCGGAGCCGCTCCCAGGTGGTGTCGTCGATCATCGCGCTCCTCCTGCTCGCCCGGGACGCCGGTCCCGCGGGCCGGGCTACTTGACGTAGGGCTTGTTCTCCGCGGCGGGCGGGCGGACCCGCCCGACGAAGCCGGCAACCGCGAAGATGGTGATGACGTAGGGCAGCATGAGGAGGAACTCGCCGGGGATCCCGGAGCCGCCCATGGTGCTGAGCATGTTGGCCAGGTTGCGGGACAGGCCGAAGAGCAGCGCGGCGGCCATCGCCCCGATCGGGTTCCAGCGGCCCAGGATCATCGCCGCCAGGGCGATGAAGCCGTTGCCGGCGGACATGTCGCGGCCGAAGGCCAGACCGGAGCCGACGGTGAAGAACGCCCCGCCCAGCCCGGCCAGCGCGGAGCCGAGGATCGGGGTGACCCAGCGGGTGCGGATGACGTCGATGCCCACGGTGTCGGCGGCCTTGGGGTGCTCGCCGACGGCGCGCACCCGCAGCCCCCACCTGCTGCGGAAGAGGAAGAACTGCAGCAGGATGATCGCCGCGTACATGAGGTAGACGAGGATGTTCTGGTTGAACAGCACCGGGCCGAGGATCGGGATGTCCGAGATCACCGGGATCTCCAGGGGCGGCAGCCGGAAACGCTGGTTGAGCTCGGGGTTGTCGCTCAGCACGGTGGAGAAGAAGAACGTCGTCAGGCCGAGGACCAGGACGTTGAGCACGACACCGACGATGATCTGGTCCACCCAGTACTTCACGCTGAAGAACACGAGCAGGACGCCGACCAGGGCCCCGGCGACCGGCGCGGCGAGCACCCCGACGTAGGGGTTGCCGGCCAGCGAGGCGACGATCGCGGCGAGGAACGCGCCGGCGAGCAGCTGGCCCTCGATGGCGATGTTGATGACGCCGGAGCGCTCGCACATGACGCCGGACAGGGAGCCGAAGACGAGCGGGACCGACAGCGCCAGGCCGCCGATGAGCAGCGAGGTGATGGAGATCGTCGCCCCCGCACCCACCCAGGTGAGGAAGGCGAGGACGAAGGCGAGCCCGAACAGCGCCGGCGGCCACCAGCCCACCGGCTGACGGCGCAGCGCCCGCACGGTGGCGTAGGCGGCGAGGGCCGCCATGACCAGGGTGAGCACCCACAGCGCCCCCACTGTGGGCACCGCGATGTTCGGCAGCTCGGCGGCCTCCCCGCCGGTGGAGACGCGGAACGTCGTCTCGGTGCCGCCCTCGGTGAACAGGACGAAGCCCAGCAGCGAGATGACGGCGAAGGCGATCATGAAGCCCGGTGCACGCCACTTGACCGGGGGGACGATCACCTGGGGGCTCTCGGGAGCCATCGTTGCCTGGCTCATGCCGCAACCTCCTTCTTCACGACGGGCGCCGTCCTGCGCACCGACCGGTCGGGCGCCGGGAGGCGGAAGATGGCGCGCACCAGCGGGGGTGCGGCGATGAGCAGGACGATGATCGACTGCACGACGAGGATGATGTCGATCGGCGTCTGGGTGGTGGACTGCATGAGGAAGCCACCGGCCTTGAGCGCACCGAAGAGCAGGCCCGCCCACAGCGTGCCCCAGGGCCGGGCGCGGCCGAGGAGGGCCACGGTGATGGCGTCGAAGCCGTAGCTCGCCGCCACCCCCGAGGTGAGGACCTTCTCGGTGCCGAGGACCTGCGCGGAGCCGCCGAGGCCGGCGAGCGCACCGGCGACGACCATCGCGACGACGATGACCTTGTTGACGGACACACCGGCGGTGCGGGCGGCCTCAAGGTTGGCGCCGACGGCACGCAGCTCGAAGCCGAAGGTCGAGCGCTCCACCAGCCACCACACGAGCGCGGTCACCGCGATCATCAGCAGGAAGCCGAGGTGCAGCCGGAAGCCGCTGCCCAGCAGCAGCGGGTAGAGGGAGGTGTCCTTGATGTCCGGGGAGATCGGCAGCGAGGAGCCGCTGCGCTGGAACGCCGACTGGGTGAGCAGCCACCCGATGAAGTAGACGGCGATGTTGTTGAGCATGATCGTGACGATCACCTCGTTGGCGCCGGTGCGCGCCTTGAGCACACCGGCGACCCCGCCGTAGATGGCCCCGCCGAGCGCGGCCGCGATGACGGCCAGCACGACGTGCAGCACGACCGGCAGGTCGAGGGCGAAGCCGACGTAGCCGCCGACGATGGCGCCGGCGATGATCTGGCCCTGGCCGCCGATGTTGAACATGCCCGCCCGGAACGCCACCGCGATGCCGAGCCCGGTGAAGACGAGCGGTACGGAGAAGACCATGGTCTCCGTCAGCGGCCGGATCGCCCGGGTGAAGGTCTGGGCCCGGTAGTCGAAGATCGACCCGCGGAACAGGGCGTTGTAGGAGGAGGCGACGGCGTCCCACGCGGCGGAGAGCATGTCCCCGGGCCGTGCGAAGAAGTAGCCGGCCGTCTCCTGCACCCGGGCGTCGGCGCCGGCGATGAGGACGGCGCTGAGCACGAGCGCGACGACGATGGCGAGCAGGGTGACGAGCCAGCTGCCGGACAGGATGTCACGCACGACCTGTGCGGTGCGGCTGGTCGGCCGCTCCGCGGGGACCTGCTTCTGCGAGGCCGGGGAGTCCTCGGCCTGGGCGACGACGTCGCCCGGGTGCTCCTCCTTGTGCCGGATCTGCTCCTCGCTCACGGCGCCTCCTCACTCATGTCGTCGGCCGCGGCCAGGGCCGTGCGGTGCTCGGCGGACTGGACCCGGGCCTCCTCGAGCGGCACCCCGGCCATCATGAGGCCGAGGACGTCGCGGTCGGTGTCGCCGGGGACGACGCCGACGACCCGGCCCCGGTACATCACGGCGATCCGGTCGGCGAGCGCCATGACCTCGTCGAGCTCGCTGGAGACGAGCAGGACGGCGGTGCCGGTGTCCCGCTCGGCGACGAGCCGCTCGTGGATGAACTCGATGGACCCGACGTCCACGCCACGGGTGGGCTGGGAGGCGACGAGGACGCGCAGCGGCCGGGACATCTCCCGGGCCACGACGACCTTCTGCTGGTTCCCGCCGGAGAGCGTGGAGATGGGGTCGGTGACGTCGGTGAGCCGGACGTCGAACTCCTCGGCCCGCCTGCGGGCGTTGTCGATGACGACGTTCGGCAGCACGGTGCCCCACCGGGCGAAGGGCGGGGTGTCGTACAGGTCGAGGATGAAGTTCTCGGCGACCGTGAAGGAGGAGATGACGCCGCTGGTCGAGCGGTCCTCGGGGATGAAGCCGAGGCCGGCGCGCAGCCGCTGCTTGACCGTCGTGCCGACCATCTCCTTGCCGTCGATGCGGATGGAGCCGTGCAGCGGCTCGGTGAGCCCGAGGATGGTCTCGGTGAGCTCGGTCTGCCCGTTGCCCTGGACACCGGCGATGACGACGATCTCCCCGCGTCGGACGGTGAGGTCGACACGGTCGACGGCCAGGTTGCCCTTGGGGTCCAGGACGGTGAGCTCGGACAGGACGAGGGCGTCGTCGGTGGGCTCGGCCGGGTCCTTGTCCACCGCCATGCTCACGGCGCGCCCGACCATGAGGGAGGCGAGCTCGGTCTCCGAGGACGTCGGGCTCGCCTCGCCGACGACCTTGCCCCGCCGGATGACGGTGATCGAGTCGGCGATGGCGCGGACCTCGCGCAGCTTGTGGGTGATGAAGACGATCGAGGTCCCCTCGGCCTTGAGCTGGCGCATGATCTCGATGAGCTCGTCGGTCTCCTGCGGGGTCAGCACCGCGGTGGGCTCGTCGAGGATGAGGACCTTGGCGTCGCGGGACAGCGCCTTGATGATCTCCACCCGCTGCTGCACACCGACGGGCAGGTCCTCGATGACGGCGTCGGGGTCGACGTCGAAACCGAAGCGGTCGGAGATCTCCTTGACCCGCTTGCGGGCTTCGCGGCGGTCGATGATGCCCAGCGGCCCGGCCGGCTCGTAGCCCAGGGCGACCGACTCGGCGACGGTGAAGACCGGCACGAGCATGAAGTGCTGGTGCACCATCCCGATGCCGGCGGCCACGGCGTCGCCGGGCCCGTCGAAGGTGACCGGCGTGCCGTCGAGCACGATCTGGCCGTCGTCGGGTTCGTACAGGCCGTAGAGCACGTTCATCAGCGTGCTCTTGCCGGCCCCGTTCTCACCGAGGAGCGCGTGGATCTCCCCCGGCTCGACGACCAGGTCGATGGCGTCGTTGGCGACGAGGGACCCGAAGCGCTTGGTGATGCCTCGAAGCTCGAGTTTCACTGGGCTGCTCCATTGGGATCGATGGCGGGGTGGGCCGCCGGTGTCCGGACGGGCGCCTGGTCCGGGAGGGTGGGGATGGGGTACGGCGCCCGGTACGGCGGCGGCCCGGTCGCCCTGGTGGCAACCGGGCCGCCGCGCGTGGTCTCTACCGGGTCACGGAGCGTTCGGCGTGTCCACGGTGATCTCGCCGGAGATGATCTGGTCCTGGAGCGCCTGGATCTGGTCCTGCAGTTCCTGCGGCACCTCGGCGCTGCCCAGCGCCAGGCTCACGCCGCCGTTCTCCAGGTCACCGATGTAGGGCTCGCCGGTGAAGTTGCCCGCGAGGGCCTCCTCGATGGTGGCGAAGACACCGGCACCGATCTCCTTGACGACGGACGCCATGACGATGTCGCCGTAGTCGGTGGACTCGGTCCAGTCGGAGTCGACACCCACGATCCACACGTCGCCGGCGTTCTCCGCGGCGGCGGCGGCACCCAGGCCGACCGGGCCGGCCACCGGCATGATGATGTCGGCACCCTGGGCGATGAACTCGTTGGTCAGCGCCTGGCCCTGGCCCTGGTCCTCGAAGCCGCCGGAGAACGTGCCGTCCTGCGCCTCCTTGTCCCAGCCGAGGACGGTGACGTCGGCGCCGTTGTCCTCGTTGTACTTCGCCACGCCGTCGACGAAGCCGTCCATGAAGATGCTGACGGACGGGATCGGCAGGCCGCCGAAGGTGGCGACGGTGCCGGTCTCGGTCATCCCGGCGGCGAGGTAGCCGGCGAGGTAGGCGGCCTCGGCGGTGTTGAAGATGATCGGCTTGGCGTTGTCGATCTCGACCGGCTCCGGCGGGTCGCCCTCGGAGAAGGTCGCGTCGACGAGGCCGAAGGCGAGGTCGGGGTTGGCCTCGGCGGCAGCCTGGATCGGGTCCTCCAGGAGGAAGCCGACGCCGATGGTGATGTTGCAGCCCTGCTGGACCATGGAGTCGACGTTGGGGCCGAAGTCGGCGTCGCTCTGCGACTCGGCGTCGTTGAGCTGGATGCCCAGCTCCGCCTCCGCACGCTCGGCACCCTCCATCGCCGACTGGTTGAACGACTGGTCGTCCCAGCCGCCCTGGTCGGAGATGAGGCAGGCGAGGAAGTCGCTCGCGGCGTCGTCACCGTTGCCGGTGTCGTCGGTCTGCTCGGCGGACGTCGTGTCGCCGCCCGGCTCCTCGGTCTCCTCCGGCGCGTCGCCGCACGCCGCGAGGGTCAGCGCGGCGACACCCGCCAGAGCGGTCGCGTAGATGGTTCTCTTCACGCTTGTCTCCTGGTCTTCGTAGGGCCGGTGGCCCGTGGGTCGTGGAGGACGGGCCGGATCGGCTGTGTAGCCGAAACTGTATGCCCGCACCCCCAGGACTTTGGTCACATCGTGAGAAATCGGATGGTGAATGTTACAGAAACGTTGCTATCGCGCCCGGGCCGGGGCCCCGCCCCGACCTGGCCTGACGCGCGCCGCAGGGCCGGCGGGAGCGGCCACCCGCGGCTCGTAGCCGGCGAGCTGGGCGGTGCGGGCGAGCACCCGCACCCCGATGCCGATCGCGCGCTCGTCGACGACCAGGTCCCCCTGGTGGAGGTCGTGCGCCGGACCGCCGGGGACCCGGGTGCCGAGCCGCACCATCGCCCCGGGCACCCGGGAGAGGTACCAGGCGAAGTCCTCCCCGCCGAGGGACTGCTCGGTGAGGACGACGGCGTCGCTGCCGACCACCTCACGGGTGGCGGTGTCGAGCATCCGCACGCACTGCTCGTCGTTGACCACCGGGGGCATCCCCCGCTGGTGGCGCAGCTCGACGTCGACCCCGTAGGGGGCCAGGAGGCCGTGGACGACCTCGTCGACGAGCGCCCCGGCGCGCTCCCAGGTCTCGATGTCGAGCGAACGCAGCGTCCCGGTGACCGACCCGACGGACGGGATGGTGTTCGGGGCCTTGCCCGCGTTGACCGCGCCCCAGGTGAGGTTGGCGCCGGAGCGGGGGTCGAGGCGGCGGTCGAGCACCGCCGGCAGCTCGGTGATGACGTGCCCCAGCGCGTAGACGACGTCGCCGGTGAGGTGCGGCCGGGAGGTGTGGCCGCCGGTGGAGCGCACGACGACGGTGACGTTGTCGGAGGCCGCGGTGATCGGTCCGATGCGCGAGCCGACCTTCCCGACCTCGATCTTCGGTGCGCAGTGCAGGGCGTAGATCTGCTCGACGCCGTCGAGTACACCCTCCTCGAGCAGCGCCTTGGCGCCGCTGGGCTGGACCTCCTCGGCGGGCTGGAGGACGAGGCGCACCCCCACGGGCAGCTGTCCCTCCTCGTGCAGCCGGGCGAGCACGAGCCCCGCGCCGAGGACCGCGGTGGCGTGGACGTCGTGGCCGCAGGCGTGGGACACGCCCGGGCGGCGGGAGCTGAAGGGCAGCCCGGTGGTCTCCGGCACCGGTAGGGCGTCGATGTCGCCGCGCAGCCCGATGCGGCGACGGCCGCGCTGCCGGGGGTCCGGCCCGATGTCGCACACGAGGCCGCTGCTCTGGGTGCGCCGCGGCCGGAGCCCGGCGGCGGCGAGCCGGTCGAAGAGCAGCGCCGTCGTCTCCTGCTCCATCCAGCCCAGCTCGGGGTTGGCGTGGATCTGCCGCCGGATCGCGATGAGCTCCTCCTCGAGCTCCGCGGTGAGCTCTCGGACGCGGTCGGCGGGCGGGACGTCGTTCACCCCTGCGACACTAGCGCGCATCACCGCAGTTCGTCGGGAACGCGGTCGACGACCTCCCGCAGCTGCTGGGCGTGCTCCGTCGTCGTGACGAGGAGGGCATCGGGGGTGTCGACGACGACGGCGCCCGGCACGCCGAGCAGCGCGACGAGCCGCCCGCCGTCGGTGACGACGACGGCGCCTTCGCTGTCCCGGGCCAGCGTCCCCTCCTGCGGGCCGAGGCCGGCGACGCCGTCGGCGCCCACCGGGAGCAGCCGGGCCAGGGAGCGCCAGTCGCCGACGTCGTCCCAGCCCAGCTCGGCGGGCACGACGGCCACCCCGCCGTCGGCGGCGACGGGCTCGGCGACGGCGTGGTCGATGGCGATGCGGGTGAGGCGGGGCCACTCGCGGGCCAGGACGGCGGCGCGGTCGGCGGTGTCCCACGCCCGGGCGAGGGTGACCACGCCGTCGTGAAGGGCGGGCTGGAGCCGCTGCAGGTGGCCGAGGAGCACCTCGGCGCGCACGACGAACATGCCGGCGTTCCACCGGTAGCGGCCGGTGGCGAGGTAGGCGGCGGCGGTCTGGGCGTCGGGCTTCTCGACGAAGCGCGCCACGTGCCGGGCGGCGGGGGCGTCGGCGAGCCCGAGCGGGCTCCCCTCCTCGATGTAGCCGAAGGCGGTGGAGGGGTGGTCGGCCCGGATCCCGATGGTCACGAGGTAGCCCGCGCGGGCGGCGGCGACCGCCTCCCGGACGGCGGCGTGGAACGCCTCCGGCCGGCGGACGACGTGGTCGGCGGCGAAGGAGCCGAGGACGACGTCGCCGTGCCGCTCGCGGAGCAGGGCGGCGGCGAGGCCGATGGCGGCCATCGAGTCGCGCCCGGAGGGCTCGGTGACCAGGCCCGCCGCGGGGAGCGCGGGCAGCTGCTCACGTACGACGGCGGCGTGCGCCTCCCCGGTGACGACGAGGACCCCGTCCTCACCGGTGAGCGGCACGAGCCGGTCCCAGGTGGCCTGGAGCAGCGTGCGGCCCGTCCCGGTGAGGTCGAGCAGGAACTTCGGCCGCGACCGGCGCGACAGCGGCCACAGGCGGGTGCCGGCTCCCCCGGCGGGGACGACGGCGTGGAAGCCGGGGACGGGGCTGGTGGTCATGCGGGAAGCGTAGACGCGGCGCGGCGCGCCCGGTTCGTCCCGGTTCCGCGCCTCCGTCCGGGGCCGCGGTCAGGAGCACTCCCGGAGAAGTGGATACGATGCTGGTTGTGTCAACGACAACTTCTGCAGCGCGGCAGGTCAAGGGACTCCGCACGACGGTCGCCCTGAAGATCGTCATGGCCGTGACGGGGATCATCTTCCTGCTCTTCGTGCTCGCGCACATGTACGGCAACCTCAAGGCGCTCTCCGGCCAGGAGGCGTTCGACGACTACGCCCACCACCTGCGGGTGCTGGGCGAGCCGATGCTCCCCTACTCCGGGTTCCTCTGGGTGATGCGCATCGTGCTCGTCGTCAGCCTCGTCCTGCACGTGTGGTCGGCGGCCAGGCTGACACGGCGCAAGCGCGGGGCTCGCACCCAGAAGTACACGGTGAAGAAGGCGGTCGCCTCGACGCTGTCCTCCCGCACGATGATGTGGGGCGGCATCGCCCTGCTGCTGTTCGTCGTCTTCCACATCCTGCAGTTCACCACCCTGACGATCGAGGTCGGTGGCTCCTTCGACAGCCCGCACGAGCGCTTCGTCGCGGCCTTCGAGGTCTGGTGGCTGCTGGCGATCTACGTCGTCGCGATGGTCGCACTGGGCATGCACCTGCGGCACGGGGTGTGGAGCGCCGTGCAGACCCTCGGCTGGTCGAACCGGCGCCGCCAGCCGGCGATCAAGGCGGCCGCCCTGGCCGTCGCGCTCGTCGTCGTCGTCGGCTTCCTCCTCCCCCCGTTCGCCGTCGCCCTCGGCATCGTCAACTAGGCCCCGTGGAGTACGTGCATCCCCATGACTGAACAGCTGACCGACCAGCTCATCGCCGGCCTCTACCGGGAGGGCGACCCGATCGCCGACACCAAGGCACCGGCGGTGCCGATCGACCGTCGCTGGCGCGAGCGCCAGTTCGGTGCCCGCCTCGTCAACCCGGCCAACCGGCGCAAGCTCAGCGTCATCATCGTCGGCACCGGCCTGGCCGGCGCCTCGGCGGGCGCGACCCTCGGTGAGGCCGGGTACAACGTCAAGTCCTTCTGCTACCAGGACTCCCCGCGCCGGGCGCACTCGATCGCCGCCCAGGGCGGCATCAACGCGGCGAAGAACTACCGCAACGACAACGACTCCGTCTTCCGCCTCTTCTACGACACCGTCAAGGGCGGGGACTTCCGCGCCCGGGAGTCGAACGTCTACCGCCTGGCCGAGGTCAGCGCGAACATCATCGACCAGTGCGTCGCCCAGGGCGTGCCCTTCGCCCGCGAGTACGGCGGCCTGCTGGACAACCGCTCCTTCGGTGGTGTGCAGGTCTCCCGGACCTTCTACGCGCGGGGCCAGACGGGCCAGCAGCTGCTCATCGGCGCCTACCAGGCGCTGGAGCGGCAGGTGGCCGCCGGCACGGTGGAGATGTTCACCCGCCACGAGATGCTCGAGCTCGTCGTCGTGGACGGCCGGGCCCGCGGCATCATCGTCCGCGACATGGTCACCGGTGAGATCGAGACGCACATGGCCGACGCCGTCGTGCTCGCCACCGGGGGCTACGGCAACGTCTTCTACCTGTCGACCAACGCGATGGGCTCGAACACGACGGCCATCTGGCGGGCGCACCGCAAGGGCGCGCTCTTCGGTAACCCGTGCTTCACCCAGATCCACCCCACGTGCATCCCGGTGTCGGGCGACTACCAGTCCAAGCTCACCCTGATGAGCGAGTCGCTGCGCAACGACGGCCGCATCTGGGTGCCCAAGCGGGCCGAGGACTGCGACAAGGACCCGCGGGACATCCCCGAGGAGGACCGCGACTACTACCTCGAGCGGATCTACCCGGCCTTCGGCAACCTCGTCCCCCGCGACATCGCCTCCCGGCAGGCGAAGAACGTGTGCGACGAGGGGCGCGGCGTCGGGCCGGCGGTGGACGGGGTGCGCCGCGGCGTCTACCTCGACTTCGCCGAGGCCATCTCGCGGATGGGCCGCAAGGCCGTCGAGGCCAAGTACGGCAACCTCTTCGACATGTACCAGCGCATCACGGGAGAGAACCCGTACGAGGTCCCGATGCGCATCTACCCCGCCGTCCACTACACGATGGGCGGGCTGTGGGTCGACTACGACCTCCAGTCCACCATCCCGGGCCTCTTCGTCACCGGTGAGGCCAACTTCTCCGACCACGGCGCGAACCGCCTGGGTGCCTCCGCGCTCATGCAGGGCCTGGCCGACGGCTACTTCGTGCTGCCCAACACGATCAACGACTACCTGGCCGACGGCCCCTTCGAGAAGGTCACGGAGGACCACCCGGCGGTGCAGGAGGCGCGCGGGGCCGTCATCGACCGCATCGACCGGCTCATGAACGCCGGCGGCAAGCGCTCCGTCGACTCCTTCCACAAGGAGCTCGGCAACATCATGTGGGAGTACTGCGGGATGGAGCGCACCGAGGAGGGCCTGCGCACCGCGATCGAGAAGATCCGGGCGCTGCGCGAGGAGTACTGGCGCGACGTCAAGGTCCTCGGCGCCGCCGACGACTTCAACCAGTCCCTGGAGAAGGCCCACCGGGTCGCCGACTTCCTCGAGCTCGGTGAGCTCATGTGCATCGACGCGCTGCACCGCCGCGAGTCCTGCGGTGGGCACTTCCGCGCCGAGTCGCAGACCGAGGACGGCGAGGCGCTGCGGCACGACGACGAGTTCGCCTACGTCGCGGCGTGGGAGTGGACCGGTGAGGGGCAGCCCCCGGTGCTCCACAAGGAGGACCTCGTGTACGAGTACGTCGAGATGAAGCAGCGGAGCTACAAGTGAGAATCACCCTCAAGGTCTGGCGCCAGAAGAACGCCGACACGCCCGGCCGCATGGTCGAGTACCCGCTTGACGGCATCTCCGAGGACATGTCCTTCCTCGAGATGCTCGACGTGCTCAACGAGCAGCTCATCGAGCGCGGCGAGGAGCCGGTCGCCTTCGACCACGACTGCCGCGAGGGCATCTGCGGCATGTGCGGCGTCATGATCGACGGCGTCGCCCACGGGCCGGAGGTCACCACCACCTGCCAGCTGCACATGCGCTCCTTCAAGGACGGTGACACGATCACCGTCGAGCCGTGGCGGGCCGACCCGTTCCCGGTCATCAAGGACCTCGTCGTCGACCGCTCCGCGTTCGACCGCATCATCCAGGCCGGCGGCTTCATCTCCGCCAACACCGGCTCGGCGCCCGACGCCCACGCCACCGTGGTGCCGAAGAGCGACGCCGACGCGGCCTTCGAGGCGGCCGCCTGCATCGGCTGCGGCGCGTGCGTGGCCGCCTGCCCGAACGGCTCGTCGATGCTCTTCACCGCCGCCAAGGTCACCCACCTCGGCAAGCTCCCGCAGGGGCAGCCCGAGCGGTGGGGCCGGGTGGTCTCGATGGTGGCGCAGCAGGACGCCGAGGGCTTCGGTGGCTGCACGAACATCGGTGAGTGCGCCGCCGTGTGCCCCAAGGGCATCCCGCTGGACACGATCAACCAGCTGAACTTCGACCTGCGCACCGCCATCCGCAACGGCAGCTGACAGCGCGAGAAGGCCCCCGGCTCCTGCGAGCCGGGGGCCTTCTGCTTGCGTGCGGCGGGTTGTCCGCCCACCGCACGTCCGCTCAACGGTGGGCGGTCTCGCCCCGTGCCTCCCGGCGCTCGGCGCGGCGCTGCAGGTAGCCGTCCCGGCGGGTGTAGCGCCGCCGCAACCGGCGCCGGTTCCACCGCCGCAGCGCCCCGACGACGCCGCCCCAGTAGGCGTCCTTCGCCCGCTCCTCCAGCGCGAGACGCTCCTCCCACTCCCGGCGCTCCTCGTCCGCGCGCCGGGTGGCGAGGACCTCGCGGCCCTCCTCCCCCAGCCGCTCGAGGTCCGCCGCGAGCGCCGTCTCGCTCACCTGCCGGTCGGCCTCCACGGTCCCGGTGATGGCGTCGTACTCCCAGGCCAGGGTGTGCGGGGCGGAGAGCGTGACGTAGTTGGGCGTCTGGTCGAAGTGGGTGGTGCGCGCGTCGGTGGGCTTCGGCGGGGCGGGCGGGTTCGCCGTCCACGCCGCGACGAGGAGGGTGACCCGGGCGAGGAGGTTGATCCACAGGAGGAGGGTGATGAGCGCCGCCGCCGTCGCGAGCAGCGGGTCGTCGGCCGCCCCGACCACGCTGGTGCCGAAGTAGCGCAGCACCCCGGCCGCGACACCGCCGATGAGGGCCGCGGTCAGCAGGTCGCGGCGCGGGGCCCGCACGCCGGCGAGCACCCGGAGGAGCAGGACGAAGACGGCGACGTCGACGAGCAGGACGACGAGCAGCCCCAGCACGCGCAGCGCCACGGACGCGAGCGCGCCCTCGACCCCGAGGCGGTCGAGCACCCACTGGCCCGCCGTTCCCGCGGCGATGCCGAGCGCTGCGGTGACGACGACGGCCAGACCGATCGTGACGAAGCCGGTGAGGTCGCGCAGCCGGGCGCGGACCGGGCTCTCCCGCGGGGCGACGATGCCGAACATCGCCCGGATCGAGTTCTTCAGCGCGGCCATGACGCTCAGCGCGGTCCACAGCAGGACGAGCGCGGCGATGATGCTCGTGGCGTTGAGCGCGGTCTGCTGGACGAGCTGGTCGGGGTCGAGCAGCCCGTCGCCGCTGCCGGTGTCGATGATCCCGGGCAGGGCGTCGTTGACGGCGTCGAGCACGGTGGCGCGAAGCTCGGCGTTGTTGCCGAGCACCGCCATGAAGACGGTGTACCCGATCGCCAGCGCGGCGAACACCGAGAAGAGCGCGGAGTAGGTGATGCCGCCGGCGAGCAGGCCGCCGCGCGCCTTGCCGTACCGGGCCAGTGCCCGGCCGGCCCGGGAGTGCTCCCAGCGCCCCTGGAGGGCCTTGACCCGGTCGACCAGCGTCGGTCGGTCGCTCCCCCGCGCGGCGGTACCCATGGCTGCAGGGTAGGGACGAACCGCCCGGGCAGCACGGCGGGCGACCACCGGCGCCTGCCGGCCGGTCACCGCAGGGTGGTCGGTCCCGGCCGGTCGGACGTACCGTCCGGGCGGCACGACGGGAGCAGCGGCCGGTGACCGCACGCTGGTCGTTCGTGTTCGGTTCTGCGCCCTGCTGGCAGAATGTCGGGCATGACATCGCCGACTCCTCCGCTGCTCGCGCGCCAGCGTCAGCAGCACATCCTCGCCGCGGTGAACCGGAACGGCGGCGTCCGGGTGGCCGAGATGGTCGAGCAGCTCGGGGTGTCCGAGATGACCGTCCGGCGGGACATCGCCGGGCTCGTCCGCCGCGGACTGCTCGTGCGGGTGCACGGCGGCGCCGTCGCCCCGGGCCCCTCCGCCCAGGAGCCCGCCTTCGCCGTCAAGGCGGGCCGACGCCAGGAGGAGAAGTCCCGGATCGGCGCGCTCGCCGCGTCACGGGTGCGTGCCGGTGACGCCGTCGCCCTCTCCGCGGGGACGACGACGCTGGCCGTCGCCCGGGCGCTCACCGCCCACCCGGACTTCGCCACGCTCACCGTCATCACCAACTCGCTGCCCGCGGCGGACGTCCTGCACCAGGCCTCGCTGCAGGCCGCGGAGGCAGCGCGCCCGGCCCCCACCGTCGTCCTCACCGGCGGCGAGCGCACCCCCTCCGACGCCCTCGTCGGCCCGGCCACGGTCGACTACCTGCGGGACGTACGGGTGGACTGGGTGTTCCTCGGTGCCCACGGCTTCACCCCGGATGCCGGGCTCATGACCCCCAACCTCCAGGAGGCGGCGACCAACGCCGCGCTCCTCGCCACCGGCCGCAGCGCCGTCGCCGTCCTCGACTCGAGCAAGTGGGGGGTGCGCGGGCTGCGCACCTTCTGCCGGCTCGCGGACCTCGACGTCCTCGTCACCGACGCCGAACCCGACGACGCCACCGTCACCGCCGCCACCACCCACGACGTCTCGCTGGAGATCGCATGAGCACCCACGCCGTCCGCAAGACCCGCAGCCGCCTCGCCGACGGCCGGGAGATCATCTACTTCGACGACTCCGAGCCGTACGTCTCCGGCGCCGCCACCCGCCGGTTGGACGACCCGCGGCCGCTGCCGGACCGCTTCGCCCCGGTGACCGGGCCGGACGGCGTCACCCGCCCCGTCACCGGGCCGCAGATGCGTTTCGACGTCCTCACCGGCGAGTGGGTGCCGATGGCCGCGCACCGGATGAACCGCACCCACCTGCCTCCGGCCGACGCCAACCCGCTCGCGCCGGCCCGGCCGGGCGAGGCGTACAGCGACGGCGAGATCCCCGCCGACGACTACGACGTCGTCGTCTTCGAGAACCGCTTCCCCTCACTGGTGCAGGTGCCCGGCGTGGCGGACACCGTCGCCTACGTCGACGGCGAGCCGCTGTGGCCGGTGCGCCCGGCCGCCGGCCGCTGCGAGGTCATCTGCTTCTCCCCCGACCCGCAGGCCTCGCTCGCCACCGTGGGGCACCGGCGCATGCGCACCGTCATCGAGGCGTGGGCCGACCGCACCGCCGAGCTCGCCACGGTCCCCGGGATCGAGCAGGTCTTCTGCTTCGAGAACCGCGGCCGGGAGATCGGGGTGACGCTGCACCACCCGCACGGGCAGATCTACGGCTACCCCTACCTCACCCCGCGCACGGCCACGATGCTGCGGCGGGCCCGGGAGCACCGCCAGGTCACCGGCCGCAACCTGCTGCGCGACGTGCTCGAGGCCGAGCTGCGCTCGGGCCGGCGCGTCGTCACCGAGTCCGAGCACTGGGTGGCCTACGTGCCGGCGGCGGCCCGCTGGCCCGTCGAGGTCCACCTGGCCCCGCGCCGCGACGTGCCCGACCTGCCCGCGCTCACCGACGCCGAGCGCGACGACCTCGCCGACATCTACCTGCGGCTGCTGCGTGCCGGGGACCAGTTCTTCGTCACGAGCAACGGCGACGGCGAGGAGCGGGCGCTGCGCCTGCCGTACATCGCCGCCTGGCACCAGGCCCCGGTGCACGAGGGCCGTACCGACCTGCGGCTCCACCTCCAGCTCTTCTCCGTGCTGCGGGCACCGGGCAAGCTCAAGTACCTCGCCGGCTCGGAGTCGGGGATGGGCGCCTGGATCTCCGACACCACGCCCGAGCGCATCGCCGACCGCTTCCGGGAGGTCGTCGAGTGAGCGCCCCCCTGCCGGCCTGGACCGACGACGACGGCGCACGGCGCGCCCGGGACCTGCTCACCCGGACCTTCGGCCCGGGTGAGGCCGGCGTCTGGGCGGCACCGGGCCGGGTCAACCTCATCGGCGAGCACACCGACTACAACGCCGGCCTGTGCCTGCCGGTGGCGCTGCCGCACCGCACCTTCGTCGCGGCGCGGCCGCGGACGGACCGCACCGTGCGGCTGGTCTCCGCGCAGGAGCCGGGGACCCACCGCATCGACCTCGACGACGTCCGGCCCGGCGCCGTCACCGGCTGGGCGGCGTACGTCGTCGGTGTCGCCTGGGCGCTGGTCGCCGAGGGGCCGGCCCCCGCGGACCGGGCACGGGGCTTCGACGTCGCGGTGGACAGCTGCGTGCCCTACGGGGCGGGGCTCTCCTCGTCGGCCGCGCTCGAGTGCGCCGCCGCCATCGCGCTCGACGACCTGTGGGACCTGGGCCTCGCCGGCGACGACACCGGCCGTGCGCGGCTCGCCGCCGCGTGCGTCCGCGCGGAGAACGAGGTCGCCGGGGCCCCCACCGGCGGCATGGACCAGTCCGCCTCGCTGCGCTCCCGGGCGGGGCACGCGCTGCTCCTCGACTTCCGGGACGGCGGCGCCCGGCACGTCCCCGTCGCCCTCGCCGCCGCGGGGCTGGACCTGCTCGTCGTCGACACGCGGGCACCGCACGCCCTCGTCGACGGCCAGTACGCCGCGCGCCGCCAGAGCTGTGACACCGCTGCGCGGCGGCTGGGGGTGGCGTCCCTGCGCGAGGTCGACGACCTCGGCGCCGCGCTCGCCGCCCTGGACGACCCGGTGAGCCGCCGCCGGGTGCGCCACGTCGTCACCGAGGTCGAGCGAGTGGCCCGCTTCGTCGCCGTCCTCGACGCCGGCCCGCCGACCGCCGACCGGCTGCGCGAGCTGGGCGACCTCATGGCCGCGTCCCACGCCTCGCTGCGCGACGACTACGAGGTCTCCTGCCCCGAGCTCGACCTCGCGGTGGACACCGCGGTCGCGGCCGGGGCTCACGGCGCCCGGATGACCGGGGGCGGCTTCGGTGGCTCGGCGATCGCGCTGGTCGACGCGGGCGACGCCCGGCGGGTGGCCGCCGCGGTCACCGGCGCCTTCGCCGCCGCCGGGTTCACCGAGCCGGCCTTCCTCCTGGCCCCGGCCGGCGGTCCGGCCGCCCGGGTGGGATGAGCGCCGAAGGCCCCATCGGAGGGCCGCCGCCGGCGCCGCGCCCCCCCTGCGCGGGCTCAGCGCTCGAAGCGGGCCACGACCGGGGCGTGGTCGGAGAACCGCCGGTCGTACGACGGCGCGCGGTCCACCGTCGCCTCCCGGGCACGGTCGGCGATCTCGGCGGTGGCGAAGAGGTAGTCGATGCGCCAGCCGGCGTCGTTGTCGAAGGCCTTGCCGCGCCACGACCACCACGTGTAGGGCCCCTGCCGCTCCCCGGCGAGGCGGCGCGTGACGTCGGTCCAGCCCATGCCCTCCACCCACCGGTCGAGGTAGGCGATCTCGGCGTCGAGCACACCGGAGACCCGGTTGTGGTTGGGCTTCCAGTTCTTGATGTCGAGCGGCGTGTGCACGATGTTGACGTCCCCACCGACGACGACGTCGCACTCCCCCGCCACGGCCTCCCGGGACAGCTCGTAGAGCCGGTCGGTGACCTTGTCCAGGTGCGCGTACTTGGCCGCCATGCGCTCCGGCTCGGTGGCGGTGCCGGAGTGCACGTACACCGAGACGACCGTCAGCGGGCGGTCGCGGCCGGGCACCGCGACGTCCATCTCCACCCAGCGCCCGGTGTCGACGGGCGGCTCGTCGGGCCCCAGCCCGACGCGCACGGCCGTCGCCGGCAGCCGGGAGGCCACCGCGACCCCGGCCCGTCCCTTGAGGTCGGACGCCTGGTGCGCCACGTGCCAGCCGTCCCCGAGCAGCTCGTGCAGGACCTCATCGGGGGCTCGCACCTCCTGGAGGAGGAGGATGTCGGGCTCGCGCTGGGCGAGCCACTCCCCCATCCCCCGGCGGAAGGCGGCGCGGATCCCGTTGACGTTGACAGTGGCGATCGTGAGCATGGGGCCCATTCTCGCCCGGCCCGGGGACGCCCCCGGCCCGGCTGCCCGCCGGGTGAGAACCCTCACCCGGCGGGCGTCACGGCTCAGCCCGGCCGGTCAGCGCACCTCCGGTGGCACGCGCCGCACGCCGAGGGTGTCGCGCCCGTCGCCGTCCCAGTCCCCGACGAGGACCTCGTCGTCGGCCCGGCCGTACCGCACGACGATGTCCGCCGCGCCGCCGCGCAGGGAGTTCTTCACGTGGTACTCCTTGCCGCGGCGCACCGCGAAGGTGTCCTTGCCGTCCCCGTCCCAGTCACCGGCCAGGACGTCGTCGTCGGTGCGCCCGTAGGTGAAGGTCCGGTCCGCGGCGCCGCCCCGGAGGGAGTTCTTCACGTGGTACTCCTTGCCGCGGCGCACCGCGAAGGTGTCGCGCCCGTCCCCGTCCCAGTCACCGACCAGGACGTCGTCGCCGGCCCGGC
>Ga0209487_1001251_pt1 | contig 21712 bp, 13 predicted proteins | sample Poulit2012_FD_187524 | JGI IMG/M metagenome (GOLD analysis project Ga0209487, IMG submission 187524) | Agricultural soil microbial communities from Georgia to study Nitrogen management - Poultry litter 2012 (SPAdes) (version 2) | ecosystem: Environmental > Terrestrial > Soil > Agricultural land...
TTTAGTACCGAGGGCGGGGCTCGAACCCGCACGGAGCTATCGCTCCAACGGATTTTAAGTCCGTTGCGTCTACCTATTCCGCCACCCCGGCACGAGTGCAAGACCGTTCTACGAACAATCGCTCACGCTGCGGCTGCCAAACTATCCAGCCGCACTGTACAGGTCAAGATAATACATGGGCGGGTGTAACTGTTGCAGAGAGCCACGTCAAGCTCTCGCAGATTTCGTTTATTCTGAGCCTTCACCCGCTCTGACCACAAGGATGCCGCGTCCCGAAGAACTTCAGCGTGCGCTTCAAGGCTTCTTGGCCGAAATCAAAGCTCGGGCGCACGTGCCGTACTCAAACGAGCCGCGTGCGTGTGTTCTCGTGCTGTCCGACGGCGCCTTGATCCCCGGGGCGCGCGTTGAAAGCGCCTCATTCTCGCTGACGATCCCCGAGCTGATCAATGCATTCTCGACGGCGGCAGCGCTTGGTCTCCACGATGTCGTCGCCGTGGTTTCGTCGTGTGATTTCCGGGATGAAGATACAGCCTTTCTCGCGCATACGTTCGCAGGCAGCCTCGATCTGATCGGCGCAAAAATCGCTGTGCTGCCAGGGGCCTCGCTTCCTAACCCCGGCGACTTCCTGCAGCCGTTCCTGACCATTGACTCGGGTATGCCGCCGATGGAAGCCGCTCGCCGTCTTGCCGACCGGGCGGTCGTGCCTCAGTCGGACTTCCCAGTTGCCTGCGTCGCCGTGATGCCGGATGGACGTGCTGTTCCCGGCGTCAATGTGGAACACACGGACTGGAGCCGGATCATCTGCGCCGAACGAAACGCGCTGGGCACGTTGATATCGTACGGTCTTGGCCTGCCGGATTCCATCTATCTAACGTGTCCGCGGGATCACGGCTGCACGCCGTGCGGCGCCTGCCGCCAGCTCCTGGCCGAGCTGGCACCGAGCGTCAGCATAGTCATGGATCGCGGGGAAGCACCGCCGTTGCGTTCGACGCCTGCCGACCTCCTCCCTCACTTCTTCAGCGGTCGTTCGGTAGAGCGCCGCTCCTGACCGGCCGTTGGATAGGCATCCGTCGACCATCAGATGCTTGATCGTACATTCCGGAAAACACCGTCACTCGGCCGGCATCATCCGTAGGCGAATTCCTGAACGTCTACACCACACATTCCCCATGAAGGTGCCACGGTTACGATCATTCATCGTCCCTGTCGTCCTTGCTCTGTATCTGTCGGCGCCGCCGATGATCACGGCGCAGGATTTAGTGGAGGATGTTTACTGGGTATTCTTCCGCGGCAGTCACTCAGTCGATCACGCGGCATCACATGAGGTCTCGGCGCGTGCGTTCGAGCGCCGAGAAAGGCGTGGAGAGCCATCGCGCGAGACTCCGGTCGCTCAGCATTATGTGGATGAAATTGCGAGGCTCGGGGCAGACGTCCGGCTGCAATCGGATTTACTCGGCGCGGTAAGCGCGCAAATGACGAAAGACGTACTTCGCGAGGTTGAAACCCTGACGTTTGTAGAACGCATCGTGCCGCTGAGTCCTACTCGAAAGTTGATTCGCGAGCCGGCTCGAGAGGAGATGTCCGTATTCAAGCGTGGATCAAGTGATGAAGCCGGACCATCTGCGGAGGTATTGAGACGTATCAACGCGCTCGCGCCACTCGCTCGCGGGATCAACGGCCGGGGTATCATCCTCGGCTTTCTCGACACTCAGTACGACGGATTTCAGCATCCGGCGTTTGCGGTCCACCAACTGGAAAGCCGAATCCTCGGCGAGGAAGATTTTGTGGGATTAACGCAGCATAATTTACACGGCTTGAGTGTGGCCTCCGTCGCCGCCGGACGGTACGAGGGCCGCCTGCTCGGCCCGGGTCATGGCGCATACATTCTCGCCGCGACAACTGAGTACGTCCCCACCGAAACGCGCGCCGAGGAAGAGTACTTCGTCGCCGGACTCGAATGGCTGGAGGCGAGCGGCGTCGATGTCGTGAACATCTCGCTCGGTTACACGACGTTCGAGGATTTCGAATACGACTACGCCGATCTCGATGGAGCAACGGCTGTCACCACGCTCGCGGTACAGCGCGCGGTTGAACTCGGCGTGGTGGTCGTTACGAGCGCGGGCAACGAAGGCCAAAGCGATTGGCGCTACATCAGCACCCCGGCGGACGCCCCCGCCGCAATCACAGTCGCCGCCGTCAATGCAGACTCCTCGCGCGCAACGTTCAGCTCCGTCGGTCCCACCGCCGACGGCCGGATCAAGCCTGATGTTGCGGCACCCGGAGTCAATGTGCCTATCGCCACAGGAGCATCGGCCTTTGGCCTCGGCCGTGGCACGTCCTTCTCGGCACCGCTCGTCGCCGGCGTCGTCACACAGATGCTGCAAGTTAACGGAGACCTGACGCCCGCTGTCGTGCAACGTATCCTCCGCGAAACGAGCCATCAGTCGGCAGAGCCGGACACGCTCCTCGGGTGGGGCATCATCAATGCCGACGCAGCGATCAGAGCTGCCGAAGCGCATCGTACATCCACGGAGCCGGCAGCTCACTCTTTTGACCACGAGGCCGCCGTTAGCGCCGTCTATCCCAATCCATCCACTAAATACACCACGTTTTCGGTAAGCGTTTACGCGCCGCACGTGGACACCCGCCTCGAGATTCTCGACGTGACGGGTCGCCTCGTTACCACCGCCGTTAACGGAACCCTGGGCCCGGGCCACCATACGCTCCCCGTCTTCGTGGGCGGCCTCCCTCCCGGCATGTACCTCTACCGGTTCACCGGTGGCGGCGCTCATCAGCACGGCTCGTTCATCGTGATTCGCTAACCGAAGCACGATCGCATTCTCCCTCCATGCCCCTCAGCTTTTCGGTCCACCCCCTTCTCGTCATCACCGGCATCGTGGCGGCCGCTACCTTTGCGTACTGGTCGTACAGCCGCACCACGCCGACGATACCGACCAGTCGCCGTGTTTTACTTGGCGGATTGCGAGGGCTCACGCTCGTGATCGTGCTCTTCCTGCTGTTCGACCCTGTATTCCGCCGCGTGGAAGTCCGGCAAGAGCCACCGATTGTTGCAATTCTGGCCGATAACAGCGCGAGCGTAGGTATCACCTCAGATAGCCTCGCCATTCGGAATGCGCTGAACACCGTCGACTGGGCATCGCTGGATGGCGAGTACCGCCTGTTCCGTTTTGGAGAGGAGGTCCACGACATCGGCGATGCGCATTCATCGGCCGATTCACTGACGGCATCTGACGTCCGGACGAACGTCTCGGAGGGAATCCAGCGGGTGTCTGAATTACTTTCTCGACAGAATCATCACGCCACCGTTCTCATCTCCGACGGCGTGGCAAATGCTGGGCGCAATCCGGCCTATGCCGCAGAGGAAACGTCGGCACCGGTTCACGCGGTCATTGTCGGCGACACCGCCCAGGCTCGCGATGTCCGCATCCAGGATGTACTGGCTAACGAGACGGCCTACTCAAATACCAGCCTGCCCTTTTCCGCGCGGATTATCGCAGAGGGATTCTCCGGAGAGCAAGTCAACGTCACGTTGTCGACAGACGGGCAGCTGCTGGACGAACAAGCTGTCACACTCGGGGAATCGGGAACTGAGGAGCGCGTTGACCTGACTGCACCGCCGGTCGAAGCCGGCCTCCGGCAATTCGTGGTGTCGGTATCGCAGCTTGATGGCGAGATCACCTACCGCAATAACACGCGCGTCGTGGATGTGCGGGTTGTCGACTCGCGCCGAAATGTGCTGATGATCGCCGGCTCTCCGCACCCTGATGTTGGCGCGCTACGCTCTGCGATCGAGAGCGATCCTTCCTCCGAACTCACGACACGTATCCAGATTTCCGACGATCGTTTTGTCGAAGGGGCGCTTCCCGCATCGCTCGATGATGTCGATCTCGTCGTTCTCGTCGACTTCCCCAACGCAGCGACGGCGGCGCAAACGGCCGATCGCATGGGTGAGCTTCTCCGCGCGTCGAATGCTGCGGTGCTCTACGTAGCCGGGCGTGATCCGCGGCCGGATCAACTGAATCGTCTCGGCGACGCGGCGTTACCTGCCCTGCCTTCCCGCGCGGCTGCGACCAGTTTTGAAGCTCAGCCAACGCTTACATCCCGGGGATCGAGCCATCCGGTAGCGGCGGCCGCATCGCAGGCAGACTGGCATCGCCTCCCTCCGCTCCACTATGCCGATGCCGGTTGGCAGCCGAGCGCCGACGCCGTTACGCTGGCGACGCTCCGGTCGAGGGGCGTTGATCTGGCGGATCCGCTCATCGTCGTTCGTGCTCGTGGCGGGCGCCGAAGCGCGTCCATCCTCGGCACGAACATGTGGATGTGGCGCACAATCTCACCGACCATCGGCGTGAGATCGGACGTCTTTGACGATTTCGTCGATGGCCTCATCCGATGGCTGACCGCACCCGAGGATGACCGCCGTGTGCGGGTTCGCCCGGTGGAGAATCGATTTGAGGGCACTCAGTCCGTGCGGTTCGCAGGTGAGGTGTACGACGAGAGTATGGAGCCGGTAGACGATGCCATGGTGCAACTCGACCTCGAGTCATCGGATGGAAGCAGCTACCAGCTGACGATGGAAACCGAAGGTCGAGGCCGATACAGGCTCGATATCGGTGCGCTTCCGGAAGGCACCTATCAATACGATGCGCGGGCGCTGCGCGACGAGGTCGACCTCGGAACGGATGCCGGATCGTTCTCGGTCGGTCCATCCAGCCTCGAATACCTTGCAACACGTGCCGACGCGGCCCTGATGCGCCAGATCGCGGCTCGCTCCGGCGGGACGGCAACCACGCTCGCCGGACTGCAGGAGCTTCTGCTAAACATTGCATCGGCGCCGGATTTCCTGCCCCGAACCGAGCAGACCGTGAACGAGGCATCCCTACGTCACGTTTATTTACTGCTTGCCATCGTGATCGCGCTTCTCGCATCAGAATGGATATTGCGGAAACGAAGCGGCATGGTATAGTTGTGGTCGCTCAGGCTGATCACATAGGAATACCCAAGCGGGCTGATTACGGATCGACGCCAGGTGCGTCTTTCGAAAAAGCACCTGCGCCATGCTTGCACGCTTGCACCTGCTCGAACGGTCTTCCTACTACTGTATCCTCATTGCCGGCCTGCTGCTGATTGCCGGCTTGCAGCCATCTCTCGCCCAGGTTTTTGATGATTTTGAGGATGGCGATTTCACCTCGGCTCCAGCGTGGGTCGGCACGACCGACCGCTGGCAAATTGTCGATGTCGATGGAACGCGGATGCTCAACTCCGCCGGACGCACCTCGGCCGACACGCTCCACCTGGCGACGAGATCGGAGACGGCCTACGGCTCGTGGGAATTCCGTTTTTCGCGAAGCGGCGTCAACCTCAGCAACTTCAACGGTACGCGCGTCTTCCTCGTGGCGGATGTCCCCAATCTGGCCGGAAACGTTCGGGGCTACTTCCTGCAGATCGGTACCAACAATGCCAAGGATATCCGGCTCGTCCGCATCGATGGCGACCCTTCGAGCCGACGCGTCGAGATCGGCCGCTCAGAAGCAGGCATTGCCGAGGGAGATACCGCCGACGTCCGGTTTCGCGTCGAACGAGATGAGCTCAGCCGATGGACTGTTTTCGCGGATGACGAATTGATCATTCAGGCGGAGGACGACCGGTACCAGGCATCGAACTGGTTCGGTTTCTGGGTAAAACACACCTCGACGACGGGAAGCGGATATTTTTTCGACGACGTCGGCGTAACGCCCGGCGCGACGCCTGCGCCGCCGTCGACGGAAGCTACCGCCGAAGCGATCGCGCCCCAACGCATACGCGTGCAATTTTCTGAGCCGATTCTGGCGGTTTCCGCGTGTATGCCGGTTCACTATTCGTTATCGCCACCCCTTACAATTGCCAATGTCATGTGTGACCCAGGCGACATCATCGATCGCGTGGAACTACACCTCGACCGCGGCTTGGACGTGCGCAGATACGACCTTGCGATTGACGGCCTCGTGCATGAGAACGGCCTCCCCCTACCACCGCTTCACGTATCGATCGATGTAAAAGAGGAACAGGTGCGAGCGTTCGCCCCTGTGGCGGCCATCTACAATCACCGCTTCGACCGCGTCCTTCAGGTGCGGTTCAACCGTGCAGTTGACGCCACAACTGTCCTACTCGACAAGTTCTCGCTCAATGCCGCCCGCGTTCATGTTGTGGACGTCTCCATTGCCGGTGCGACCGTCATCGACCTTACGCTATCCGATCCGCTTGAACCAGGCGAGTACTCGCTTACTATCGGCGACATCTGGTCGGGTGATGGCCAGTCATGGCGCGGCGAACTCGACTTCCTCGTCATGCCTTTGCCGGACGTGCGCGACCTCGTCGTCAACGAGATCCACTTCGCGCCTCCCGACCAGAAGCTCGAGTTCATCGAGATCTACAACCGATCGGATATCGAAATCGATCTATCCTACCTCGATTTTTCAGATGACCGGCTTCAGGCCACGCCGATTACCGACATGGCCTGGCTGCTGCCGCCGGGAGGGCTCGCCACGATCGTCGCCGACTCAATGACATTCCGCGAGGCGTTCCCAGCGGCCCACAACATCCGTCAGCCGCCGGTCTGGCACACGCTCAACAATTCAGGCGATGCCGTCATCTTGTATGCTGGTGCGGCGGCTATAGACTCCGTGGCTTACTCGTCATCATGGACGACGGCGGCCCGGTCAATCGAACGAATCGATCCGGACGGGCCGTCGTCCCGATTTAACTTCGCACCGAGCGCCGATCCGCGGGGTGCCACACCGGGCGAACGCAACAGTGTTTATGCGCCTGTCACAGAGGCGGCAGAGCTCATCGCGGCACAGGAGATCCAGGCGAGCAATTCGCGCCAGGGACGCATCGCTCTATACTTCAATCGACCCATCGACCTCTCAGCCGGCTCACCGTTGATTTCGATCGCCGGGAATCGGGCCACCTCACTGACTCTCATCGAAGACTCAGTTGTTGTGGCAGAATACGTTGGCGACAGGCCTACCGACGCACAAGTGTCGGGCCTCATCGACGTCTTCGGTTTTGCCCTCCGAGACACAACCGCCGAGGTATCAACGCTTCCCCGCCCCGGCGACCTTGTCTTCAACGAGATCATGTTTACGCCCCGCGCCGATCCCTTCGACAACCTGCCCGATCAGCCCGAATACATCGAATTCATTAACCAGACGCCGTTTCCTCTCAACGTTTCGAACATCCTGATTGCCGACGAACCCGATGAGACGGGAGGCTTTCGATCAATACCCTTTTCCGAGCCGCTCCGAACGCTGGCTCCCGAGACATACCTCGTCGTCGCGGCCGAGCCGGCCGGTCGTGACGCAGTGAACGGCGCGTTGATGATTGAGGAGGCATTTGCGTCAACTGACTTTCGCGATCCCTCAATCACATTAATGGTCAGCCGTCGCAACACTCTCAACCTTCCCAACGCCGGCAAAACCGTCCGTTTACTTCGTGCGGACTCCCTGGAAATCGATCGCTTCAGCTATCATCCCGGCCTCCATCATCGTGGCGTTGAGTCGTACGTCGGCCTGGCGCTCGAGCGGGTAGACACCACCCTGCCTGCCGACGATGAGCACAATTGGACTACCTCCGTCTCTGCTGAAGGTGGAACCCCCGGCCGAGTTAACTCCGTTGTGTCAGGAGCGCCTACTACGGAATCGCCGGGCATCGCCATCGATCCGAAAGTGTTCTCGCCCGACGCTGATGGTCGGCCCGGCCACGCTTCGATCGGTTATACGCTGCAAGCGCCGGGTGCACATGTGCGGATCCATATTTTCGACAGCCGGGGTCGGCTCGTCCGGAGGATCGCACCGCCGTCGCTCAGCGGGTCATCCGGCAGCCTGCTTTGGGATGGACGTGATGATGATGGACGAAGGCTTCGAATCGGAATCTATGTTGTGGTCCTCGAGGCCGTCGATCTCGACAACGGGAGAACCGAAGCCTACCGAGACGTCGTGGTTCTGGCGCGGCCCCTCGGATGACGAAAACGGAACAGTGCCCGGGGGGTGTCGTTGCACAGACGCCCTCAGAAAACAAACGCAGTTGACGCAGCAAAGATGTCTACAACCGCGACGAAAACCCGCCCGTCTCCGATCAGACTTAGCGATCGAGCTGCGCGGGAGATTCAGAAAATCATGTCGACAAAACAGATCCCGGATGGCTTCGGCCTTCGTGTTGGGGTCCGTGGTGGTGGGTGTTCGGGGATGAGCTATGTGCTGGGTTTCGACAAGAAACGAGAGCACGACGTCGAATACGAGGTCGACGGCATTCTAACGTACGTCGACAAACGCCACGGTCTGTACCTCCTCGGTACGACGGTTGACTATCATGATGGCCTGAACGCACGAGGGTTTACGTTCGACAATCCGAACGCGGCCGAGTCGTGTGGTTGTGGATCAAGTTTTGCCGCCTGACAGGAAGACTCCAACACGGCAGATCTTGTCCTGAAGCGCGCGATCCTCGTCTGATGGTCGCGCGCTTCGGCGTCTTTAAGGAGTGGAACAGCCTAATTCAGGCTCGGTACCATCCCCAGGCTTCGATACGCCTTTAGATTGACGATACAATGCGGCCCGGATTGTCGCGTCTGATAGACAGCCGCCGGACGTCCGCTCGAATAAAACATACTTATGGAAGGGAATTTTTCGAACAGGGTGCGCGATGTGATCTCGTATAGCCGTGAGGAGGCGCTACGCCTCGGGCATGACTATATCGGCACCGAGCACCTGCTGCTGGGCATCATCCGGGAAGGCGAAGGAATCGCAATCAAAATCCTCCGCAATCTCGGATGTGACTTGCTCAAGCTGCGCAAGGCGGTCGAAGACACGGTTCGCGGCACGGGCGGCGCATTCGCGCCGGGCAACATACCACTGACCAAGCAGGCCGAGAAGGTCCTGAAAATCACGTACCTCGAGGCGAAGCTGTACAAGAGCGATGTGATCGGAACGGAGCATCTGCTGCTAAGCTTGCTCAGAGATGACGAGAACATTGCGGCTCAGATTTTGCAGCAGGGTTTCTCAGTGACGTATGATGCCGTACGTAGTGAACTCGACTCGATCATCAGCGGAAAAGCCGCGTCCCGAGGCGGCGAGGGTGGTGGACGAGCATCCACGGGAATGGGCAAGGAGCGAAGCAAAATGGAAAAGAGCAAAACACCGGTGCTGGACAATTTTGGCCGGGACTTGACCAAACTGGCTGAAGAAGGCAAGCTCGACCCGATCGTAGGTCGAGAGCGGGAAATAGAACGTGTTGCGCAGGTACTTAGCCGCCGGAAGAAGAACAATCCGGTGCTGATTGGTGAGCCGGGCGTAGGCAAGACGGCCATCGCCGAAGGCCTCGCGATGCGTATCATCCAGCGCAAGGTTAGCCGTGTGCTTTTTGAGAAGCGCATTGTCACGCTGGACCTTGCGGCACTCGTCGCAGGCACCAAATATCGCGGTCAGTTCGAGGAGCGCATGAAGGCGGTGATGAACGAGCTCGAGAAGAGCCCGGACGTCATCCTCTTCATCGATGAGTTGCACACCATCGTCGGCGCGGGCGGGGCCTCGGGCTCGCTTGATGCGTCGAACATGTTCAAGCCGGCGCTGGCGCGCGGTGAGATCCAGTGTGTGGGAGCAACGACGCTCGACGAGTATCGCCAGTATATCGAGAAAGACGGCGCACTCGATCGCCGCTTCCAGAAAATACTCGTCGACCCCTCCACCCCGGAGGAGACGGTGCAGATCCTCAAGAACATCAAGGATCGGTACGAAGAGCACCACAACGTGCGCTACTCCGACGAAGGGCTCGAGCTGTCGGTAAGCCTGTCGGATCGCTACATCACCGACCGATTCCTACCCGACAAAGCCATCGACGTGATGGATGAGGCGGGTGCGCGTGTTCACTTGAACAACATCCGCGTTCCCAAAGATATCCTCGAGCTTGAGAACAAGATCGAGGAGGTGCGGGAAGAGAAGAACCAGGTGGTGAAGAGCCAGCGCTTCGAAGAAGCGGCGCGGCTGCGCGACAAGGAGAAGAAGCTTCAGGAGCAGCTTGAGGAGGCGAAGCAGGAATGGGAGCGTAAAGCCGAAAGCGAGGTCTACGACGTCACGGAGAAGGATATTTCCGAAGTCATCGCCATGATGACGGGTATCCCCGTGGACAAGATCTCTGAGCCGGAGAGTCGGAAATTGCTCGAGATGGAGAAGGCTCTCACGGGCCGCGTCGTCGGCCAGGAAGAGCCGATCCAGAAGCTGTCTCGTGCGATCCGCAGGACGCGTGCGGGGCTCAAAGATCCTAAACGACCGATTGGCTCATTCATCTTCCTCGGCCCCACCGGCGTTGGTAAGACAGAACTGGCGAAAGTCCTGACCGAGTACCTGTTCGATTCGCAGGATGCACTCATCCGCATCGACATGTCGGAGTACATGGAGAAGTTCTCGGTGAGCCGTCTGGTCGGTGCGCCTCCAGGGTACGTCGGTTACGAAGAAGGCGGTCAGCTGACGGAGAAGGTTCGCCGCAAGCCGTACTCGGTCGTGCTGCTCGACGAAATCGAGAAGGCACACCCCGATGTGTTCAACATCTTACTTCAGGTTCTGGATGACGGTGTCTTGACGGACGGCCTGGGCCGCCGCGTCGATTTCCGGAATACCATCATCATCATGACGTCGAACATCGGCGCGCGTGATATCCGGAATCTCGGCAAAGGCATCGGCTTCGCGCAGGACGATGCGGTCTACAACTATGCGTCAATGAAATCGACGGTCGAGGACGCGCTGAAACGGGTCTTCAACCCCGAATTCCTCAACCGCATAGACGACATGATCGTCTTCCACCCGCTCGAGAAGAAGCATATCTTCGAGATCATCGACATCATGGCAACCGAGCTGCTCAATCGGGCGCGCAGCCTTGGTATCGAGGTGGAGCTTGCTGAGAGTGCGAAGGACTTCCTCGTAGATAAGGGATATGACCCCAAGTTCGGTGCACGGCCGTTGCGCCGGGCCATCCAGAAATACATCGAGGATCCGATGGCAGAAGCCATTCTCTCCTCGAATCTGGGTGATGGGGATGCGATTGAGATCGTCTATGACGTAAAGGAGAAGGATGATATCCTGACACTTAAAACGATCAAGGCCAAAGCGCCGAAGCCGGCAAAAGCCAAGGTATCGGACAAGCCCGATGCGTCGGATGAAGCGGACGACGAGAAGTCGCCGTCTGAAGCTGCCGAAGAGGGCGCAAAAGAATAGAGCCTGCTTGCTGAAGCAATCAGGTACGCTTAAACGCCCTTTCGTCTACTGACGGAAGGGCGTTTTGCATAGAGCTATCGTTGGCAGACAAAGGTGTCGAATTAAACGAGATGCCGGCGCGATGAATCGTGTCACGGGCGTATGCACACTCGTCCTGCTATTCCCGTTCGAGGTACTGCACGCTGAAGTACTCACGGTCGTCCGTCCAGACCTTCTGCACGCGCAAACCTGCGTTAGAGGCAAGCACCGCGAAGGATTCTAACGAGTACTTGTGCGAGTATTCGGTGCGGATGGACTCCCCTTGCTCGAAGCGGAACGACCGACCACCGATCAAGATTTCAGTGGCGCGAGTCGCATCGAGATGCATTTCGATCCGCGACTCTGCCTCGTTGAAGTATGCTCGGTGCCGGAAGTCTGAAGCAGTCAGCCTGGCACCCAGCTCCTCGCTCAGCCGCGTGAGCAGGTTCATATTGAACGCAGCAGTCACGCCGTGCTCATCGTCGTAGGCTCGCTCAAGAACGTGGGCATCCTTCGGCAGGTCGACGCCGATCAAAACAGCATCCGTGCCGCGCGAAGCCTGTCGGAGAAAACTTTCGGCTTCCTTCCTGGTGAAGTTTCCGATGGTGGAACCCGGGAAAAAGACGATGCGGCGTCCGACCGGCCGATCTGGTATGGGGAGCTCGAAGTCCTGCGTGTAGTCAGCACAAACCGGGAGAATCTCGACGTCCGGATACTCTTCTGCGAGCGCCGCTGCCGCGGCCGACAGATGACTACGCGAGATGTCTACCGGCACGTATGCCGCCGGCTCTTTTAGATGATCGAGCAGGATTCGCGTCTTGATACTGCTCCCGCTTCCGTACTCGATCACCATGGCGCTCGGGCCGATGATCGATGCCATGTCTGCACCATGGCGTTTCAAAATGCCGATCTCCGTGTCCGTCAGATAATACTCGTCGAGCTCCGTGATCTGATCGAACAGATGCGAACCGTGTGCATCGTAGAAGTACTTGCTCGGCAGCGTCCGCGGCGACGCCGACAGTCCTGCGATCACATCCTCGAGGAACGTGTCGGCAGGCGGTTCATGATCGATGACGTCTGGGCGGGCGGACTTCGACATAAAACTTCGGGTGTGATTAGACTCGCTGCGCTCAGGAAGCTATATCCGACGCTCACCGAGAGACCGGGTTGCGAGACAATACGTGCTGACGAAAGGCACGACTCACAAAGAAAGGGCATCCGGATATGCCCGAATGCCCTTCTTCATGATTCAGTCTATTGCGATGTGACGTTCAGGGAGCGCCGCCAGGTTGTTGGCCAAAGGCGTGACCCCCGTCTCACTTCGCGTGCTGGTGAATGCGGCCGGCTAATCGACGCGCGATGCATCGACCAATTTATATCCGATGCCGTAGACGCTCCGTATCGGCCATGATTCCTCGTCCTCACCATCCATCACTTTGCGCAAGGCATTCACGTGGCGGTCGATGGTGCGAGTCTCGATGTCCGACGGCAAGCCCCACACATCCCGCAGAATCTGCTCACGCGTGGCCGTCCGGCCGCGGTGCAAGATCAGATAGCTCAACAGCCGGAACTCGAGGTCCGTCAGGTCTACCGACTCGCCGTTGCGGTGAACGTCCTTCGTGTCAAGGTCGACGACGATGCCGCCGACTTCATATCGCCCCTTCGTCTCATCGTCAGCCGTCTGAGTGCGGCGCAAGATGGCCTGAACGCGAGCCAGCAACTCATCCGTCGAGAACGGTTTCGTCAGATAGTCGTCGGCGCCCAGTTCGAAACCGCGCATTTTGCTGTCGTGCCCGCCCAACCCGGTGAGCATCAACACCGGCGTACTGACGCCGCGAGAGCGTACTTCGCGCAGGATTTCGAACCCGCCGCGTCCCGGCAGTTTCGCGTCGAGAACCAACAGGTCGTATCCCGGAAGCGACACCGCTTCATCCAACCCTTTGTCGCCGTCATTGGCAAGCGTGACCTCGAACCCCTGGGATTCGAGAAAGAGCAATAGACCGGTACTGAGTTCGGGATCGTCTTCAACGATCAGGAGGCGGCCCGCCTTCCGGGTGTTATTCATGGTATCTGAGGATGTGTGATGAGCGTAACCGGTGGCCATGTTGATTGCCGTTTCGGCTGTTGATGGACAATTATGTCAGCGAGCTAACGCAACGGCAGCCGCTGCGCCGTCACCGGCAGGAGCATCGGAGGTGCCAAAGATATCTGCATCGGCTCCAGGGACGCCAAAGATCATCGTGAGATCACGCGTGTCGGGCGCATCGCAAGGTTCGCCGTCATGGTCGTCAACGAGATCCTGAACGTGGTGGAGGCTCTCCGGCGAGAAGTAGACTGAGCGCTGGTCTCCATCTACGATCGCAAACATCGCCATCCCTCGCGGCGCTCCAGCGGCAATGAACGCCTGCTGAAAGCCTCGGCAGAGTCGATGGAATGATCCTCCCAGCACACGCCTGTCGTTGAGTGTGACCCTGATCCAAAACTTCATCTTCTATCTCCGAATTGGGCTTCGCAATTACGAATGCCCTTAAATCGGATTCTACAGAAAAAGGGCCGCAACTGCCTGTAAAGGGATTGCAATATGGCCCTACAGTCACACCTACGTTACAGAGCCTCAAGCTCTTCGATCTGTACCGGCGTGCCCCACATCATAAGCGTCATATCATCAGGGATCAGGCGAGCCCTAAATCGCACGGCCTTTCCGGGCTGCTGGAATCCTCGAGGCAGATTCCGAGGAAGAAAGCGGGCACCTTCTTCGGTGGTGATGCCAAAGCCCCGGCTCCCCTCCTCAACGATATCAATCACGCCGACGCCTTCGACGATGCCGGCCTCATCGCGCGAACTGCCGCCGCCGAACGCCGCACAACCCGCCCCGGCTATCACCGCCAGAATTACGAGCAGTGCCGCACGAACATTACGCATCGTCATGCGCGGCGTCTCCGCCCACGGTTGTAGCTGCGTGCGGCGTCTCTACTGTGTGAATCCACCCGCCCGCAAGCACATCCTCACCTTCGTACAATACCACCGACTGCCCCGGTGTGATTGCCCGGCGCGGCTCGGCGAATGAAACACTCAGCACGTCGTCGTCGACTTGCTGTACCAGCGCAGGTGCGCCGTCGTCTTTGTAGCGGATTTTCGCCACGGCCGTCCGCTCATCCCGTAGATCAGGGTATTTGATCATATTGAGCTGCCGCGCCGTAGCGGTCTGCTTCAACAGCTCCTCACGCGGACCGACGGTGATCGTGTTCGTTTCCGCATCGATGTGCGTCACGTACACCGGAGCGCCGAGCGCCAGCCCGAGTCCGTGCCGCTGACCGATCGTATAGAACGGGTAGCCTTCGTGGCGGCCCACGACCGTGCCGTCCGACAGAACGAACGCGCCCCCGCCTACTTCCTCATCGAGCCCGGGCACGCGGTCCTTCAAGAAACGCCGGTAGTCGTTGTCGGGGATGAAGCAGATCTCGTACGAGTCGGGCTTATCGGCCACACGTGTTAGACCCAGCTGCTCGGCGAGTTCGCGGATTTCCGGCTTGGTGTATACGCCAAGCGGAAAGATCGACCGCGCCAGGTGCTCCTGCGGGAGGCCCCACAGCGCGTAGCTCTGGTCCTTGTTGTTATCGAGCCCCTTCATCAACACATATCGCTGAAGGTCCTCATCGTGCCGCATGCGCGCGTAATGGCCCGTCGCAATGTAATCGCACTCCAGATTCTCAGCACGCCGCATCAGCGCCGCCCACTTGATGTGGGTATTGCACAGGACGCACGGGTTGGGCGTCCGCCCGGCGAGGTACTCGCTCGTAAACCGCTCGATGACCCAGTCGCCAAACTCTTCGCGGATGTCGACGATAAAGTGCGTGAAGTCATACTTCAGCGCCACGGCACGGGCGTCGTTCATCGATTCGAGCGAGCAGCAGCCCACTTCCTTCCCATTACGCCCGCCGCTCGAGGTGTAGTCCCACGTCTTCATCGTGATTCCTACAACCTCGTAGCCACGCTCTTTCAACATCACTGCCGCCACCGACGAATCGACGCCGCCGCTCATCGCCACGAGAACTCTGCCGTGCCTGCTCATCCTAACTCATTAATTTTGATGGAGTGCGCTGCCTTACGTCGGGCATCGCCGCGCCGTTCCACTGCCTTGATGCACCACGCCGGCGCCCCGGAGACATTCGAGCCGTTTTTCCCGCAGGTTCTTATTTGTTTGGGAAGAACCGGGTCAGGCCACGCCGACATCTAAACTCGCTGCGCCGGGACGCCGATGGCCGGCGCGTTGTCCCGAAGCTCTCACGCCCATACTTCGGACGCCGGATCTCCGCGCCGTCAACACATCGACCGGCCAGGGGAATCATCCACCCCGAACCCCGAGGCATAACTTTACGGCAACAAGACACGGCCCGCCACGGCGCGCTGTATGATCCATCGACGCCGCGAGTTAGTTTCGGCCGCTCATGAGAAAGAGCTCGTGTACTCCTCCCCGATCCTATTACGATTATTCCTCAATGGATTTATCTCGCTCGAGCGGCATTCTGCTTCATATATCATCACTGCCAAGTGCGTACGGCATTGGCGATCTCGGCCCCGCGGCCTACGCCTTCGCCGACTTTCTCGCCGCATCGCGGCAGCAGTACTGGCAAGTCTTACCGCTCGTGCCCACCGGTCTCGGCCATTCGCCGTATTCCAGTCCGTCGACATTCGCGTCCAACCCGCTCTTTATTAGTGTCGACAACCTGAACGAGCTCGGACTGGTCTCGCAAGATGACGTGATGGCGCAACGCACTCCGGCAGCCGATCAGGTCGACTTCCACAATCTCATTCCAGCGCGCGAGCGTCTGCTCAGCCTTGCCTTCGACAATTTCGAGCGCGGGCATGGCAGCGTCGATCGAGATGCGTTCGAGCGCTATTCCCAAACCAATGCAGACTGGCTCGATGACTACGCCGAGTTCATGACGCTGCGATCTGCTTTCGAAAGCCGATCCTGGACCGACTGGCCGGCCGAATTCGCACAGCGGCATAATGACGCGATGCAGGCGCTGCGCCGTGACCGAGCGACCGACATCCGGCGCCAGAAGTTCTGGCAGTTCCTGTTTCATGTGCAATGGACGCGGCTCAAAGCCTATTGTAACGAGCGCCACATCCGCATTTTCGGTGACCTGCCGATTTACGTGGCGCATGACAGCGCCGACGTCTGGGCTAATCCAGAGCTGTTCCACCTCAATGAGCACGGTCACGCGTCGCTTGTTGCGGGAGTGCCACCTGATTACTTCAGCGAGACCGGGCAGCGCTGGGGCAATCCGATCTACCGCTGGGAGGTGATGCAGCAAAACGACTACGCCTGGTGGTACCAGCGCCTCAAGCGCGTACTCGAACGCGTCGATTTACTGCGCCTCGACCACTTCCGCGGATTCGACGCCTACTGGGCGATCGACGGCCGCGAACCGACGGCCGTCAACGGGCAGTGGCTCGATGCTCCGGGCGAGCATTTCTTCAGCCGGATGCGCGATCGGCTGGGCCGCCTTCCCGTCGTCGCGGAGGACCTCGGCATCATCACGGATGGTGTGCGCGAGTTGATGCGCCGGTTCGGGTTTCCCGGGATGGCGGTGATGCAGTTCGGATATGAGTCGGACCCGGACTCTACCTTCCTCCCTCACAACTTTATCCGAGAACTCATCGCCTACACCGGTACGCACGACAACGACACACTTACCGGTTGGTGGCAAACCCATGCGAGCACGCAGTCGAGCGACGAGTTTAACCGCGCCCGTGACTACGCCCGCCGCTATCTCGACCTCCGACCTGATGATGATTTTGCGCGGCAGTCTATCCGTGCCCTCTGGTCGTCGGTGGCCGATGTAGCCATCATTCCCGTCCAGGATCTGATCGGCCTGGGCAGCTCCGCCCGAATGAATACGCCCGGCACGGCCGAGGGTAACTGGGGATGGCGACTCCTCCCCGATCAACTCACACATGATCACGCCGAGTATTTGAGGTCGATTACGGAGATCTACGGACGGGCTCCACGCAGGCCATGAAATCCGACCATCTTCGCTGCTCAGCTGATACCCGACGACCTACTCCATGAAGACAAATTTCCCCCGTCCCGGCGCTTTCATCGAGGCTGCAAACCGCGTCCGCTTTAGCGTGTGGGCGCCGGAGAAACAGCGCCTCGAAGTCGTCCTTGATCACGACGGCCGCTCCTTTCCTATGGAGGCGTCATCTGGCGGCTTCTTCAAGGCTGTCGTCCCGGATCTCGGTCCCGGCGCTCGCTACCGGATCAGAGTCGACGGCAACGACTTTCCCGATCCCGCCTCGCGTTTTCAGCCCGACGGTGTGCACGGGCCGTCCGAGGTCGTTGACCCCGATCATTATGCGTGGACGGACGCCGACTGGACAGGCATCCCGCTCGATCAGGCGGTCATCTACGAACTGCACGTCGGCACGTTTTCGCCGGAGGGCACGTACGACGGCGTCCGCAAGCGGCTGCCGTTCCTGCGGGATCTCGGCATCAACGCCATCGAGTTGATGCCGCTGGCCGACTTTCCCGGCCGCTGGAACTGGGGATACGATCCCGGCTCATTCTATGCACCGTCGCGCAACTACGGCCGGCCCGATGATCTCCGACGGCTCGTCGATGAAGCGCATCAAATGGGCATCGCTGTCATCCTCGATGTGATTTACAATCACTTCGGTCCCGACGGCGCCTATGCTCCGGCGTTCGGTCCTTTCTTTACGTCGAAACATGAGACCCCGTGGGGCAAAGCCGTCAATCTCGACGACGAGCATAGCGACGGCGTTCGGCATTTCTTTATCGACAACGCGCTGTACTGGCTCCGTGACTTCCACTTCGACGGTTTGCGCCTTGACGCCACACATGCGCTGATCGACGACAGTCCGAAACACTTCCTCACGGAACTTGCCGAGCGCGTTGAAGCACTCGACCCGCGCTTCAGACGATATCTCATTGCCGAGGATCACCGGAATCTCGACGCGGTCATCACGCCGCTCGCGGAAGATGGCCTTGGAATGGACGCCGTGTGGGCCGATGACTTCCACCATTTGCTCCGACATCGCACCGCCGGAGATTCGGAAGGGTACTACGCGGCGTTCGTCGACACGACACCCGAGGACATCGCGCTAACCATCAACAAAGGCTGGCACTATCGTGGCCAGACGGCGCCCAACACCGGTGAGCCTCGTGGTACAGATCCCGAGGGCATCCCGCCTCATCGTTTTATCTATTTCATCCAGAACCACGATCAGGTCGGCAACCGTCCCCTCGGCAACCGACTTACCGACGACATCCCGTTGCACACCTACCGGGCTCTGAGCGCACTCCTACTCTTCCTTCCTCAGACACCAATGCTGTTCATGGGCCAGGAATGGGCGGCAACGACGCCGTTCCTGTTCTTTACGGACCACAACGAAGAACTGGGCCATGCCGTTACCGCAGGCCGGCGCGTAGAATTTAGCGACTTCAAAGGATTCAGCGGCACGGTGCCCGATCCACAGGATCCGAGCACGTTTGAACAGAGCCGGCTCCTATGGGAAGAGATCAGCGAGTCGCCACATCGCGAGATGTTGACGATGTATCGCGACCTGCTGGAGCGCCGCCGCGGTCTGCGTGGACATGTCCTGGCCGAGGCGTTATCAGACGACCTGCTGAAGGTCGAGCGCGGCGCCGATCTGCTCATGGTGTGCTTCGGCAGCAACGTTTCGGCCGATGTGCCCGATGGTTTCAGGATGATCTGGCATAGCGAGCAGTCTGAATACGTCGGCGACATGCCGGAGCCGCCGCAGGTAGATGAGTCCAGATTACGTTTTATTCGCCCCACCGCCGTCATTTTCCGCCGGCAAATCAGCTAATCGATGATCGCGACGTACCGCCTTCAGCTTTACGCCGACTTCCGGTTCGACGACGTTCGCCGGATACTCCCGTACCTGCGCGACCTCGGCGTGAGCCACTTGTACCTTTCCCCCATTACGGAGGCGCGCAAGGGAAGCACCCATGGCTACGATGTCGTCAACCACAACGCCGTCCGTGCCGACCTGGGCGGCCGCGAGGCGTTTACTGAGTTGGCGGATGCGTGCGACGAACTCGGCCTCCGCATCATTCTCGACTTTGTGCCGAACCATGCCGGCGTCGGTCCGCGCAATGAATACTGGCAAGACGTACTCGCCTTCGGCCCGCACTCGCCGAATGCGCGTGTCTTCGACATCGAATGGGAGCCACTCAAGCCGGAGCTCAAGAACAAGATCCTGCTGCCGTTCCTCGGCCGCACCTACGGCGAGGTGCTCGACGAGGGCGAGCTCCGAATCACGTACGAAGATGGCCGGTTTTATGCATCGTACTACGAAAACAGGTTTGCGCTGTCGCCGGCTACCTACGGCACGCTGATCGAATACATCCTGACCGCCCTCGAGCGTGAGGAAGGTTATTTTGATCTCAAGCAGGTAGCCGAGGCTTATGAGTCGCTCCTTCCTGATGAGCGTGGCAAGGCCGACGCGCTACGGATGAGGCTGGCGCTTGTGCTGCAGGATCAGGCCGTGGACGAGATGCTCGCCGAGATGCCGCCTGCGGCCATCCACGAACTGCTTGAGCGGCAGTTCTGGCGGCTGTCGTACTGGAAGATTGCCGGCTCTGAAATCAACTATAGGCGCTTCTTCGACGTCAACGAACTCGTCGCCCTGCGGATGGAAGATGACGATGTCTTCTGGGATGCGCACCGACTGCTGGGCGAGCTGTGCACGCACCCGGCTGTAGACGGCGTGCGAATTGATCACGTTGACGGGCTCACAGATCCGCATCGATATCTCGACATGCTCACCGAAGTCGGGCCGACGCGGATATGGGTCGAGAAAATCCTCGCGCAGGGCGAGACTCTGCCTGCCGAATGGACGGTAGCCGGGACGACGGGCTACGAGTTTATGAACGACGTCGTCAATCTTCTTGTAGATGCCGACGGCCGCGAGGCACTCGACCGAACGTACCGCCGCTACGTGGGGGAGTCGCACGGATTCGAGCGCATAGTACTCGAAAGCAAACGGCTGGTGATGGAGACGTCGCTGGTAAGCGAGTTGCTGCGGCTCTCCAACGAGCTGGATCGGATTTCAGAAGCCGATTACCACACGCGCGACTTCACGCTGGTCGGGCTCCAGGATGCCTTGCGCGAGGTTGTCGCTGCCTTTGGCCGGTATCGTACGTACCTGCCATACGACCCGGAAGGGGCATCAGAGGTTGTTCGCGAGGCGATTTACCGCGCGATGACCAACAATCCCGCCACAGACCCTTCGGTCTTTGAGTTCATCCGGCGAGTCATCGTGGGCGACGTCCGTGAAGATCTCAAGCCATTACAGCAGACCTGGGTGCGTCGTTTTCAACAGTACACGGCGCCGGTCACCGCGAAGGGTGTAGAGGACACCGCGTTTTATCGGTACCACCGCCTTGCCGCCGTCAACGAGGTAGGGGGCGAGCCCGATCATACCACGTTCTCCCCTGCCGTCTTCCATTCGCATTGTCGGTTCCGGGCGATGCGCTATCCCGAAACCCTGCTCGCAACTGCAACCCACGATCACAAACGCGGCGAAGACACGCGGATGCGCCTCGTCGCGTTAACCGAGATCGTATCCGATTGGGAGACAACGCTCGAAGCTCTCGATGAAATTGCCGGCGACTACCGCTCTGAACGAGGTCCATCACCCGACGATATCTATCTCTTTTATCAGGTGCTGGTGGCGCTCTGGTGCGATTCCTCCCATGAAAATCTCACCGATCGTCTGTGGGAGTACATGCTGAAGGCATCGCGCGAAAGTAAGCGGACCACAAGCTGGATCAATCCGGATGAAGCGTATGAAGCGGCGCTCGAGACGTTCGTGCGTGGCATGGCGGATGATACTCGAATCAGCGCCGCGCTCGACCCCGTGGCCACGAAAGCCGCCAATATCGGCTTCCGAAACTCGCTAACCCAACTCGTCCTCAAACTGACGACGCCCGGCGTCCCCGATATCTATCAGGGGAGCGAGCTATGGGATCTCTCGCTGGTCGATCCCGACAACCGACGTCCGGTGTCCTACGAGGAACGTGAATCCCTGCTCAAAGATTTTGAGCATCGTTCATTCGACGCGGAGGAAATGGAGATCGCAGTTGAGAGCCGGGATGTCCGGCTCAAGGCATACGTCCTGTGGAAGCTCCTCGGCCTTCGCCGCGACTTCGACTTTGCGGCGGCATCGTACCGTGAGTTACAGGTTACGGGGGAAGGGGCCGCGCGGTGGCTCGTCTACATGAGAGAGACGGATGACGACGCCTTGCTGGTCGCCGTCCGTCTTCGCTTTGGAGACGACTCCGCACAGGAAGCAAAAATCGACCTCCCAGACACGCTACTGGATGCGAAGTGGAAGGATGTTTTGTGGGATCAGGACCACCCTGCACCCGATCT
>Ga0209487_1001252_pt1 | contig 21700 bp, 16 predicted proteins | sample Poulit2012_FD_187524 | JGI IMG/M metagenome (GOLD analysis project Ga0209487, IMG submission 187524) | Agricultural soil microbial communities from Georgia to study Nitrogen management - Poultry litter 2012 (SPAdes) (version 2) | ecosystem: Environmental > Terrestrial > Soil > Agricultural land...
CCGGACCGTGATCGAGACCTGCGCGCCGCTCAGCCGCAGACCTGATGGGTACCGAAGTGGCAACGGCGGGTCCGACAATCGGACAAGCCGCCCTACGCAACCACCTGACCTGGGTCTTGCACAGTTCCAGCGGATCGGCTCACGGGTTCGACTGGCAATCACGGGCTTCTGGAGACTTCGTCACCGACATCGGAGCCGTCGCCAGTGCATTCCACTCCAGCTTCGACGCGACGCGACGCATGTGGCAGTAGCGGAGAGATAGGTGGCGCGACTGATGCTGGCAGGCACACCGACCTCCCGAGCGCACGCGAGGCGTCCGGGCATGGGCGACAGCCCCGGCGCCGCTATCCGCAGTCCGACCGCGCTGACCCCAGCGGCGAGATGAGGCAGGGCGGCGGATAAAACGAGCAGCCGAGGCAATGGGAACGAGTTCGCGATAAGGAGGGGGTCGCTCACGCTTCCCTTCCCGGCCGATTCGCCCCAGCGGTCGTCCTCGCCTGGGGGCTCGTCCTCCTTGGTGCTCACTGTCCGGTCTGCTCGGCCTCCGGCCTTCGCAGCGCTTCGCGCCGTGGGGCTGCGCCCCGTGCTGTCCGGTTCGTTGTCGTGTCGGTGTCGGTGCGGTGTGCTCGTGTCGCAACCATCGCGCCAACGGTTCGCGTCCCTCGCTTCGTGACCATTGCGCCCACTGGACGCTCTTCTCGTGACGCGCCCTCTCCCCCGTTGCATCGCGCCACGCGGTGCGATCATGTGATCGTTTGGATGTCCTCGCTCTCGCAGCGTCCTTGTCGTGCTGTCCGTTCGCACTTCCTGCTTCGCGACGTTCCGCGTCTGCTTGCGCTTCGCACTGCGCAACGGAGTCGTCTACTCGCACATCCTGCTTCGCAACGCTTCGCGTCACGCTGGCTTAGCGCTGCGCGCGGCGCTGATCGTGCGTGCTCTCGCGGATCGCATCGGTGCGGGTTCCTGAAGTGCCGGGCTCTCGGATCGCCGGATCGGGTGTTACCCCCACATCTACACGTCCTCGGGACTGCGTTGATGCAGGCAGGGATGGGTCATCTCGTGTTCGTCGCATGAACTGCTGGGCCCCGCCCACTTCACGGGGTACGAGGCGTTCGCGCCCCTCTCGGCGCCGTCGACCCGTAACCAATTCGGGGCCCGTGGGTGCGTCGTCTCGCAGATCGTCTACTGCGCTGCGCGGTACGGGGACGCAGCGTCTACGTGTCGCGTTCGGTACGCGCCGGCCAGCGGCGGAACGATCACGCGGAGCGTGAACGGGACGCCCGCCGAGCGATGCGAGTGCGCAGCACGAGCAAGCGGAGCACGTTGCGAGTGCACAGCACGAGCAGACGTGCCGAGCACGTTGCGCAGCGCGGAGCGCGAGCATCCCCGCCACATCGGATGACCTCACAACAGACACAGGATCGACCCACCACAGCGGCGAAGCCACAAAACCACAAGGGGGTCGATACGAAGGCGAGGTCAAACGACTGGACGCACCACGATAACCGCGGCGAAGCCGCAACGTGGACACAGCGCGTACAGGGCGGGGAGCCCGGGTCTGGATCGCGGGGCGAACGTCGAGGTCAGCCTTGGACCAGAATACGAGACCAGCAGATCGACTGGTGTTGAACAGGCCGCTGGTCATCACAGTCTCGTAGCGAGCGCCGATCGGCCGCGTTCGATTCCCTCTCGCCCAGAAGGTGCTCAGTCCCCAGCGTGCTGTTCGAAGGGGCTCTGCAACTCGCCGCCATCGTTGTAGTACTCGCGCACGACGGGAACGGGCGTGAACGGCGGATCGGGAATACGGAGGACCAGTCCGGACCCTCGCGATGGGCTTTGACCACGAAGTACGCGTGCAGGAGCCCTACCTCATCGAAGTCGAGCACGAACCAGCCGCACATCACTGTCTGCTCATCGCCGATGTGACGCGCGCAGACCCAGATCGAACGGGACGCGCGAGGCATACGGAAGCGGTACTATTCTCCCGGACGGGAGAGTGGAGGCAGCGGGGCGTGGAACCGGAGATCACCGAACAGGCAAAACCCTTTAACGGCAAGAGGCAGCTTGCCAAGAGGACGGCACAGCTTCAGCAGGGAAGCATACCCTTCTTTATCGGGTACACCCCAGGGATGACGACAGGCTACGACAGCTTTTTTCTCGCGACGTACAGCTTCGCGCTCTTCTCCTACTCCAAGATCGTGCGCCAGTTCCCATACGACTTCGTCGCGGGGTACGACGAAACCGAAGACGGCACCATCATCCTGCATCTCAAGGATGGATCCGATCTGCCGATCAAGAAGCTCCCCATGGTGGAGCGTTTCGCCCTCAAGGCATCGCTCGAGACTTTCCCGGCGATGGGCCCCAACACGAAGGCGTGGATGGCTTGGCAGGCGCGCCGCACAGAACTCGCCAACACGTACGTGCCCACCCAGAATGAGCTCGCCAAAGCGACACGCGCCGCTGAGGTCACCACCCGAGAGCAGCAGGCCCAAGCCGAGAAAGAGCACCAGCGCGCACTGAAGGAGCGTGCCGCCACGAAGACCTGGTCCAATACCCGGCTTCCGACTGGTCCGCCTAACAAAGCGGGTGGGTTGACGATCCTCCAGCATTGCCATGAGGGTGAAGAGCCGTGGTTCATCCTCACGAGCATGGGGGCGGGCTGCATGGCGTGCTTTGATGATCGTCTCATGGTGATCAAAGCAGGGAACATGCAGGGGTTCATGGCGGGCACCATGTTCGGCAGTCGAAGCACGACCTTCTATTACCACGACATCAACGCTATCGAGTTCAACAAGCAGCTGTTTGGAAGCGTCCTCGAGGTGCTCAGTGCCTCCTATCAGGGCACGGCCAATCATGACTACTGGCGAGGGACGACGAGGGGGCGCAACTCCGACTCGGGCGATCCGTGGACGCTCAGCAACACTCTGCCGATAGGTAATGACGAGTATGCGCGAGCGCGCGGCGAACTTTCGGAGCTGCGTCGCCGTATCGCGGAAGTCAAGCGACCCACCATGAATGCGGCAGTGCCTACCGCTCTCCCCGCTGCTCCAGCCCCCAGAGACGACTTCGTCGCACAGATGACGAAGCTTGTAGAGCTGCACGACGTGGGTGTGCTGACCGACGAGGAGTTCGCAGCTGCAAAAGCCCGGCTTCTGTCCGGACCTAGCGCGTAGCTGCCTCTGAGTGCACTCTCATGACCAGTCCCCTCACTCCTGAGGACGTTTACGCGCTCCTACATGGCTCAGCGGGAGCGCATGTGGCGCAAGGTCGTTGTTCGGAGGACGAAGTCTGGCCGCGCCCGACGCAACTTCCGGATGCCGTCCAGTTCTGTCGAGGATTGTGCAGCGTCACCGACGACGCTGCTCGCCCACGCTGCAGCCTCCAACTCGACAGCCGATCCGGCCCCGCGGATGGCCTGGAGCTGTTCTCGCCGCTCCCACCCGATCTTCGACTTGAAGTTCTGGAAAGCTCCTTTTTCATGTGCTCATCGAAGCGGGAACCACCGCCTTGGGCGGTCATTCTTTCGTCTAGATCGAGCTGGCTCGCTCCTCGTTTGGACTCCGCAACGGAGGTTGACGTTCACACGCCAGCGGAACATTCGAGACAGAGCTTCGGAGCTGTAGTTGAAGCCCCCGACGGGTAGCGGATGGGATTGCTCCTTCGCATATGTAGGGGCATGAGTCGACATACTGTGATCCGCCGGGTGACGCGCGCATCCGGCGGCCAGAACTCTCCGGAACTCGTCGCCACCCGGATGCGGTCCTTCGCGTCCTCGCTCAGCCCACGCACTCCCGCCACGTTCCTCGCGGTGATGACCACCGACGGGCTGGAGAACTATCTCGTCACGCCCGACACGGACAGCATGAACAAGGCCGCGCTGTCGGCGGCGCACGCGGTCACCGGGAAGCTGTCCTACGCCGAACAGCTGCCGGACCTGCACGCGGCGCCTGCGATGAGGCATCTTTTCTTCCGGCCCGGTGGGACGCGGGCGTCGACGACGCAGACCGGGAAGGATCCGCTGTCGATGGCGGCGTCGCTGGCGGACATGCCGGTCGGCTCCTGGGTGGCGATCACGATGCGTGCCCCGCACCGCAGTCTGCTCCGTCACGAGGACCGGGCTTGGGATCGGTGGATCAAGGGCCGGATCGTCGGTGGCACCCACCATTCGCTGGAACCCAACGGGGTGATCGCCCACGTGGCTGCCGCCTCGACATCGCGTGGCAGTGTGGACTCTCTGCTGCGTCAGGTCGCCGGGGACATGCACGGTTTCGACCTGGAGACCCGCACCGTGTCCTTCCCCCGCCGCTGGGTGATCATCCAGCACCTTGCCGCGGCCCTCGCGCTGCTCGCCGCCGGCATCGGTGGGCGCCTGGTCGCATCCATGGTCGCTGCAGTAGTGCCACCGGATGCGACCGCCACGATTGGCACCGTCATCATGTCCGCTGCGCTCGTCCCCGTGCTGGCGATGCTGGCTTACATCGTGTGGGGGCGGCGGTACCAGCGGCGCTTCCGTGACGGCCGGTTCCCGCTCCCCCGTCGTCGCTGGGCGCTGCGCACCAGGCCACCCACACAAGGCAATGATCTCGGTCGCGCCGAGACGGTCGAGGACTTCTTCCCGCCCGGTGGGAAGAAGAAGACACCGGGCAGCCCCGGGGACTACCCACTGGATCGGGGCTCGTTCAAGCTCGGTGCGATACTTCCGGTCGGTGTGCTCGCGCCCGCATCGGGATCCGCCTCGGGCACCTCGGTCACCGGCGACCGGCATGCACCTGCTCCCCTGCTGCGCCGGATCGGGCCGGTGATCGGGCAGGATGCACTCGGTCAGATGGCGCGGTTGTCAGCTCGGGATCTGTGGGCCGGAGTGGCTGTGTTCGGCAAGCCGCGTTCTGGTAAGTCGTATCTGCTGCGGTCGCTGTTCGCGTTCCTCATGATGGACCAGCAACCTTTGGCCCGCGGGGAAGCCGAGGCGACAGAGCAGGCGCAGTCGATGCTCGGCGACCAGGGCGCGATCATCGCGTTCGAGTCGAAGTCCGGCAAGGACGCCGCCGAGTACCAGGCATGGGCGAAGACGCTCGGTTCGAAGAAGGTCCACGTGTTCGACCTCGCCGACCCCGACGGGGCACGCATCGACATGTTCTCTGCTGGCGCCACCGTCACCGATCGGGCCGCGAACTTCGTCGACACGATGATCTACCAGTGGGGCGCCGACTCCATCGGCGCGGCCTCGGCCAAGACGCTGCGCGGGGTGTTCACCACCGCCCTCGGCATCCCCACCCGTGTCCTCGAGGATGCGATCGCCACGCACCCCGATGCACCGACGCCGGCACCAGTGGCGACCCCGATGGCCACCGCGCACGCGCTGCTGGGCGGCTACGGCGATGAGTTCGGTGTGCACCTGGCCGAGACGATCCGGCGTCACCTGTCCGACGTGAAAGCCGGACGCACCGATGGCGACCAAGAGACCCGCGAGGTCGCCGTCGGCGGGCTGTCGGAGCTGTACGGGCCCGCCGTCAAACCCGCCGCCCGGGCCGGTCTGCAGAAGGCCCCGTCATCGAAGGTGGAGGTGCTGATGCTGGCCCCGCACTGGTGGCGCACCGACGGCCGCGTCGCCTCCCTGGAAGAGATCCTGCGGCGGCATCTGCGCATCGTGATCAACTCCGGTGCGACCTCGACGGCCACCGGTGCCAGCGCCGACAACCTGCGCCTACCCGCCGCAGTCGGTGCCGCTGTCAGCGGCATGGTGCTGTACTCGCTGCGCGAGGCGATCCAGGACGTCTGCGCCGGGTGGGAGGACCAGGGACGCTACGTCGCGATCATCTCCGATGAGCTCTCCCGCGTCGCCACCAGCTCCCCCAAGGTGATCGAGTGGACCCGAATGCAGGGCCGCTCCTTCGGCGTCATCCCAATCTTCGCCACCCAGGAGCCAGAGCAGCTGCCCGACGCGGTGCGCCGCACGATGTTCTCGCTGTCGACGGTGATCTCCTACGCGCAGGAGAACTCGGATGTTGCCTCCCAGATCGCCAAGGACTTCACCGGCGGGGCGACCGAAGGGTTCGAGGTGGTCCACCCCAAGGAGGTGATGGACCTGGCGCGCTACATGGTGCTGGTGCGCACCGTGGTCGACCAGCAGCGACTGAACGTGTTCACCACCAAGATCCACCCCTTCGAGGACGACCGCGAAGCGTTCCGCGACACCGTCTACCCGCCCGAGAGGCAGCAGTGATCCCGTGACCATCCACGCCCTTGCCGACCTTTCCTCTCGCAACGAGACCGGTGCCTACCGGGGTGCTGGCCGCACCGACCCGTACTGGAGCGGCATGTTCGCCACCGGCACCTCCGACGGGTGGGTCAGCGCCTCCCAGTACCGTCGCGCATCACCCGATCAGCAGCGGTGGTCGGGCATCCCAGCCGGCTTCGTCACGAGCCAGGGCGAGGCGCTGGCCCAGATGCGCACCGGCCGCCACCGCGCCTCCATCCTCGGAGCCCTCGGCGCCGCCTCCACCTGGCGGACCCTCACGCGCGAGCAGCTCGCGGCGATCACCGGGTCGGCTGTCATCGGCAACACCTACCCGAAGTCACTGTCGGCCCCGTTCTCCGCGGGTCTGCTGGCCCATGGCCACGTGTCAGCGGGTATGAACCGCCTGGCCCCGGCCCGGGAACGGATGAGCATGTGGGCCGTCGGAGACCAGGTCGCCGCCTATAGCCGGTACCGCAAAACGCTCACGTTCGCCGAACATCTCGCGGTCACCGGCGGGCAGGGCTGGGACAGCGAGCACCGTTTCGACCGGCACAACGTGCTGACGACCGAGCTGGCGCTGCGGGCGGCCGAGTACTGCGATGTCGCCACGGTGCTCGGGGAGAAGCAGATGGGCCTGACGGCGCTACTGGCCGCGGCCGGACTGGACACTGCGCAGCCGGATCTGGGTCGTAAGCCGGACGCCGGGATCGTGCGCCGCGACGGGCTGGTGATCGCGGTCGAGACCACCGCCTCGGTCGGGAAAGGATTCCGCGGCAAGGTCGCAAAGTGGGCTCAGCTGCTGCAGCGTCACCCCAGCTACGAGCTGCCGCTGATGATCCTGTTCGTGGACGTGTCCACCCCGTCACAGGCCACCAGCGCGGCCGCGAAGAACGCCACCGGCGCAGAGATCCAGGCTGCTATCCGCGAAGCGGTGCGCGACTATCCCGGCACGGCGCTGAATCGCACCGCCGACCGCCTCGCCATGGTCTCCTGGCCCACCTGGTTCCCCGCGCCCCACGAGGCCACAGACGATTTTCTCGACCTGACCGCCTCGTTCCTCGACCGCAAGGATGGGAAGGGTGATGGGTGGCGCGATGTGCGGCTGCTGGACGAGACCGAGATGCCCTACCGCGAAGGCAGCCCGGATGCCGGCGAGGTGATCGCGATGAACGCGCGCCTGCTGGCCGGGACCCCGCACTGGCTGCGCCCCGGCACCATCCCCCGCACCGACCAATACCTGCTCGACCACGTCGACACCACCGGCATTGCCGCGCTGGCGGACCCGTCCGTGCCCGACCGCATGACCGGGCCCGGGTTCACTCGCACCGTTGCTGGAAGGAAATGGCGACGTCTTGTGGAGCTGGACGATACTGGGGACTTCGTCGCCTCGTGAGGACCGTTTGGAAAAGCCAGCTCGAGGAAGCTTCCGCTCGCGCACTCGGCCTGCGCTTCGTCGAGGCGGCATACTGGGATCATGCGCTACTGGTGGGCCAGCCAAGGAAAGAACTTCCAGCACGTCGCGCGACAGGGAAATTTGTGGACATGCCCAGCTGCGGGAGGGCGCTCGCGTCCGGACCGCGCACTGATCAAGGAGCTCGCGCCAGGCGACTTGGTGTTCCACTACGCCCGCAAAGAACTCCGCGCCCTCAGCGAGGTGACAGACTCTTGGGTCCCATGGCATCGGCCCGCCCACTATCCGGCGAAGGAAGGCGAAGGCGATGAGGGGTGGCTGGTGAGGACTGAACCGGTCGCCGTAGATCTTCAGGTCCCGCTCAGCGTCCTTACAGAGCTGGTCAGCCACGGCTCTCCGGGACCGCTGGATGTCAATGGCAAGCCGATGCAGAAGTACCTGTCTGTTCTGAAATCCGCTGATGCAGTCGCGCTGCTTCAAGAAGCTCGGGCTGGATTCGCGCCGACTCAAGAAGGCGCCAAGGCAGGCGTCGACCGCGTGTGGGCCGGAACGATGAGCTCGGCGGTCCGGGAGGTTCTGGTTCGTCGAGAGCAGGCCGCCCTACGCGACCACCTACTCAAGGGGCGCTCTCAGGCGGCTTGCGACCTGTGCGGGCGGCAGCTGCCAGACCGTCTGCTCGTGGCGGCGCACATCGTTCCGCGACATCAGCTGAACGAGACGGAACGCCGCCACCTGGACCGTATTGCCATGCTCGCCTGCCTCCTCGGCTGCGACGCGCTATTCGAGCAGGGCCTCATCGCCGTCGACGACAACGGGTACGTACGGGACCTTACTGGATCCGGGTCGTCAGACGTCGTTACCTTCGTCGACGGTATCGCGGGACGACATTGCGCGGCCCACACCTCGGCGACGGCAGTAAAGTTCGCAGAGCACTATGCCAATGCGGTGCACCAATCCGTGAAGGAATAGCCAGTCTTCGCCGCCGCCCACTTCCCCGAGCGAGTAACCACTCGACGCAAAAGGAGGCGGTTCCATGACCAGGGTGCGGAAGAAAGACACCGGGGAGAAGGGCAACCGAGGCGAGTTCGGGTCCGTCACCCGCGGGGAGGCTGACGTCCAGGTGGCCACCATCAGCGCTGGGTCGATCGACCGCTCCGCCAAGATCGAGGACACCGCGAGCATCAGTCCATCGGCGACGGTTCGGAACATGGCGCGGATCCAAGAGGGCGTGTCGATCGGTGACAGCGTGAAAATGGGCCACCATTCCTTCGCCGGCGCTGGTGCGCGGATCGGCGACGGCGCCCAGATCGGTTCCCGAGCGACCGTCGCCGGCAGTGCCCGCGTCGGCCAGGATGTTCAGGTCGGCCCCGGCGCCAGCATCTCGTCACGCTCACGCATCGGCGACAGAACACGGCTCGGCTCGGACGCGATCGTCAACGAGGACTGCGACATCTCCCCCAATGTTCACTTGGGCAAGGGCACGCACCTGTCCGGGCATGTGTCGGTCGGGCAGGGCACGCAGGTCGAGGACTGGGCATCAGTGGGCCAACGCTCCCGGCTCGGCCGCGACGTCTCAATCGGTGAGGGGGCGCTGGTCGGCTACCACTGCATGGTCGGCGACGGGGCACGGATAGACCCCGGCGTCGCGGTCCGCCCCGAATCCCGTATCGAGCCCGGTGAGCACGTCACCCTTGATCATCGATCTGCGGAACCGATGCCGGGGTCGGAGGACTGACCCGGCTCCATTTCGGACCGGGAACGATTGCATCGACCTGCAAGCGTCAGGAGGGTGACGTGCGGGCAACCCCAACTCGACGAAGCTCGCCAGCTGGGGAGCCTCGAGGCTCGCAACCTCGAGCGACCCGCCGTGACATCCATTTCGTGTGACCCAGTATCGCATATGGAAAATTCCTTAGTATGCGATATTCAAGGTCCCGGCTCGAAATAGTCCTCATCGAGCTTCACGATCCTCACCGTGCGCTTGACCTGGACTCCCACGCCGTACCGGATCATCAGAGTGGCCAGCCGCTTGCCGTCGATCAGTACTACACGTGCAGCGACCTTGTCCGTGAAGCCCTCGGCATCCTTGCTGAATCGGCTCGTCGTAATAAAGACGCCCTGGTTTGCACCGTTTCCCGACAGTGCACCAACAAATTCCTGAATCGCGGGGCGCCCGACGGTGTTCGCCTCGGCGTAACGCTTAGCCTGCACGTAGATGCGGGAGAGTCCGAGTGCATCCTGGTCGATGATGCCGTCGATCCCACCGTCCCGGGATAGCTGGGTGCGCCGCGCAGACCCCTCAGCGCCCGCGTACCCCATTGCTGTTAGTAGGTCGAGCACAGCCTCTTCAAAAAATGCGGGGTCCAGCGCTCGGATGCGCGCGAGGAGCTGGTCCGCGACATCCGCTGTGATGCGAGCGATCCCGGCGTCGATCTGTTCGTCTGGGGCGAGGGCCGACGCGTCCTCCCGGTCCACAGCTTCGCCAGCGTCGCCGTTCGGCGCGATATCCAAGGCAGGAATCAGTGCGGGCTTTCGTCCGGGAGTCTTCGATGCCTTCTTCGTCCTCGGCGAGTCGTATCCGGGAACGCTGCGCAGGTCCTTCTCTGTCATGCCATCCGGATGCGCCTCGAGGAGCTGCCTACCGATCTCCGTGATCCGATAGTGGCCGCGGCTGGGTCGCTCGACTGCCCCTGCACGGGCCAGGTAGGACAGAGCCCAGTTCGCTCGGTTCATCCACTGCGCCTGGCCGGACGGGATGAAGACGGCACGGTGCTCCTCTGACACCGCGAGAACGTCGGCCGCTGCCGCAACGATCTCCCGAGCCCTTCGGACTTGTCCGCTTGTGAGGACCTGCAGTGAAGGGATCATGTACTGATCCCATGTTGGGGCGGGCATCGGCGTCTCCCTCGTTCAATCAAGATCACCCCGACAGTAGCGTGCGAAACCGACCACGCGGGCCTGTCGATTGACTATCCAAGCGATCCGCGCCCTTCCGCCAGTCGCGGCGAGGACACGGCGCGTTTTTCAATGACCCGTCACAGCACTCTCCCGCCCACTTGTCTGGTCGACGGTGTACCCGAGGAGAGGTGGATGCGATGGCACTGGGGCGCGGACCACAGTTCGAGAAGGACTCCGATGAACTGGCCGAGGCGCTCAGTGGAACGTGCGTGAAGATCGGTCTGTTCGTGATGCTGGCGCTGGTCGTCGGCGGGATCCTGCTCGGGATCATCTCGTGAGCGGCACCGTGTACGGCACCGCCGGCGGGTCGGTCGAGGACCTCGGTACCGGGGCGGCGCGGGCCGGTCGTGCCGGGGAGGAATCGACCGGACGAGTACTGGATCGGATCGCGGTCGAGTCGCAGCGGAACGTGTGGCACGACCTGGATGTGCCCGCCCGCGGGATCGCGGCGAACATCGACCACATCATCACCGGCGGCACCGTCGCCCTGATCGTCGACACGAAACGGTGGAAGCCCGGCCTGTACTGGACGTTGGATGACACGTCGTACCGGTGGCTGTCGACGGTCGAGCACGCCGACCGGGCCACGATGGCGATGATCCAGCAACGCATCGCCGCCCACATCCCCCGTGCCCTGGTCCGGCGACCGGTGGTGTCGATCGAAGCCTCCCGCGACGGCTGGCTGAACACCACCCTCCTACACATTCCGGGCGCCGACGTGATCCGCGCCGGGGCGCTGCCTCGCCGGGTGCGATCCCGTGTGCCGGATGAGCCCACCGACCCCGACCTCGTAGCGGCCCTGTTCCCGCTGCTGCGCTCACACTGAGAAGGACCCATGGCCCAGAAGTACGACAAACCGGCCCCGAACCTCACGATCCCCCTGGCTGCGATAACGGTGCTGCTGGCCGCCGCGGCGGTGGCGGCGTCGTTGCCGGCCGGCTGGGTGGTCTTCGCCGGGGCGCTGGCGGTCGCGTGGCTGCATCCAGCGCCGATGCTGACCGGCCCGAAGGAGACTCCGACCAACGAGCGTGAGGAGCGCCTGGTGCGCCGGCACCGTGCGTGGCTGGATACGCGCACTTCGCTGCTGCTGGGCAATGCCTGGGGGTGGCAGTCGCTATGGCCGGGTGCCCCGCCGCGCGGATCGTTCCTCGTGGCGGCGGCCACCGGTGCCCTGGTCGCCGCCCTCCCCCTGTCCGGACACGTTCCTACCCAGGTACTGGCCAGGGCCGGTGACCTGCTCGGCTGGGATGCCCCCGTGATGTTGTTGCCGTGGCCGGTGGCGGCCTCCTCCGGGCTGCTGGTCCACCACGTGATCGTCTCGCTGTCGGCGCGGTCACGGTTCTTGCAGCAGCGCCCCGCTGTCACGGTCGGCCCGTCCGTGGCCCGGCAGCTGTGGTCCTCGACCTGGCGACCCGCGCTCCTAATCAACCCCGTGTTCATGGTCGTTGGCGGTGTCGTGGCCGCGTCTGCCCTCGATTCCCTGGGACAGTCGGTGCCGGCACTGCAAGCTGTCGGCATCACCGGTGGGGCGATCCTGGCGGCTTCCGCGATTCTGGCCCGCCCGGTGGCGGCAGTGTGTCTGTCCCGCTGGCGCAGCGCGAAGCAGGCCGAGGCGGACTGGGAGCCACGGTTCGCGGAAGTGTTCACCGCCAAAGAGGGTGCGCCGCGGATCGTGGACCGGACCATCGCGCCCTGTGGGGCGATCGTCGATGTGGTCGATGCGCCCCCGAAGCTGATGGCCGCCGGACTGGCCGAGAGGGCTGAGCTGATCCAGGCCGCCTATGGGGACCCCTCGACCCGCATCGACGTGCTGGCCAGCCCCAACCTCGATGCTGCCGGTGAGCCCGTCGCGGGCACCGCGCACCAGCTGCGCGCACGGATCGTGCAGTGGCCCGAAGGATCGTTCCCCAACCTGCTGGACCCCGACCTCGACGACGCCTCCCGTGACCTGGCACTGGAGGCGACCATGGCCCGCGCCCTGGACGCTATCGGCATCAACCGCATGGTGCTGGTCGAGGCGACCCAGGTGGCCGACCTGCCCGAGAAGATCGACCCGCGCGTGGGCGAACTGGACGCCAAACGCGAGCAGCGCGTCCGCGCCCAGATCGACAAGCTCGCAAACGACGAGACAGAGGAGATCGCACGGCTCGAGGCCACACTGGACGAGCCCGTGGAGACGCCGCGGGCCTCGCCACTGGTGGCGGCCTGGCGGTGGCTGCGCGGCGCCCCGCCGCCGCCCCTGGTCACCCCGGACGACTCACCGCTGGCGATCTGGAAGACGACCTGGGCGATGCCCGGGATCCCCACACCACCCTGGGCCAGCATTCAAGCCGAGCACACCGGGATCGCTACCGAGGCCTCCACCGTGATCGACGAGGAAATCGTCGAGATCGATGCTGTCGTCGAGCGGCGCGAGGGCTACATTCTGTTCGGCGATCCCCTGTCCGATGGGGCCCGCTACAGCGAGGAGTCCGGTCTCGATCTGGCCCAGGTCCTCAATGTGCAGGCGGAGATCGAGTGGGAGCAGCGGTGGGAGCAGACCCTGCCTCAGGGGTTCCAACCGCCCACGACTCGGTTCGAGATCACCCGCACCGCCGAACTGTCGCAGCGGTTCGCTCGCGAGCCGCTGGTGCTGTGTGAGCAGCTGTTCGCCACCAAGACCGGGCTGGATGCCGGGGAGACCTACATCGACCCCCGCGGCAAGGACTTCGAGAAGGGTATGCGCACTTCGATCACCGGCGCACAGATGGTGTCCCTGGTGGGCTGGCCCGCCGAGAAGGAAGGCCCCGGCTCGCGGCATCCGCACCTGTTCCTGGTGCGCTTTGCGACCCAGCCGGTACCGACCACCCCGCAGGACGTCACCCCCGACGAGAGTCCGGGCCCGGTGGCTACCAGCGCTCCGGCGTGGGTGCTGGCCCACCAGATCAACACCGCATTCCGGGCACCCGCGGTGAAGCTGCCCAAACCCGAGATCGTCGACGCCGAAGCCCTGACGGTGCCGGCCAGCTCCAAGCACGCCTGGAAGGTCACCGTCCGGCTGCATGGCGGCACCACCCTTGTCGAGGTGCGCAAGAAAGCCGATGCGATCCGTTCCCAGCTGGCGTGCCCGTGGATGCGGATCCAGCCCGCTGGCGACGGGCAGGTGACACTGTTCATCGGCGACCCCGGTCAGGGGGCCCGATTGCGCCGCGGCGCAGACGTGCAGGTCCGCCGCGTGGATTTCGACCAGGCGTTCGTCGACTCGACCATCACCAACACCTCCGGGGACGTGCCGTGCCTGACGGCGCTGGAGCGGCTGGAGACCAATGACCAGGTGGAGGTGCTCGACTTCGACCTGCCCGCCGGCATCGACGTCGCGAAGGTCCGCGGCAACCGCGAGAAGCTGCGCTCCAACCTGGGCGTGGAGTTCCTGGATGTCCGTAAGCACGGCGCGTCCGGGGTGCGACTGTTTGCCTCCGAGCACGACCCGCTGCCCGAGCGTGTCGGCGTCCCCTTCGAGGAGATCACCGCCGACACCGTCCCGTTCGGCGTCAATGCCCTGGGTGAGCAGATGGTGTTCGATCTGGAGGAGAACCCGCATTTTCTGATCCTGGGCTCGTCGGGGTCGGGGAAATCGGCGGCGATCTCCACGCAGCTGCATGGCCTGATCCGGTGCGGTTGCGACGTGGTCGTCATCGACCCCACCAAGGGCGGCTACGACTTCCTGTTCGCCAAGGACTGGGCGATCGCCCCGTTCGCCGCCGACGTGTACCAGGCCGCCTCCACGCTGAAGGCCCTGTACGGCGAGCTGGAGCGCCGCAAGGCCTTACTGGGCGAGCACGGCGTCGTCAAGATCGGCAAGCTGGACGAGCAGGTACGGCCACCACGGATCGTGGTGGTGATCGATGAGTTCACCTCGCTGATCGGCAAATCTCAAGTGCCGCCGAAGTCCGAGGACCCGGCCGCCGACCATGCCCGGCTGGAGGTCGAGGCGGACAACAATGCCCGCGCGATCGTCGGCAGCATGGTCGGCAAACTCGCCCGTGAGGCCCGGTTCGTCGGTATCCACCTGATCCTGGGCACCCAGAAACTCACGGCCAAGAGCCTGGATTCGATGCCGGGGGCCTCGGACCTGAAAGTCAACCTGGCAAGAATGGGGCTGGGGAACATGACCCAGGGCGACAAGATGAGCGCCTTCCGCAACCCCCTCGAAGCCGACCCGATCGCCGAACCCCGCATCGGCCGGGGCCTGTTCGAACCGCTCAACGCCGCCCACCCGATGCTGATGCAGGTCTGGTACGAGGAGAACCACACGCTGCGCGACGCGCTCACCACAGCTGGCATCAAGCCGACCACCCCGGAGCAGATGCTCGACCCCACCGACCCACGCTACGAAGTCGCCCCGCTGGAGGACTTCGTCGACGTCGTCGAAGAGGCCGTCGAGCAGGCCCCGGTCATCGAGGACCTCGACCTGGACCTCGGCGAGGTCGACCTGGACTCACTGCTGGCCCAGAGCCAGCCAGGTGACGACAGCGAGCAGATCCAGCCGCTGGACACGACAGTCACCGACACCCCGGGCGAAGAACCCCCGGATCCGCCGATGGATACGGCACCGGGCCGCAGCCTGGCCCTGTCCGAGCTGGACACGGGCGGCGCGTCCTGGGAACTCGTGGAGGCGCTACAGGCCGAGCTGGCAGCCGGAGACGTGGCCAAGGTGGTGGCCGATGTCGAGGACCTGGAGGAAGAGTCCGAGGTCGGGGTCAGCTACCGCGAGCTGATCGCCGAAGTCACCAGCGAGGCCGGGGCCGCGTTGCGCGAGCCCGCCCCGATGATCGATGGGTTCGACGCGCCCGGTCTCTATGCGGAACCGGGCGGCCCTCCCATCAAGCCGGACGGGGAAGCTGCCGACGACGAGCCCGTCGGCTCTGATCCGGCAGGAGGACAGGAAGCCGACGGGGAGCTGATCGTCCCGGTCCCCGAACCGTCGTCTGCGGTCGAAGATGCTGATGACGGCTCGGCCGTCGAGGCGTCTCCACCGGAGCCGGACCAAGACCCGGAGGATGGCTTCGACTTCTCCTTCCAGGCCCCTCCCATGGTGCGCGGCGGCCTGTGACCGCGCCATTGTCGCGCCCCCGCCCACTTGGGGGCAGCGAGGAGGTTGCCCATGACCGACGAGCACCCACGGCCCGGCCCGGACACCGGCGATTCCACCGCGCCCGACGACGAAGCACTGGAAGGCCCCGGCTCAGGGGACCTGGGCTCGGACACCGACGAGACTCCCGCCACCGAGGCCCCCAGCACCGGCAAGGCCCTCGCCCAGCAGGGCGCCGAGTTCGGCATCAAGAAGGCCACCGGCTCCGATGTTGCCGTGGCCACGCTGCGCAGTGCCCAGAAAGCCCGCAAGGGAGATATCGCCGGGGGTGCCCAGGATGTCGCCGCCTCTGGTATCGGGGCAGCCACCGCCCTAGCGGTAGGTAGCACCGGCATCGGTGCCCCCGTCGCGGGACTGGCCGGGTCAGCCGCCACCAGCCTGGCCCAGACCAAGGCATTCCGGATCGCAATGATCACCCTTGCCGCATTCATAGTGATCGTGCTGGTGCTGCAGGCAGCGGTCCTAGGAACTGTGTCCGCAGCTGTCGTCGGCGCGATCGTCCCCTCCGCAGGCCAAGCCACCTCACTGCTGTCCAGCAGCAGCGGCATCTGCAGCGACACCTCCCAGGCTCCGGGCGGGCCCGATGAGGTAGTCGGCTCGAACATCCAGGAGAAGGTGTGGAACTACCTGCGCGGCGCCGGCTACAGCGAACAGCAGACCGCCGGCGTGATGGGCAACATTGCGCGTGAGTCCGGCTTCAACCCCTTCATCGCCGAAGGCTCCACGTCCACGCCGAACCTCGGGTCAGGTTGGGGGCTGGTGCAGTGGACCGCTGACCGTCACGCCGCCGTCCGCGACGCGGTCATCGACGAGCTCGGGGACCGCTTCTACATCGCCGCACCGAGCATGAGTCAGCTGCCCGCGGAGATCTCCCAGGGCGACGTCGACGAGATGGTGCTGTTCCAGCTGCGCTACATCATCGACGAACTGGAGGGCGACGAGAAGGCAGCTGGCGACCACCTCGCCGGCACGAGCACGGTCGCCGAGGCCACCGAGTCGTTCGAGTCGAAGTACGAACGTGCCGGCGTGGTCGCACTCGATGAGCGCATCGCCCACGCCGAAGATCTCTACGACCAGTTCTCCGGGTCACCCGTGCCGGGCTCGGGTGGCACCGAGCCGTCACCAGGCCCCGATCCGCCATCGGGCACCGAGAGCTGCACCGGCTCTTCGATCAGTCCGGGCGACGGGGCCGGTTCGGTCGCCGAGTGCCCCAGTGGCGAGGAGGGCTGCGTGAACATCGAAGCGTTGACCCAGCCGTCGGCTTCCTTGTCCTGCCCCGACGGGACCTCCGACCACGGCACCACCACCGCCTACTATCAAGGCGACGGTATCGACGTGCGCCTGTGCACCTTGGACGGGGCTACTGATGTGGGTGGCCGGCCGATCATCATGAACGCCACCATCGCCGCCGAGTTCGTGGCGTTCTGGAACGAGGCTCAGCAGGCGGGAATCGACCTGGCTTTCACCTCCACCTACCGTTCCCACGCCAAGCAGAGGCAGCTGTACGCCTCCTCGCCCGGCGGGGCGGCCCGTCCCGGATGGTCCAACCATGAGTTCGGGATGGCTTTCGACATCGCCGATTTCCCGGCCCCCTACTCCCGCCACAACTGCGGCACCACCTCCACCGAGGAAGGTGCCTGCGCCTACCCCGGCAGTGGGGCGGAGCTGCAGCGGTGGCAGACGATCCGCGAGCTCGGCCTGAAACACGGGATGTACATCCATGACCAGGAGTTCTGGCACATCGAGTTTCTCCCTTCCGGCACCCACCGCGGCCAGAACATCCCCGTATATGAAGGGTGAAAGCAAGTATGTCTTCCATGGTTCGACGCACCATCGCCATCGCTGTCGTGGCGATCGCACTGCTGGCGGGAGCGATCTGGTTGATCGCCAGCCTGCGCGACGGCGATGAGGGCGCGGGCAGCCCGGGTGTGGCCGTGATGCCCTCCGACGGTGGCGGCACAGACCCTGACCAGCCCGCAGGCGGCGGCAACAGTGAGACGGACGAGGACCGTGAGGCGTCGCCCCCGAGCGAGGCCATCGATCAGCCCGAGGCCACCGGTGACTTCACCGATCCCGAGCAGGTCGCCCTCGCCTTCGCCACCACCTACCCAGACGACGTGCAGGACATCTGTGACCCCACGTTCCTGGCCGCCCTGGACGGTGTGGACACCTCCCCGCTGGCCGAGATCACCGACCCACGGATCGAGCACGTCGACGAAGACCACAGCGACGACACCGAGACCCACGCCTTCACCATCCACGGCACGTACCAGGGCTCGCAGAGGCAGATCTATTCGATCGTCGTCTCCCGTCCCGCCGACCCCGAAGAAGGCGGCCCCGGAGCCGACAACACCTTCGAGTTCCAGGTCGACTCCTTCGACTGGTCCCCGGACATGCTCGGCGACGAAGAGGCCCCCGGGCCTGCAGCCGGCCTGGTGCCCCCGATCACTGCGCAGCAGCGTGGCGACCTGCTGGCCGCGATCCGCGAGGACGTCATCTCCGAGGTGCTGGCCCACGACCCCGACGAAAGCGACCAGGACCGTCAAGACCGGTTGGACGAGGTCATCGTCGAGCCCACCGACGTGACCCCGCCGATGCCACGCAGCGGCCGCTACGCGATGAAGACCGAGATCCTGTCGCAGTTCTACACCACCGAACCCGGCGCCGACGGTCTGATCCAGATCGGCTACGACGGCACCTGGGTCGACCCCTACAACAACTCCCGCCACGGCTCCTGGGCGCTGACGGTGACCATCACACGCGACGACGACGGCGAGTTCATTGCCCAGTCTGTCGAGGAGACGGTCCTGGAGGGCCCCGACGTGGGCGAGGAGTAGCCCGGCCCAAGGGGGTCAGATCGCGGCTCCAGCACGCCATTCGACCTGGGTCGAGACGCCGTCGGGGAAATAGCGGCGCCTTCTCCACTGCAGCCGATAGATATACATGCGGGTCGGTACGGACCCGGATTTGCGGGCGTTGTGGAAGGGGCACATGGCCTGCTGGTTGCTCATGGTCGTGCGTCCGCCCTTTGACCAGGGGTAGATGTGGTCGCCCTGGGTGGGGGTGTTCGTGCAGCGATGCCACAGCAGCGGTTTGTGCTCACAGCGCAGGCCAGCGCGTTTGAACGCTTCGCGCCGCTCGGCGGCGGTGAAGGCGCGCCGCGGGTCGCGAGCCTCGGTCGCCCCACCGGCGGGTGAGGCCAGAATGGCGCACACCATGGCGGCTACGATGAGGGGCACGAGTGCCCACGGATGATCCAGGATCAAGCTAATCGTGGCCCCCAGCAGCGGCATGACCTGTTCGACGTTCATCGCGCCTCCCGGGGCAGCTCCGTCACTGACGTAGACCGGAACGCCCCGTCCTCGCCTTTCCCGCCGTCGTCACCGGGTATGAGTTCCGCACCGTCGGGACAATCGGCGGTCACGCCGGGCACCGGATCGTGCACGACGCACTCCTCGGCCAGCGCGTGCCAGGACCTCCTCAGCGCCAGCGCTCCCAGAGCGGACACCGCGATAGCCAGGCGAGAGGCCAAGAACCACGTGGCGGTCCCCCATCGGGTGTGGCGTAAGCGGACACCGCGCCTGCGACCTGTCACTGCCCTGCCCTCCCGTAAGCGGCTGGAAATCGGACAGGCCGCCGATGCACCCGCGTGGAATGCACCGGCGGCCAGGATGAGCCCAGGCTCAGGTCAGAAGTCGAAGTCGTCGTCCGAACCGTCGTCACCGGAGCCGGCCTTCGCGGAGACACTGGCCTTCGCCGGGGCCTTCGACGTGCCCTTGGGCTTGTTGCCGTTGCCCTTACGGCGAGTCACCTCGGCGGTAGCGAAACGCAGTGCCGGACCGGCCTCCTCGACGTTCAGCTCCAGCGTGATGCGCTCATTGCCGTCCTTATCGGTGAACTCGTTCTGCTGGAGCTTGCCGGTGACGAACACACGGTCGCCCTTGCTGACCGACTCGGCGAAGTTCTCGCCGTACTCCCGCCACAGCGAGCAGCGCAGGAAGGTCGGCTCACCGTCGACCCACTCTTCGCTGTCACGGTCGAAGAACCGATCGTTGTAGGCGATGGAGAACGAGGCGACAGGCACCTTCTTCTTGGTGTGGCGCAACTCGGGATCAGCGGTGAGCTGACCGATGAAGGTGACGTGGTTGCTGGAAGCCATGTGAACTCCTCTTTCGTTTCCGTGACATCGCTAGCGCTCTGCCACATGGCAGCGACCCCGGAGGCCGCGGCGGGAATCTCCCGCACACCTGGGAAGTGGGCGGGCCCCACCTGTCGCGGGACAGTCGTGGTCAGCTCACGCGGGCCGCCGTCGCCGCAGGGGCATCGATCGAGGTCGTGGCCGGGTCGATGGCGCCGGAATGGATCGCGTCAGCCATCGCCTGCAGTTGCCGGTGCCAGGCTCGGGTGTCGATCACGACGCAGCGCAGCCGCCCGGAGGCCACCAGCACCGGTAGGCGTCCGGCCGCGACAAGGTCGGCCAGGCGACGTCGGACAGCGGCGGGCACCATCTCGGGTCCCGTCTCGGTCTCGACCCGCAGGAACGAACCCGCACCGTCCCCGGATGCAGAGGCGTCCCGGCGCGGCCGGGCCACAGCGAATCTCTCACCCGTGGCCTGGGACAGCAGCTTGCGCAGCTGGGTCCACGGGCCACTGGCAGCCACCTCGGACAAGTCGAGAGCCTCGCCTGCCCCATCCGCCGGGTCGGGGCGGGCAGCGCGGGTGGCCCGGTTGCTGGGGCGATCATGGGGCGCAGAAGTCGACCCGCCACCGTCCGGAGCCACCCCACCGCTGGTCCCGGATGCGGGGGTGATCGGCTCGATGTCCTCCTCGGCCACGCCGCCGGCACCGGTACCGGCGCCGGTCGCGGGCGGAGGGTCCACCGGCGCTGGACCGGGACCCGCGATGCCGTCCGAGAGCATCCTGCCCACCGCCAACTCCGGGTCCCCTTCCGCGTCCCGGTCAGGATCGGCGACATCCATGTACTCCAGGGCCGACAGATAGATCGAATGCTCGATGCTGGTCTGCGTGCTCACCTGCCCGGTGGCCTCATCGACCACGTCCCGCTCCACCTCGCGCAACCGCACCCGGCCCCGGATCTCCACCAGGTCACCGACCTCGGGCATCCCGATCTCGCGGAGGTCGGCGTGGACATCGGCGAACCCCACGCACCCGATCGAGGTGTGGGAGTTCTCCAGCTCCAACGTGACCATCCACGAGCCCTTGCGCGTCAGCCGCTCGGTGAACGCCGAGACCACCCCGCCGGTGTAGACCCTGGCCCCGTCCTCGCTGAGCAGTCGGTGCAAGCCCCGCGGCGGCTTCGCGGCCGCATCATCATCGGGCCCCGCCCGGTACAGGTCAGCGATCTGGCGGGACAGGGCCCGGGTAGGGTGGGTGCCGGTGACGGCCAGGATCACCGCGCGCTGCCGCGCAGCCTTCTCCAGCACCGAGTACTCCATGGCCGGGATCCGCACCTCGGGGTCCCTGACCACCGCGCGGGAGGCGATCACGTGGCCCAGCCGGAACCCGCCGAAAGAGTCGAACGCCCCGGCCTGCGCTAGCGCGGACAGCTGGGCGCTGGTGAGAGACTTGCGCTTACCCCCGGCCGTGGTGGCGGGCACGACCACGCGGGTGGCGACATCGGCCATCGACACGAACGGACCATGCTGGGCGCGCTCGGCGACGATCTCGTGGGCGATCGACCCCACGCCCCTGATCTCCCCCAGCCCGATCCACACTTTCCCGTCACGCGCCACGGTGTGCTCATCGGAGGCGCCCACGTCCGGGGCCATCACCTCGATCCCTTCGGCGCGCAGCGACCGGATGGTGGCCACCCGCAGATGTGCCTTGTCCGTGCCGGAGCCGGTGAACCGCAGCACGGCCGCCCCGAACTCCGTCGGCCAGTTCGCCTTCAAATAGGCAGTCTGGTAGGCGATCACCCCGTACGCCGTGGTGTGTGAGCGGT
>Ga0209487_1001254_pt1 | contig 21660 bp, 16 predicted proteins | sample Poulit2012_FD_187524 | JGI IMG/M metagenome (GOLD analysis project Ga0209487, IMG submission 187524) | Agricultural soil microbial communities from Georgia to study Nitrogen management - Poultry litter 2012 (SPAdes) (version 2) | ecosystem: Environmental > Terrestrial > Soil > Agricultural land...
GACGGGCATACGGTTGGAACGGTACACGATGGCCCCACCTGGTTTTTAGAGCCCCTGACGTGTATGGCAGCAATGAGCCGTGCAACGCAGCATATTGGTTTGATCAGCACCGTATCCAGTACCTTTTTCACCCCTTTTCACGCGGCCCGATTATTGGCCTCGCTCGACCATATCTCCCAAGGTCGGATGGGATGGAATGTGGTTACCTCCATGTTTGACGCCGAGGCACGCAACCATAACTACGACGCCATGCCCCCACACAGCGCGCGCTATGCCCGTGCCGAAGAGTTTGTCTCGGTGGTGTTACAGTTGTGGGATTCCTGGCAGCCCGATGCCCTTCGGCGTCAACGGGATGGCGTCTATGCGGATCCTGGCAAGGTGCACCCCATCCATCATGTCGGCAAGCATTTTTTGGTGGATGGTCCCCTCACCGTGCCACGTCCGCCTCAGGGCCACCCCGTATTATTCCAGGCCGGTGCCTCCGAACAAGGGCGGGATTTTGCGGCGCGTCATGCCGAAGCAATCTATGCGGTTGCCTATGACCTTGAAACGGCACAAGCTTACTACCAGGATATTAAGCAGCGGGTCAAAACTGCCGGGCGAAACCATCCAGTCCCCATCATGCCGGGCCTGGTAACGTACATTGGCGCCACAGAAGCGGAGGCACGTGCCAGGCAGCGCGAGCTCGATGAACTGCTACCCGCTGAAGCGTCGTTGCGACAACTCCAAAGCTATATCCTGCAAGACTGTCTTGATTGGGAACTCGATGCGCCGGTACCAGAGTTAATTCCCTTGGAAGCGTTTACGGGCCCCAAGGGTCGCTACGCCACCATCTTACGAATTATTGACACCGAAAAGCCCACCGTCAGGCAACTGTTAGGGCGGCTTGCCGCCGGCGGTGGCCATTGCACCATGATTGGAACACCAGAACAAATTGCGGATCAAATGGCGCACTGGTTCCATGCCAACGGGGCGGATGGTTTCAACCTCATGCCCCCTGCGTTACCGCAAGATATCGACCTCTTTGTTGACGAGGTTATTCCTGTTTTGCAACAACGCGGTTTATTTCGCACACACTATGAACACACCACCTTACGCGGCCACCTGGGCTTAGAACCCCCGACAAGCACCTAGCCATGCTGAATCCGACGACGACGCTTTTCTGGTTAATATTATTTGCCACCGGTTTTACGCTTGCAGGCGTTTTATATGCGCGGCGCAGCATTGATACGGTGGAAGAGTATATTGTGGCGCGTAACAGCCAAACCACCACGGCCACCATGCTCACCCTAATGGCGACGTCGCTGGGGGCATGGATACTTTTCGCACCAGCGCAGGCCGCAGCATGGGGTGGGCTGGGTGCCATCATAGGATATGCGCTGGGCGCGATGGCGCCGCGCTTTGCCATCATACCGCTAGGACACCGCATACGTACGCTGGTCCCTGAGGGGCATACCCTTAGCGAAGTGGTACTCGCCCGCTACGGTTATGGGATGTACGGCCTGATCCTGCTTATCATGGTGTTTTATCTATTCATCGCCATTACAGCGGAAATCACGGCTATTGCGAAGCTCGTCGCATTATTGGCGCCAATTCCCCTGGGGATAACCGCCCTCATCGTGTTATCGTCCACGCTGATCTACACGGCATATGGGGGTTTAAAGGCCTCCATTTTTACGGATAAGATTCAGATGCTGATTATCCTGCCATTATTGGGCCTGCTAATTACCCTGGGCTGGCAAGCCGCCGGGGACATTACCATCATAAAAGCAAACCTCCGTCAACACGCGCCCCAACTGCTGAACTGGAATGATCCGGGTGGAATTCGCGCAGGCATTACATTTTTTGTGGCTATTTTGCTCACGGGTCTTTTTCATCAGGGTAATTGGCAACGTATTTATGCGGCAAAATCCACCACAGCCATGCGCCACGGCTTTTTACTGGCAGGTGTATTGGTGGCACCCATCATAGGAATCATGGGCGTTTTTGGACTTGCCTTTGCTGCTCAAGGAAGCAATGCCGACAGTTCCACCGCACTTTTTTCTTTACTCTTACCCACCCTCGCCCCATGGGCCATGGTTGCCATTATTCCGCTTGGCCTTGCTCTGGTCATGAGCAGTGCCGATACCGCTATCAGCGCAACCTCCAGCCTGATAGCCGTGGATGTACGGCGGTTTTTTCCGGCAATTTCCAACACAAACCTTATGCGCTTGGCACGACTGTTAATTGTTCCCCTAATGATCCCGGTGTGGTTAACCGTTTCTCAAGGCTATAGCGTACTGTATTTATTTCTGCTGGCAGACATCCTATGCTCGGCGGCAGCCTTTCCGGTATTTTTTGGATTGTTTAATTCACGCTACAGCGGCCGGGTTGCCATCCTCAGTACCGTCACCGGCCTTGTATGTGGGCTAAGCATATTTCCCGGACCCAATGACCCCCCAACCTTGCTACTGGAATCCTTTTTGCTTGCCGCACTTGTTCCCGTTATTGTCTCCATTATTGCCCTGCCCTTTGTCCCCACTAAAAAACACTATGACTTTGGGCAACTTAACACGCTTATTCGCCGACTGGATCACCCTTCATGACTCACCGTTACGATTTTGGAAACCAGGTCTGCGGTGTTTTTGGCACCTAATTTTTTCATGAGACGGCCTCGGTGCACCTCCACCGTTCGGTGCGAAATGCCCAACCGTTGTGCCGTTTCTTTGCACGTAAATCCATTCACGATATAACCCGCAATCTCTTGTTCCCTGGGCGTTAGTTTAATGGCACGACTGTCATGATGCCGGATGCGCTCAAAACTCCATACCATTAATTCAAACGGATTCTCTGGGGTTAACGTGACGCCACGCGCTTTTGCCCAAAATATGGTGCCATTCTGATGCTGCATAAAGCGCTCGTCTTCGTAATGGCGCTTGCCTTCTAACGCTGCCATGCATCGCTGACCAATCTCATAATAATCTGCACTACAGGGATACAACTTTAGTATCAACTCGCCCTCCAGCGCATCAACCGTATAGCCAAACAAACCTGCAAAGGCGCGATTACAACGCATGACATAACGATTTTGCGTTACCACCAATGGCGCCGGAGACTCCTCAAAGGCCAAACTATCCAAACTTTGTTCTACAACCGCTTGCTCCATCACCCGCATTTTCCTCCTGGTTATTGGATTGAACTACGCATATCGATACGTAGTTGCCCGTATAGACATACGTAGTTGGTTTCTTCACTATAGTACATAAGCACCAAGGAGGTTTCGTAATGAGCAACAGACCCATTTCAATTGTCGGCAGTGGCCACACCAAGTTTGGGCGGTTAGATGCCTTAAATGTAGAAGAGTTGGTGGTAATGGCAACCAAGGAGGCCCTGGAAGAGGCCCAACTGCCCGCCGCTGCGGTGGATGCCATTTATGTGGGTCATTTCAACGCCGGTTTGGTGTCCGATGGCTTTGCCTCATCGCTGGTTCATCAGGCATCTCCCGAGTTTCGTTTTACGCCGGCAACGCGTTGTGAAAACGCTTGCGCGTCGGGGGCCGCTGCCCTATTTTCAGCAATGCATGCAATACACGCCGGTGAGGCGGAAGTTGCGCTTGTGGTTGGCGTGGAAAAAATGACAGCACGCTCCACGGCGGAAGTCACGCAATCCTTGGCAAATGCTGGCTATCAGAATGATCCTGACGAAGCGGCACTAAGCTTTCCTCAATTGTTTGGGGTAGCTGCCAAGCAGTATACCGACCGTTATCAGGACCCCCTGGAGGCGATGGCAAAAATCGCCGTAAAAAACCATCACAATGCGCTATCCAATCCCTTGGCCCATATGCATAGGGCGCTAGATTTTGATATGTGCAACACGATCTCGGATAAAAATCCGCTGATTGCCGACCCCTTACGGCTCTCGGATTGTTCCCTCATTACCGATGGCGCAGCTGCTTTGGTGCTCACCACGGAAGCGCACGCCAAATCATTTCCACACGCGGTTGCTATCCGTGGCAAATCCCACGTCAATGATTTTCTTCCGTTCAGCAAACGGGATTTGTTGGCATTTGAAGGCCCTGAAAAAGCCATCTACACCGCCCTGTCCAACGCGAATATTACCCTTGGCGATCTTGATTTTGCCGAGGTACATGATTGCTTCACCATCGCTGAACTGTTGCTTTATGAAGCCATGGGGCTCACCCCAAAAGGGCAAGGCCACCGGGCACTTGACGACGGCGTGGTAATGCGCGAGGGTCGCCTACCGGTCAATCTGTCCGGGGGTTTAAAAGCCAAAGGCCATCCGGTAGGCGCAACGGGTGTTTCCATGCATGCCATCTCCTATCGGCAATTAACGGGCCAGGCAGGGCCCATGCAATTGGACAATGCCCAGCTGGGCTTGGTCTTTAATATGGGGGGCACGGCCGTGGCCAATTACGCAACCATTTTAGAAGCACGGTGATCAGGTATGAACCTTGCTCAATGGCTTTACGCAAGTGCCCTCGCCCAACCCAATGCCCCCGCACTATTCCTTGGCACAAAATTGTGCGCAAACTACCAGGTGTTTGCCAACCAGGCATGTGAATTGGGTAACTGGCTGCAACGAAATCACAATATCCAACACGGGGATAGGGTGGCCGTATATGCCCCCAACTGCATTGAATACCTACCCGTACTCTATGGGTGCTGGTGGATTGGCGCCGTAACTGTCCCCATCAACCCCATGCTACATCCCCGGGAAGCGGCATGGATTGCAAATAACGCGGAAGCCTCGGTGATATTCACCGAAACCGGCGCGGAATTTACCCCCAATCAACTTCCGGCATCCTGTCAAGAAATTAATATCCACGAAGCGGTAGCCACCCTCGCCATCACCGATGCGCCACTGACGCCACCGCAACTACTTGAAGCAGACGAGCTCGCCTGGCTATTTTATACCTCGGGCACCACGGGGCGACCCAAAGGGGTTATGCTCAGCCATGGCAACCTACTGGCAATGGCCTTATGCTACGGCACCGATGTTCATCGCGTTGAAACACACCACGCTACGGTTTATGCAGCCCCCATGTCACATGGCGCTGGCCTTTACAACTTTATGTATGTGCGGGCAGCGGCACGCCACATTGTCCCGGAATCACGCCGATTTAACAGCGCAGAAATTCTCGCGCTTGCCCAGCATCACCGTCATGTCAGCCTGTTTGCCGCGCCTACCATGTGTAAACGTTTGGTAAACACAGCCATGGAAACGGGTGGCAACGGCGATGGCCTACATACCATTGTGCTTGGCGGCGGGCCCTTGTACAGCGCTGACCTACGCCAGGCAATGGAAATATTTGGTCCGCGCTTTGCCCAAATTTATGGACAAGGTGAAAGCCCCATGACTATTACCGCAATATCAGCAACCACCTTGAATGACCAGGAACATCCCAACTGGCGCGCCCGCCTGGAATCTGTTGGTACCGCCCAAAGTTGCATGCAAATTCGGATTGTCGATCAAAACCTACACGAGCTACCAGCGGGCAGCCACGGGGAAGTGCTAGCCAAAGGCCCTGCCGTTATGCTGGGCTACTGGCGCAATCCAGCGGCCACTGCCGAAACGCTTATTAACGGTTGGCTGCGCACCGGCGATATCGGCTTTATCGATGAGGAAGGTTTTCTTACCCTCACCGATCGCGCAAAAGACGTCATCATCAGTGGGGGATCTAACGTTTATCCGCGCGAAGTAGAGGAAGTCTTGATTAGCCACCCCGATGTCTATGAAGCGGCCGTTGTTGGTGCTCCCAGCGACGAGTGGGGGGAGGAAGTCGTCGCATTTATTGTTTGCCACACAGATACTCCACCAAGCCCTGAAACACTGGATGCCTGGTGTGTTTCACAAATGGCATCCTACAAGAAACCCAAACACTATTTCTTTGTAAATGAGCTAAAGAAAAATAGCTATGGAAAGATCCTTAAAACAGAACTTCGTCAGCAGTTAAGAGAGCGCTCAAATTCATAAAGCCTTATCGGGCGTTTTCATTTCACCATAAGCGCTACGGCGCAAAAAACAGGAGGATTCAACGATGAAACGTCGTCAATTTATTAAAACCGCAGGAGCAATTGCGGGCGTTGGTGCATTAGGCGGACTGTCATTTCCGGTGATCGCCAAAAAGCCTATTCGCATCCGGTTTGAAAGCTATGTAACGGAAACGGCTGGGCCATCCTGGATCGATCGATGGTTTCTAGATGAGCTCGAAAAACGTACGGACGGTGCTGTCAAAGTCTCACGCTACTGGGCGGCATCGCTTAACAAGGTTGGAGAGCATTTATCAGCAGTTCGTGATCGCACGCTCGATATTAGCCTTATTTCACCCGGCTATTACCAGGCAGACGTGCCGGTTACACGCGGCTTAGAGTGGTATTTCCGGATGGAACGAGCGGACTCCCTGCTCCAGGTCTGCCGGGATGTTTATGATCAATTCGAACCGTTACGAGATGAATGGGAAAAACGGCATAAATCAAAAGTTCTTTATTGGACTAACTGGAACTATGCGCCCATGATTACCCGCGACGAGGTTAATGGCCAGGAAGATCTGAAAGGGCAAAAACTACGTGGCTATGGCGTGGCCAACGACGTTGTCGAACGGCTCGGGGCCACAGGCGTGCCAATGGCGGCACCAGAGGTTTATACTGCCCTTGAACGTGGCGTGTTGGATGGCGTTTACGGATTCGACTTTATTACCGCCATCTCCTATAAACTTCACGAGATTGCCCCCCACTTTACTGATATGGGTGACGGGCCCCATGCCCCTTCCGCAATCATCATTAATATTGATGCCTGGAATGATCTGCCCGATGAAATAAAATCCGTCTGTAACGACTTGGTCCAAGAGATTTATACGAAAAAATACTCGGAGATCATGACCGAGGTGCTCGCCGACTATGTAGATAAATCTATTGCTGAGGGCGTTAAATTTAATATTTGGAGCGATGACGCAAAGGCAGCTGCAAAGAAAGCCGTCCAGCCCGCGGAAGTTGAGCACTGGATAGATACCGTGGCCAAGCCAAACAACATCGATGGTGAAAAAATGCAAGAACTCATCACTGCTGCCATCGAAAAGCACGACCCGGAAGGGTCTTTATTGCGGCCTGAAGAAATCGCAGCCAAGCGCTAAGTTTTCACCCCTTACCGACCCTACGGCAGTCCCCTACCAAAACGGATCAGGCTGTCGTAGGTTCATCATCATTCAATTGTGGGATGACACTATGCGCCGCTTAACGTTATTTTTTACGAAAGTATCCAATCTTTTTGGGATCGCAGCCATATTCTTTATGGGTTTCCTAATGCTCGGTACTACCGTGGACGTTACTGTTAGAGCGTTGCGAGGAAAGCCCATCTCAGGCGTATTTGAGTTGGCTGAATTAAGCATGGTTTTGGTCGTCTTTCTTGGTCTTGGCTGGACGCAGTTAGATCGCTCCCATATACGGGTCACCTTGCTTGTCGATAGACTTCCCGAGCGCCTGCAATGCATTATGGAAACAATCGCCTGGGCCGCCGCTGCATTACTCCTGCTTTTATTAGCCGTACCGGCCACGCAAGATGCTATCAACTCTTTTCTCATTAAAGAGTTTCGTTGGGGTTATGTGGAATTCCCCGTGTGGTGGGCAAAAATCATTCTGGCTTTGGGTCTATGGTTCGGCTTTTTGCAAATGTTTTTTGATGCGATTACGACAGCACTACACGGGCCTAAAAAACAAGCTGACATCACCGAAATGTACTAGAACTGCCAAGGATTTTTTATGGACGAGATAACGTTAATTACGATTGTGGCAGTTGCGCTTGTATTCATACTCATGGCGATAGGCGCGCCGGTATTTGCCGCGCTTGGCTTGGCCGGTGCTACCGGCATTGTGCTATTAGAAGATGCCACCTATGTTTTAAACCGCTTAAAAACCTTTTCCTATTCCCAGACGGCCTCTTATCTATTAACCGTTATTCCCTTATTTATCTTAATGGGAGCATTTGCCCATCATGCAGGCATAGGTCATCGACTCTTTAATATGGCGCGTCGCTGGGTTGGCCATCTGCCCGGTGGGCTTGCCATCGCAAGTGTCCTTACGTGTGCTGGCTTTGCAGCGTCATCGGGCTCCAGTGTTGCAACCGCAGCAACCGTTGGCTCGGTTGCGCTTCCCGAGATGCACGAGGCAGGTTATGACCATCGCCTGTCCACAGGTGCGGTTGCTGCTGGTGGAGTACTGGGCGTATTAATTCCTCCCAGCGTTTTGTTAATTTTTTATGCAGCACTAACGGAAGTTTCTGCTGGAAAAATGCTGATGGCTGGCATTCTTCCTGGCCTACTATCCACCCTCGTCTTTTCCATTGGGATTTGGATACTCAGCATAAAACTTCATACGAAAGACATTGTATTGCCCGCCTCTAGCTGGGCATCACGGCTTCGGTCTTTAGGAAGTGCTTGGCAAGTCCTGGTGCTTTTTATCTTTGTATTAGGAGGTATTTATCTGGGCCTGGTAACGCCCACGGAAGCAGGGGCGATAGGCGCTTTCATCGCCTTTTTAATGCTGCTGCTCTCAAAAGACGCCCGTCCCAAAATGCGAGCCAAGCTCTATCATAGCTTTCGATCATCCATTAGCACCACCGTAATGATTTTAATGACGATGGTTGGTGCCGGTATTTTTAGTTATTTTTTAAGTCTTGCCGAGATCCCACAAACGATTTCTCAAGCAGCCATTCAGGCAAACGTTGCACCGCTGGTAGTCATTTTCTTATTGCTGTGTATCTACTTCCCACTGGGCATGTTTTTAGACGCATTTTCTATGCTGGTCATCACACTGCCCATTATGTACCCTACCGTAATTTCATTAGGCTTTGATCCTATCTGGTTTGGAATTTTAGCGGTCAAAATGTGTGAAATTGGCTTAATTACGCCCCCAGTCGGATTAAACGTCTACGTTATCGCCGGAATTGATAGAAAGACCCCGTTGCATCAAATATTTAAAGGGGCCGGGTGGTTTGTCATTATGGAAATTGTCACAACAGCTATCTTGTTTTTCTTTCCAATTATTGTTACCTGGTTACCAGACACAATGAGCCGTCACTAGACGCCAATCGTGTACTGATATTCCTGTGCAAAGGAGGTCATGATGTCCAAACGCTTATCTGAAAAAACGGCCGTCGTTATGGGAGCTGGGGCTATTGGCCCGGGTTGGGGGAATGGCAAAGCAATTGCCGTGCTATATGCACGGGAAGGTGCGAACGTCGTCTGTGTTGATCAAAATCTTGAGGCCGCCCAAGAAACCGCCGCTATCATTGGTAAAGAAGGCGGATCTTCCCTGGCCCTGCAGGCTGATGTCAGCCAGCAAGACGACATTGCAAAAGTCCATGAAAAAGCGCTGGATGCTTTTGGTGAAATTCATATTCTGAACAACAACGTGGGCATTGTTCGTACTGGAGGCGTGGTTGAAATCACAGAGGCGCAGTGGGATAAGGTTTTTGCCATTAACCTCAAAAGCTGCTTTCTTGCCATGAAGCATTTCATCCCCACGATGAAACAGCAAGGTGGGGGATCAATTATTAATACTTCCTCGATTGCTTCCATCCGGTACACAGGCGTGCCTTATGTCACCTATTCCGCCACCAAGGCCGCCATGAATCATCTCACGCGCACCACTGCGGCGGAATATGCGCGTCATAACATCAGGGTGAATGCTATTTTGCCAGGCCTCATGAAAACCCCCATGGTGGCACATGCCGACGACTTGGCAAGTGAATATGGGGATGGTGATGTGGAAGCCATGTGGCAAGAACGCGCCAGTCAAGTACCTATGGGCCACATGGGAGATGCCTTTGATGTCGCTTATGCCTCCCTGTACTTGGCCTCGGACGAGGCCAAGTACGTCACCGGAATTGAGCTCCTGGTGGATGGAGGCATTACCCTAAAATATTAAGTGACCTAGGCCAAGGTGGGTGCGCTGGCCAAGCCGAGCTGCTCTTCAATCGCGACAGCGATATCCAACAATTTCACATCGCTTCCTGGCGCACCCATTAACTGGTAGCCAATAGGAAGCTCACCACTTTGCCGGGGTAATGGCAACGATACGGCGCACTGCCCCAAGTAGTTAGAAGGTTGGGAGTTTCTCGTCGTACCCAATGCATGCGCCATTGCCTGCTCTGGATCATCGAAATCCGTTAACAGTGGTGCAGGAATGGCGGTGGCTGGGCTTACCACGACATCGAGCGAATCAAAGTAGGCTTTAGCCGATTCTATACTTTTATCACGCTTGAGCATGGCCGCCACAAAATCGGTTGCCAATACATCGTTCACGGAATCGACCCGCTGACTAATAATAGGATCCATTTGACTGCGGGCTGCCTCATAGCCTTCACGGCCCATGGTTCCTAAAAGATAAGATGGCAAGGTAATGGGGAAATAGCCCTCACGCTCAGGCGCTTCTACCATCTCGAAATCAGTAAACATGGCGCCAGCATTGGCCAGATCCGACTCTGCGGCCGAAACAGCTTGTGCCACACTAGCGTCAAGATTTTCGTAAAAGTAGTTGCTGGGGCGGCCAAGGCGTAAGCTAGCCACGGATGCTTGGCGATGATGCGGCGCATTTTGCGAGCCAAATAACTGACTTTCTATGGCATCAAAGGCCAACACGGCATCTTTTGCCGACTTGCTAAGCAAGCCGATGGTATCAAGATTTGGCGCCAACGGAAAAGCTCCACTCAAGGGCCAGCGACCATGGGTGGTTTTCAAGCCAAAAACGCCATTAAATGCCGCTGGTACACGTACAGACCCACCGGTATCTGTTCCAATTGCCAACGCGCACAACCCTGCCGCACACGCCACCGCCGAACCTGAGCTAGAACCGCCCGGCACCCGCTGGTGATCCATATCCCACGGATTCCAAGGGGTGCCCAAAGGTTCCGATACACCGGTAATCCCCAAACACACCTCTACGGACTTTGTGACTCCAAGGATGACAGCCCCGGCGGATCGCAAGGCACTGATAAAAGGCCCTTGCCCCGCATCGAACAGATGCTGCAACGGTGCTTTGGAACCCACGGTAGGCTCTGGGTAGCCCTGGATATTAAAAACATCTTTAATGGCGATGGGTACGCCCATCAAGGGGCCCAAATCGGTTCCAGCCGCTAACAAGGCATCCATGGCCTTGGCGGTGTCCAGGGCAGCTTGCTCCTCAAGATGCTGGAAAGCCTGCAGCTTGGGGTCAAACTGTTTGATACGGGCCAAATACGCTTGCGTTGCTTGCAAAGCGCTGGTTTTTCCGTGACGTAAATTTTGCGCAAAGCTTTCAAGCTGACCGGCAGGTATCGGATCAGCAGGCGTGTGAGATGTCATAACAACTTCCAATTTAATAAACAACCAAACCCAAAGGGGCTAATAATATTGACTATAGACCCAAATAGGCTTTACGAATTAAGGGATGTCCTTCAAGTTCCGACGAGGGACCCTCAAGGATCAATCGACCATTTTCAAGCACATAAGCACGGTCGCTAAACTCAAGCGCCCGTTTGATATTTTGCTCTACCAACAAAATGGGTAAGCCTGAATCAGCAATGGTCCGGATTGCACGCAGCATATCCACTACATAACGCGGTGCCAACCCTAAGCTGGGCTCGTCCATCACTAACATGACGGGATCCATCATCAGGGCCCGGCCGATAGCGACCATTTGTTGCTGGCCACCAGATAAGTTACCCACATACTGCTGTTCATATTGTTGCAAGTCTGGGAACAAGTCATAGACGCGCTGCAACAGCTGCTTACGGCGTGGTCTTAATTTAGGTTGATAGGCGCCTAAAAGCAAATTTTCATAGACCGACAATTGCGTAAAAAGCTGGCGACCCATGGGCACATGGGCCAAACCTTTTTGCGCCATTTGGTGCGGTTCGGGTTGGTGCAGGCGCTCACCATTGAATACTATGCTGCCCGATAAGGGATGAATCATGCCAGATGCCGCGCGCAAAATTGTGGACTTCCCGCTGCCATTGCCCCCCACCAATGCAATCAGCTCACCAGGACCTACTTCCAGGGATACATCAAAGACGACCTGGAGGGGACCATAGCCCAGGTTAACTTTCTGTATGCTAAGCACCGCCTCGTGTTCGCGCGCTGTCATGATTCGTCAGCTCCCAAATAAGCTTCTACGACTTGCGGATCCTCAATCACTTCTTTTGGTGGGCCCTGAGCAATCAACCGCCCATTGGCAAGCACCAGCACATTATCTGACAAACGCATAATGGCCTCCATAATATGCTCCACCATCAAGATGGTGATCCCCTGCTCGGTTAGGCTGCGCAGAAAATCAATCATTTCGGACAAGGCGGGCGGATTTAGGCCTGCCATGATTTCGTCCAAAAACAATACTTTGGGGTGTGTGGCCAATGCTTTGGCAAGCTCCAAGCGTCGTAAACGTGCAAGGTTTAAGTCAGACGCCGGTTGATACGCCCGATCCGCCATTCCCACAGTTTCCAGCGCTTGCATGGCTACCGCCTCTGCCTGACGGCGCCGCGAGTGGTGTAGAAAGGCAGGAATCAATACGTTTTCCAGTACCGTTAATTCTTCAAATGGACGTTCGATCTGAAACGTTCTCCCCATCCCCTGCTGCGCCCGCACATACGGCGGTTGTTGGGTGACATCAGTATCAAAAAAAGAGACCTTTCCAGCGGTCACGGGCACAAAACCCGTTGCCGCATTAAACAAGGTTGTTTTCCCCGCCCCGTTTGGCCCGATCAGGCCCACTATACTTTGCTCAGGCAAGGTAAAAGACACGTTGTCCACGGCCTTTACGCCTCCAAACTGGACGGTAACGTTCTCAGCTTTGAGTGCGACGCGCATACGCTTTCCTTACCCGGTGGTAGAGTATTTCCCCAACAATACCGCGTGGGAAAAACAGCATCACCACAAGAATTAATATGCCATATACCAACATATTGGCATGGGCAAATGTGTTCCTGAAAATCTCTGAGGCCGCGACCAAAATCAAAGCGCCCAACGCGGGTCCCCAAATAGTGCCACGTCCACCGACAATCGCAATCACCGCAATTTGAATGGAAAACAACAGGTTAAATGTGACATCCGGGTCCAAAAACGACAAATAAATACCATAAATGCCACCCCCAATTGTGGTTAGCATCGCGGACAGCACAAACGCCTTAAACTTGACATGTGCCGGATCAATCCCTGCCGCCATTGCCGATTGCTCATCTTCACGAATCGCCCGTAGTTGATAGCCAAACTTACCACGCGACACAATAATCATGATGAGCACCGTCACCGCTGCAAACGCCAAAGCAAGGTAAAACTGCGTCATTTTTTCAAAAAGGTCGATCCCAAACGGTTCCGGAAACATGGAAATAAACACCCCGGTAGGGCCGCCTGTTAACCAATCTTCACTGATGGCAATCAGACGAATCATTTCAGCAATGGCGATGGTGGACATCGCGAAATACACGCCTTGCAAACGAAACGTTAGCCATCCCCATACAAGGGCCAATACAACGGCGATTAGCACGGCGATCATGATGGCATACCAAGGCGCAATCCCAAATGTTTCGGATCCAATCGCCACCGAATACGCCCCTAAACCAACAAAAGCCACATGCCCCAGACTGACTTGACCCGCCCAGCCTCCCAGCACGTCCCATGCTGTGGCCCAACCGGCAAATAGTAAAACCATTACAGGAATAGCCAGCACGGACGGAAATAACACGGGATAAAAGGCGGCTGCAATGACCACCCCCAGCCACACCATAAGGTCAGTTTTCATACGCGCGCAACCGTCCGGCCAAATAAGCCTTGTGGACGTAACAATAAGACCAGTAAAAAGACAAACAAACCATAGGCTTCCCGATAGGCGGAAGATAAGTAGGCGGCACCCATCACTTCAACAATTCCCAGTAACAACCCACCGGCCACCGTCGCGCGCACATTGCCCAAACCGCCCAAAACAACTACTACGAAGGCTTTGAGGGTAAATAAAGGACCCGTGACCGTAGGGGTGGCATACAGCAAGGGAATTAAGGTCACCCCCGCAGCAATGGCCAACAGGCACCCAATGCCCATGACCATACTTTGTACTTGTTTGGTATCAATGCCAATAAGTTCCGCCCCGAGGCGATTATCGGCCGTCGCGCGGATGGCACGACCCGGCTCTGTTTTATGCAAAATGTAATATAAAGCGCCCGCAATGATTGCGGTCGCCAGCCCCGCCAATACCAACACCACAGAGATATGAACGCCGGCAACCCGGAAGGTGTCAGACGCATAGGCGGTATAGACCGATTGTGGTTCACTGCCCACAGTAAGCAATAAAATGTTGGCAATCACCAATGAAATCCCAAGGGTTACCAACATGCTCGTTTCTTGCGATTCGTTAATCACCCGCAATAATATGGTGCGATAAACAACCACCCCCAAGACAAAGCCAAAAGGAATCGCGACTAAAAGACTCAGGTAAGGATCCCATCCCAGCAATTGGCTAAACACCACCGCGATATACATGCCCAGCACCACAAAGTCCCCATGGGCAAAGTTAATGGTGCTCATGACACTGAATATGAGGGTAAGGCCAATACCGATCAAGGCATATACCAATCCAATCAGTAAGCCGTTGGAAAGGTTTTGCAACAAGGAAATGAGATCAATCATGAGGTAAATTTATGGCGAGCTATCATTCTGCGTTTGCGTCCCCCGCCCACCCCACGCTTTCAGGCAGTGGCATGGGCATGGAGGTCCATTAACCATGGGCGACTACCGCTCGTCCCAAGAGGGGATAGGGAAGCGGGAATCTTGCGCTGCCAAATCCTCGGGGAACACGGTAATGTGTTCACCATCTTGAATTTGTATGATCACATCACGAATGGGGTTTTGATTTTGATAGCCATCCTTGTTTTCAAAAATCACGTCCCCGGCGGGTGTTTGCAAATCAGTTTCCTCAAGGGCGACACGCACATCTTCCGTATCCATGGACGCGGCCCTGGACAGGGCATCGGCGGCCACACGCAAGTTCAGATAGCCTTCTGCTTCATAAAATGATGGCGGGCCTCCGGCTTTTTCACCCAAACGCTCTGCCAGATCTTCCCCTCCTTCATACTGGACGTCTTTATTCCAGGTAACGGCAGAGGTGGCATACTCAGAGGCCTCACCCACCTGATCAATAAAGCTGGGCAGTGAAGAGGACGTATCCAATACAAACACTTTAGCGTTCAAACCCACTTCTTTGAGCTGGCGCGCAATTGCCACGCCATCCGCGGCATAAGAACAGAAATAGAGAATATCCGGCTCTTCGGCGCGCAGTTTATTAAGTACCGGCCGGAAATCGGTGGTGTCCTGGTTATAGCCTTCGTAGGCGACAACCTCATAGTCACGCTCATCGGCCAATTCCTGACCCAGCTTAGCCAAAGAGGCAGGCCATGCGGTATTGGCATATAAGATCGCCACTTTATTAAGGCTGTCATCACGCTCCCGCAGGCTGTCAAAATAGTCAAAGTAGGTGTGGGCAACAATGTTGGAATTATGTTTTGCGCGGAACACCCATGGGGACCCCGGCTTGGTAATGCCGTCGTCCGCACTTCCTAAAATAATCAAGGGCATTTTCTGCCGGGTAGCCAATTTGGCCAAGGGCCCGGACATGGACGATGCATAGGTGCCGATAATTAGGGGGATACCCTGGTTTTTCATGGATTCCAACGCCGCCAACGCGCTTTCCGCTTTTGAGGCATCGTCCTGGATCACCAGTTCAATGGACTCCCCATTAATACCACCGTCGTTATTAATTTCCTCGACTGCGACCTCAAGCCCCGATTGATAACGCTTGCCAAACTCTGCAAAGGTTCCGGAAAGGCTATTGATCACCCCAATTTTCACTTGCGCAAATGCCGGGGCGGACCACGCGGCCAGCGCCGTTGCCAGGGCTGCAACCCCGGCACGGGTAATGAATTTATTCATGTCTCCTCCGTTGAATATAATCTCTTGCGAGACATTTATAATAGCAAAGCTTGTTGCCTTATGGTAAGTATCCCCCGCATACTCGTCAAAGAACGCCAGTGCTGGTGACAAGCCATTATTGATTAGGTGGAGGTGCGGACCTTTTCTTGGACGGTTTATATAGGGATCAATCCCAAACTCTGACGATACTCCATGGGACTGCATCCACCAAGCGATATCTTGATTCGTCGTTCGTTGTACCAGCGAATATACGTGTCAATTCGTCTCATGAAATCCTCTAGCGTCACATCCTTCCAATTTCCGGGATAGATCAGTTCATTTTTCAATCGGCCAAAGAATCCTTCGCAAGCAGCATTATCGGGCGAGCACCCTTTTCGGGACATGGATCGTGTCAATCTGGCATCGTGCGTGCGTCGAATCCATTCTGGCCATCGATAGTGAGAACCCCTGTCTGAGTGGATTATTGGGTGCTCACCAGGCAGGAGAGTCTGTACCGCCTGATCCAGCATCGTGTTAACCAGATTCGCATTAGGGCTGGTGCCAATATTCCACGCCACTACCAGCCCATCGAAACAATCAATGATCGGCGAGACATACACTTTCCCTGCCGGAATATGAATCTCAGTCAGATCAGTCAACCACTTGGCATTCGGTGTGCCGGCATGAAAATCACGATTCAGCAGGTTCGGCACCGCGGGCGTCGGATCGCCAGCATATGCACAGAATCGTCGACGCCGGGGTGTGCTCACAATCAGCTGTTCTTCTGCCATCAAACGGCGTACGACTTTCTCGGATAGGCGTATGCCATGACGATGCAAGGCGCTACCAATGCGTCGATAGCCATAAGAGCGATAATTGTTATTGAAGATCTCTCGAATCGTCACGCGCACAGCTGCGTGCTTGTCTGGCAACATCAGGCGCAGACGATGATAGAAATAGGTGCTGCGTGCCAGTTTCAGGCTGCCGAGCAGATCAACCAATGTGAATGTGTTTCTGAGGGCATCAACCACCTTCGCTTTTTCCCGGTTTGTCAGTCCCTGAGGGTTGATGCCTGCGTCTTTTTTTATCAGTTCATTTGCCTTTTCAAGGATTTGGTTTTCCATGCGAAGTCGATGGTTCATGGTTTCCAATTCAGCCAGCTCCTTGAGCAGTGCCATTCGCTGCTGCTCCAGTGGCTTTTCGTCATTGCTTTTTATCATGGGTTTTAATGGGCCATGGCCAAGTAATTGATGGTGCCAGTTATACAACGTCTGTCGCGACACACCAACCGTTGCAGCTATCTTGTTTCCTGTATCAGTGCCTGTGCTCAGGGAAAGAACCGCTTGTTGCTTCTGAATGTGTGATTGCGAAACGCTAGCGATACTGCTACCGACAATTGTCTTGGCAAGCTCTGGACGCAGCTCACGAATCCACGCACGCAATGTTTCTCGACTTGGGTAGCCCAGGCATCGAATCGTGTGCGCCAGACATAGGCCCTGTTCAACATAATGCTCCACTGCCCGTTGCTTTTGCTCATCACAATACTGCCTCTTTAGTCGGTGATAACCTTGTCGAAGATCCTGATTCTGTTTGAACTCTTCATACCAGGCTTTCAGTGAATTCTTGGTGGGATAGCCTAGTTGACGTATTGTTGCAGTGAGGCGACAGCCAAGTTTCAAATATAGTTTGACCGCGCGTAAACGATCTTCATACGAATACATGAACTACTCCTGAAGTAGTCCAAGATTTTGTCCGCACCTCCGGTTTATAATTACTTTGTGATACGAGCTAAAAACATTACGTTGCGGCGTGGAGTTAAAGTCCTACTTCAAGATACGGACGTCACCATACATCCCGGTGAGCACGTTGGTATCGTCGGTAAAAACGGCGCGGGCAAATCCTCCCTGTTTGCCGTTTTAAAAGGGCAATTGGAGTTGGATGCCGGCCAACTAAGCCTGCCACCGGATTGGACCATCGCCAGCGTGGAACAAATTATTCATGACCAAAACCGCCCCGCGCGCGAATATGTCATTGATGGTGATCGCCACCTACGCCAACTGCAAATGGCCCGTGAAAACACGAGTGACGACGACGGCACGCGCATTGCCGAACTGGAAGCCGCGTTGGTAGAAGCCGGCGCCTGGAGCGCTCACGCTCGGGCTGAACAATTATTGGCCGGCCTCGGATTTGCATCGCATGAGTGGACCCAACCTATCCATCAATTTTCGGGTGGCTGGCAAATGCGCATTGCCTTGGCGCATGCCTTAATGACGCCCGCAGATCTATTGCTGCTCGATGAACCTACCAACCATCTGGACCTGGATGCCATGCTCTGGTTGGAGCGCTGGATCCAGCAAAGCACCGCAACCGTATTGATTATTTCTCACGACACGGAATTTTTGCAAACGACAGCACAGTCTATCCTGCATTTCGAGCAGCAGCAGCTGGTCCGCTACCGAGGCGGTTATCAAGACTTTTTACAGCAACGGGCAGAGCGGATACGCCAGCGCGCACTGGCCATCGATCGCCAAGCCAAAGAAGCCGCCCGGCTGCAAGGTTTTATTGATCGTTTCCGTGCCCAAGCCAGTAAAGCCCGTCAAGCCCAAAGCCGCCTCAAGGCACTGGAGCGCATGGAGGTTCTTGCCCCACTACACTTTGAGCGCGGGGTAAACATTCGCTTGCCAGAACCCAACACCATACCCGATCCCTTGCTTAGCTTACGCGACGCGAACATTGGTTATGCCGGCCCACCGACGCATTGCGTGATTCCCAAACTGGATCTCACCTTGCGCGCCGGTGACCGGGTTGGCGTTTTGGGGGTCAATGGCGCAGGAAAGTCCTCTCTCATTAAGACCTTGGCAGGTGAACTGCCGCTCCTGGCCGGAGAGCGTCATGCCGCAAGCGGCCTTGTGATTGGCTATTTTGCACAACAACAACTCGATATGCTGGACCCCAACGCCAGTCCGTTAGAACACCTCACACGCATTGCTCCAGACGCTACTGAACAAGAGCTGCGCAACTACTTGGGCAGTTTTGGTTTTAGCGGCGACCGTGTCAAGGAAGCGGTCAAACCCTTATCCGGTGGTGAGAAAGCCCGCTTGGCACTGGCGCTTGTGGTCTGGCATAAGCCCAACTTGCTGCTGCTCGATGAACCCAGCAACCATTTAGATACCGCAACGCGTGAAGCGCTCACGCAAGCATTGGCAGGCTATGGGGGCAGCATGTTGCTTGTCTCCCACGATCGCCATCTGTTGCGCACCACAGTGGATCGATTGTGGATTATTGCCGATGGCAAACGCATTCAATTTGACGGCGATTTGGATGACTATCGGCGCTGGTTAGCGGATTATCAAGCGCAACAACGCCAGACCCAGCGCAACGAAAACGAAAATGATGGCACTACCGCTTCATCCGATAACCTTACCGCCGCCGAACGACGCAACCAACGCCAGCGCGAAGCACAGATACGTAACAAACTTGCCCAACAACGCCGGCCGCTAGAACGTCAATTGGCAAAAATTGAAAAAGCGATGGATGCTGCCCAAACCCGGTTGGCTGTGCTTGACGAAACCATGGCTGATCCTACCTTCTACCATGATGACGGCGCCACAACACGCGATGAACGCGTTGCCATTCTTGCTGAACATGGGACGCTAAGCAAAACACTGGAAACGTTGGAAACCGATTGGCTCACCCTACAAGAGCAAGTTGATGCGCTGGAAGCGTCGCGTTAACCGGCTGTAATTTCTAGCTTCGCTACCCCAAGTGCGAGCGTCTTGGTACCGACGTCACGAAATTGAATTTGCGCTTGAGCATCCAGCTCGGAACCACTGAGCTGAATAATCGTCCCTTCCCCAAACTTGGCATGACGCACGCCTTGCCCAATCCGAAATTGTTGCTCATTTACGGTTACTACATTCGTAGCCGAGCGCGGCATTAGCGGTTGTAAGCTATTGCTAGCGCTTTGATAGCTATTCCCCCCGCGCCGAAATGCCCCCTGCCACGATGGGTTATGGGCAGCCGCAATCCGTTGATCTTGTGGCGTTAGCCATTGCAAATGAGCCGCTGGAATCTCATCCAGAAAACGAGAGCGAATCCCATAACGGGTTTTCCCATGGAGCATGCGGCTTTGCGCCAATGTCATAATTAAATGTTCGCGGGCACGCGTGATCGCAACGTACATCAGGCGCCGTTCTTCTTCTAAGCCATCGTCCTGCATGAGGCTATTTTCGTGAGGAAACAAGCCCTCTTCCACACCAGTAATATAGACGGTGTTAAATTCTAATCCCTTGGCGGAATGCACGGTTATCAGCTGCACGGCATGATCCCCCGGTTGGGCCTGGTTATCGCCCGCCTCCAAGGAAGCATGGGACAAAAACGCCCCTAAAGGGGACATGGGGGCCACTAAATCGGCGGCCACATCATTAACTGCAGCACCTTCTGTTGCCCCGGGCACACTGGATAATACGGAGTCATCCAACCGCCCTGCCGGCCAATCTTCCCAGGACTCTTCTATAACAAAGGCGGCTGCAGCACTGACCAGCTCTTTGAGGTTCTCCAAGCGATCAGCCCCCTCTTTATCGGCTTCATAGTGGGCATTCAAACCGCTTCTATGGTTCACCAGGCCAATAACATCTGGCAGCGGAAGCGCTTGCGCCTCATGAGCCAATTCCTGAATAAGATGGATAAATTTCGTTAGATTCGTTGCGGCACGACCAGTCATATAGGGCACCGCCTGGTACAGGCTAATGCCATGCGCCTGCGCGTGTTCGGTTAATTGCGCAAGGCTACGTGCACCAATACCCCGCCTTGGGAAGTTCACCACCCGTAGCCATGCGGTATCGTCATGCGGGTTATCCATTAACCGCAAATAGGCCAAGGCATGTTTGACCTCTTGGCGTTCAAAAAACCGTAAACCCCCATAGACTTTATACGGAATGCCGGCGGAAAATAAGGCATGCTCTAACGGCCGCGATTGGGCATTACTGCGATATAAAACAGCAATATCGTCACGTGCACAACCATCGGCAATGCGCGCCTGAACCGATTCAACAAGCCATTCTGCCTCTAGCGTATCCGATGGTAACTCTGCCACCCGAATAAGCTCCCCGTCGCTGGCATCCGTCCATAGGTTTTTCCCCAGGCGGCCCGTATTATGCGCAATCAAACCGTTGGCAGCATCCAGAATATGACCGGAAGAGCGATAATTTTGCTCCAAACGAATAACGCAATCGCCGGCATAATCGCGCTGGAAGTCTGCCATGTTATGGACATCCGCGCCACGAAACGCGTAAATGGATTGGTCATCATCACCCACCGCGAACACACACGCCCCCCCATCCGCCAATAGGGTTAACCACCGATATTGCAGCTGATTGGTATCCTGGAATTCATCCACCAAAATATGACGAAAACGTTGCTGGTAATGGCGGCGGATGGGCTCGTTATGCAACAGCAGCTCATAGGCCCGCAATAACAGCTCGCCGAAGTCCACAACCCCTTCACGTTCACATTGGGCTTGATATTGCCCGTAGAGGGTAACCATGGCGCGCCGGTGGTTATCATAGGCTTCTACCGCGTCATGGCGTAGGCCTTGTTCTTTACAGGAATTAATGAAGCGCTGCACCTCACGGGGCGGAAACAGCGTGTCATCAACGCGACCGGCTTTCAACACCCGTTTAACGGCCGCCAGCTGATCGGCACTGTCGATAATTTGAAACGTTTGAGGTAGGCTG
>Ga0209487_1001255_pt1 | contig 21637 bp, 18 predicted proteins | sample Poulit2012_FD_187524 | JGI IMG/M metagenome (GOLD analysis project Ga0209487, IMG submission 187524) | Agricultural soil microbial communities from Georgia to study Nitrogen management - Poultry litter 2012 (SPAdes) (version 2) | ecosystem: Environmental > Terrestrial > Soil > Agricultural land...
GAGCCAGGTTCAGCTCCTGCTGCATCCGGGTGACGATGGCGGAAGCCTCATTCTCTCTGTGCAGGATTCTTCCCAGCTCCTTCACCCTCTCCAGAGCACCCTCAACCGACTCATCAGCCGTAAGCCTGACCAGAGGGACTCCGGTGGCTTCGATCTGACGGATCACGGACTCCGGCCCTGCATCACTGCTGGCCAGAATGATCGATGGACGCATCGAGAGGACACCTTCAGCTGAAAGATTCCGCGTGAACGGGACCTTTGGAAGCGCCGCCGCTGCTTCAGGATAGAGGCTCGACTCATCGACGGCGACCACTCCCTGATCCGCTCCCAGAGCATAGATGATTTCAGTAACCGCACTTCCGATAGAGACGATTCTGGAGAGGTCGACACTGTCTGACACAGGGGCATGGATCTCACCATCAGAAGGAGCCCGTGATTCAGCAGAAGGAACCCGTGGTTCAGCCCACTCCAGGCCCCCACTCTCCAAAAGACTCCCCGCAGCCACAGAGGCACTCAAATTGACGACAGAAGCGGTTCCCCAGAAGAGAAAACAGAGGAGAAGTGGCAGTATAATCCCTCTCCACCTAACGCCCATGATCCGCCACCAGCGTTTTGAGTTCATCGGTCACAACTCTCCAGGACTCCAGCTCCGGTCGGCCCGGTTTGCGGGCACCGAAAAACGTGACGATCAGCTCTCCCTCTTTATCAAACACCTCGATGGAGGTGACGGTCCCGTCTTCGGTCGGCTTCTCGACAATCCAGGAGCTGGCGACATGATCCTGCCTCATGTGGAGATTGAAACCCGGATCCAGAATGTTGATCCAGTCCCCTTTTTCAACGACCCGTCGGACCGGACCGCTATGTATCTGAACCACTCCCGGATTGCCGACAAAGACCATGATGGGAACCTCACGGTCCACGACCCTCTTCAGCATCCTGCGTGTCACGCTGTTGGAGACAGCCCAGGCAAATTGGCCTTTGGCCAGTTCGAGGGCTACGGTCCGGCTCACCTTGTGCTTGAGCAGAAGCGGGAAAAAGTCATGGGTATCCTTCAGCTCTGCCCATTCACCCAGAAACTGATCCCGGTTCACTTCGTCGGGTCTCCGGTTCTTCTTCCGACTGATGCCACTGTTGAGCTCGATACCACTGCTCTGATCGTCATGCCTGATCCTATCCACCAGCCTCAGATAGTCCTCCAGCCTGGAGGCGTCCTTCAGATAGATCTTGTGAACAGCCTCACCCTTCTTGTCAAATATCTGGATACTGTGCAGTGTCCCGCGCGGATTCTTGACCGGAAGGGCAAATGCAGATCCCCAGCGCTTGTGAAATAGTCGCAGATCGATCTGCTCATCGAGTACCAGACCGGCATGACCTTCGAAGGATACATTTCTGTAGACACCATTCTTCTCATGGACGGCCGACCGATTTCTTGTCAGCGCCATCAGGGGCCCCAGCTGCTCCAGCTGCCCGAAGAGTTTTTCCCAGTCCTTTTTAAGCCGGATGATGTTTTCACCGTCACAGGCGGATGCCACCAGCTCTCCTTCACTGACTCCGAGACTGGTGGCAATATCCCGGGTTCTCTTCCGTGGCGTGTCATTTTTCATAGTTTCCCAGAGAATTTTCAGATCCCCGGTCCGGTCTGTAGCTGTCCGTTCAGTATTGGCTTCCATAGTGGTTTGTATAGTCAGAGTTGAGGTTCATCATCGTCATTATTGTGGCACCTTCATCGGGTATGGTGCTCCATCAAGTGCACCTTCATCGGGTATGGTGCTCCTTCAAGGGCATCTTAACCATGTATTGTTGAACTGTCTGAAATCCTTCATAGAGTGCCTCGTCGAGAGTGACACTTCGTTACCGGGCATCGGTGAACATGTTGTTATTTGAGATCACGTACACCTTCGCTCCGCTGGATCGCGTAGCGGAACGTATAGTGCTGCTCATCCGGTCGTGTCTGAAGATTGGCAAACTCTTCAGTTCCGGGATCTGGACTCCCCTTATAGTAGCTCACGATCTGAATCTTTCCGTAGTGGCTGCCATCGGCTGTCTTTACAACAATGGTGACATCCTCTTTCGCCAGTACCGCGTGTATCGGTGAGCCGGTTTGTCCTGTGTAGTTGTACCAACCTGTTATTGCGTTCTCCTCCTCCGTGTCACCTGCATAGCCACTGGCCGGAGCCATCTCCACCTCCTCAAAAGGGAGGTCCAGCAGGAGCGCACCCGCTTCACCCTCTCCGTGAATGCCGGAGTTGAGAATAATGTCCGTCCCTGCAAATCCGATATCCCAGTTGTTGTCATCAGCATTAGCTTCAGCGATCACTTCGCCGGTTCTGAGACTGAATCGTACATACTCCCTCACATCCGAGTCGCGGTCCATAGGGGCGTGGAGGTCTTCTATGGTGTGAACCTCGATCTCAGACTCATTCTCGTCAGTGCCGGTAGGGCTGTCGCTGCAGGAGGTGATCAAGAAGGCTACGATCAATGCGAGCAGTACGCTCTTTTTCAGGTTGTTCATCAGTTATCTGTATGGTTTTATTCAGGGTTATGGTTCGTTTTCGTGCCGGATTATCCGACGGATAAAAAATGACAAGAGCGGCGGCCAGGTATCAAAACTGCACTGATGCCTGCAGATACCACATTCGACCGGCCAGCCAGGGCTGATTGATGTTCCGGTAGTTCAACATATTATCTGCTCCCACCTGCAGGGTCACCCCGCTCGCTATCTCCCTCGACAGCGCGGCACTCCAGACGGAGTACCCCGGTTCCACTTCTTCCGGGTCTGCAAAATCATTTCCGTTGGTATCGAACAGGGCATAGGGCCCTCGCACAGTGCCACGGAGATTCACTCCCCACCCCGTGCTGTGTTCATAAAAGAGCTTGATGTTGCCGGAGTGGCGGGAACGGTTGAACATCGGCTGCATCGACGCTTCGGTCCTGACCACCACCTCACCGTCACTGTCCTGAACCCTCCGGTCCCGCTCGATCTGTTTGCGAGCATCCAGCAGCTGATATCCGAGAGAGATATCCAGCTCTTCGGCAGGGTGCCAGCTCAGCACTGTTTCGATCCCCTGCATGACAGCACGATCCACATTGAAATAGGCGTAGACCGACTGGCCATTGGTCTTCTGTGCGACCGGAGCGGTCTCGATCAGATCATCTACACGGTTCAGAAACAGATTCAGCCTCAGGCGCAGCGGGTAGCGATCTAAACCGAGCGGTCGACCAAGATCCAGGTCAAATCCGGCATTCACCGCCTGTGAGGACTCGGCTTCAATCTTCTCGATCTCGTCCACTGTTATGAATAGTCGACTCAGTACGCCCTGCTGTTGCAGACTCTCGATGCCGGCAACTACGGTACTGGACCCGAAGACGCTGTAGCCCTCTGTGGCATTGGTGAAGTTCAGAAAGAGCTGGCGAAAATCGGGAGCCTTGAATCCGCGTCCGACGGAAGCTCTGAACTGGAGCCTGTCTGAAACTTTGAACCGTCCCGAGACTTTGGGACTGAATTGCGAACTATACTCGCTATGGGCATCGTACCGGAATCCCCCCGTCAGCTCCAGAGGTTCAGCCAGATTCCATGTATGCTGCAGAAAAAGGAAACGTGTTGTAAATTTGGGCTGCCCGGCATATCGCTCCGAATCGAGCTTCTCCAGGATAACCCCGCCTCCTCCCAGTGTGTGGTGCTGACCCGTCCATCTGTAACCGGCTTTCAGCTCCGGTTTGTGGTACTGCTGTCTGAAATCGGTCCCTGCGTACAGTTCGGCCAGATCACCCGGATTCTGATTCTCCAGTCCGCTGTCCGGGATAAAGTCGGAACGCGCCCGGTAGTAACTGGTGAGCAGATCCAGATCAAGGTCGAGACGGTCGAGCGGGTTAACCGTCACGCTCAGATCCGCCATGAACTCCTGCTGACTCTCATCTGAGTTGAGAATCTGCTGCCTGGAATCGTCTCCGGGAGCGGGAGAACCGGACTCGCCGACAGGGATAAACTGATTATGCTGCTGCTCGCTCATGAACCGGACAGAACCCTCCAGTTCCACTCGATCAGAGAGCCCGACTCCCGCTCTGTAGCTCAGGGTCGTCCGGCCATACTCGGGAACGGTCTGAGAGATGGAGTTGGGATTGAGACTGTACCCGCCGGAGCGGTTGTGATTGATGAAGAGGTCACTCCGCCAGCCCCCGATGTCGACGGACAGATCTGCGCCTGTGTCCAACGTGTTGAACCGGCTGTACCGGGTTGTCACCCCGCCTGAAAACGGTTCATATCCGCGTGTGGTAATGATGTTGACGACACCCGCCAGAGCTTCACTGCCCCAGAGGGCTGATGATGGCCCCTTGACAATCTCGATCTGCTTCACATTTCGTACAGAAACGCGCGTCAGATCCAGCGTACCTGCAGTTCTGCCGATCAGCGGCTTTCCATCGATCATAATCAGCGTGTAGGCCGGGTCAAATCCCTGCATCTGAATACCCGATCCGTGATTGTCGATGATCTGCATCCCAGTCTGCTCCGCCAGCACATCACTCAGCCGCATACTTCCGGTCCGGCGGATCTCATCTCCGCTCACGACGGTGACCGGTATACTGACCTCCTCGATATCCCGCTCTGTCCGGGTCGCAGTCACAACCACCGTTTCGGATCCATAGACAGCAGGCTGCATCTCGATCCGGTAGTAGTGCCGGTAGCGGTACCGCACCCCCTGCCCATCCTGAACCTGGCTCTGATCGGGAGTCCCTCTGACAGGCCTGTATCCCACACGTGTTGCCAGTAACACATTAGACGAGGAGTTGTTCTGAACCTGAAGAGTGAAGTGGCCCTGCTGATCGGAGATCGCACGTCTCTCTGTTCCCTCCAGCGTGAGATGGACATCTTCCAGCGGGGTGCCTTCCGGATCGGTCACCACCCCCTCCAGCAGAACCCCCTCCAGCAATGTGGGGTCTTTTCTGATCCGATTTTCAGTACCGGTGGTGGAGTCCGGAGCAGCCTCCGGTTCAGCCAGTGATCTACCTGGTTCAGCTATATGTGATCCAACTTTAGGTTCACCCAGAGATGTATCTGGTTCAGTCTGAGAGGTACCTGGTTCAAAGTTCTGCTGAGATGTCTCTCCATAGGAGATGTTCCCAAGCAGTGCCACTGACAGCAGCATGGGTACCGTCATTAAAAAATGACTGCGCATGAGGTTGAGGAGATATTGACGTAAGGCATATTGAATCGATGCACAATATTATTTAGACTTGGTCTAAAGACAAATAATATCCTCGCGCTCATGCATAGTACACAACATCCTCAGATCCGCGGAGCAGGCTCATGACCAGAACAGCAAGAGAGGTATCTCTGTATCTTATTGGGCGCCAATGAAAAACAGATATGTAAATCGATCTAAAATCAGCGAAGCCAAATTCCGGGAGCTGATCCGTTTTTTTACACTGGATCTGACAGCGGTTCAAATCTCCAAACTGACCGGTCTGAACCGTAATACTGTTAATCGTTATCTCACAGAAATACGGAAGAAGATCAGCTTCTACTGCCATCTGACAGCCCCTATCCCCCATACAGGTGACGCTCCCGATTCCGGCGCTTATGGTGATCTTAAAGAGTTCAATATTCTGATCAAGGAGCTGGACGGAAAAATCTACACAAGAGTGATCAGACGGAGTGATTCAGATCGCTTATACAGTGGCAATGAGAACGGAGAGGAGTATTTCAAGTTCGATCTGCTTATCGATCTGAAAAAGGAGAAACACCACTTTATCGGCTCAATTGAGGAGGGTCACCGAAGTTACCGGGCAAGAATGAACCGTATCGAGAGTTTCTGGAGCAGTGCCCGAACACGACTGGTGAAGTTCAAGGGAATGCGCTCTTCAACCTATCAGTACCACCTGAAGGAGTGCGAGTTCAGATACAACAACAGAGACAGAGATCTCTACACACTGCTGCTCACCATCCTTCGAAAATATCCTCTTTTTGAGTAGGCTGTAATAGTCATGACCCTAACAGGGCAGCGGCTGATATTCTCTCAATCATGACTATCAGGAGCTCTTCTCCTGTGCTATTCCACCTGAAAGAGCTGCAAGAAATCACGGAAGTTCATATGAAGCGATGGATACTGATTAGTGAATTGGAGAGATTGAGTGTGTTAAAAGAGATTGAAATTTTAATCGAGTTTGGAGAAAGGTGGACCCTGTCACAGAAACTGCCGATGAAAAGACGACGCTTTTATCCCCCTGCCTGATGCTGATCAACAGGCTCGGACGGATTTACCTGTGGAGACTCCTTGTGAGCTGCTCTGTTCTGGTTTTCACCATCGGGTGCACAGGTCAATCATCTGATGACAATCAGATTGATTATGGATTCGGGACAAATTCTTCGAGAGCTGATACATTTACAGAGGGTGAGCTGGGTGGAGCAGGTGATGATCGTGGGGTGAGCGACAGAGGTAAAGGGAGTGAAAATGGTTCAGACAGCAGCAGATACTATATCTATGAATGTGACAGCGGACGAACCATTGAAGCTCACTATCCGGAAGTAGACAGAGCCGAGGTGGAATACAGAGGAGAGACACACCAGATGAGGGTGATGATATCAGCAAGCGGAGCACGATACGCCGGTGAGGGGCTGGAGTGGTGGACCAAAGGGACAGGCCCGGGCGCTCCAGGTACTTTATATCACCATCAAGACGGGGAGACCGGGGACGTCATAGAGAGTTGCAGGCAGAGTGAATAGATGGTCGAGGCGACAGGATTTGAACCGCGCAAGCACGGCTTGCGCAACGAAACGAGGTGAGAATAACCAGTGTCTAAGACACACTGAGACACAATTACACGTAGGCGCAATCAACGCCAACAGATGAGAAAAAAGAGTCGGGGCGACAGGATTTGAACCTGCGACCTCATCGTCCCGAACGATGCGCGCTACCGAGCTGCGCCACGCCCCGATTCAATCACCTTAAAGTAACGCTTATCACATTTTATTGCCACCAATACCTGATTCAATCACAGAACCAAACACTTTAGTGCCAGGCCAGTTTCTGCGTCGCTGAAAAAACAAGAAGCTCATCTGCCGGCTGATACTCTGTAAAAAATCCGCTTCCTTCCCCGCCTTCCCATTACTAAATATCCTCTTACATTTATTCAGGGCCTCCTGCTACTCCAGAGTTCTAGCTATCAGAGAAACTTTTTTAAACAGGCACCCCCCGCCAAAGTCTGGAAAAAATATTTTCATCACAGACGTAAGGAACCTGTCAGTTTAGCATCATACCTATATGAAGCACATCGATAAGCTGCGGGGCGCGATGGTGGAACACGTCTCGAACAGGAAAAAAATCAAGGTGGTGGTGATCAGTCGTCAGTTTTACGAAGCGATGTTTCGTGAACATGATAAGGCTGCGGAGATCATCCGGCGCCATGTTCGTGTACAGATCCATGAAGAGCTGGATGAAGATTTCATCATACTCTGATACTCTGCATTGTATCCATATCAGTTTTAAGTCCGAAACTGCATTGATTCCGCAGTATATACCAGCCATATCCAGTCCTTTATTAAGTAATATATAGCAGCAAAGAAAATGATCGCTGAATGCTATATATTGGCACCTGCATCTCACTGACCTGTCAACTGTTAGAAAGTTTTCATACTTCCCAAGTCTGGAACATTCTTCTTGACAGTCTCAGTTGACTGTGCACATTTATAACTGTACAGAGTAAGTGTTACCCAATCTCTGACACTTTAACTCAATTTTTGAAGGAGCCATAGAGTCCCGCCAGCCGTTTCAGCTGCTCCTGTCAGCCAGTTTATCAATTAACAGATACTTGCTGATAGCTTAAGTGCATCTCGTGCAGTTTCACGTCTATAAGGCCTCAACCAACCTCCTTCTGAAAGCAGTACAGGCGGGGTCAACTACCCGACATCAGGGAATAATACTTGACCCGAATACACCATATACAACTAACTACAACAAACTCTACCAAGGGGTATTATGAGAACTTTCAAACTCTATTCACTTGCCACACTTCTGATCGGTCTGACTTTCTGGAGTGCAGAAGCTAATGCACAAGAGCTGGTCACCGGAGAGGGAGATATAACCGGAAGTGCCGGCCTGAGCCTGGGAAGCAACATCGGGGTCCTGGGATCCAGCGAACCTGGCCTGACAATCCAGGGGTACTACGGGATTACTGACGAGATCCGGGCAGGTGGTAGCTTTACCTACTATCTGGTAAGCCAGGAGGGTTTGAGTGCAAGCGAATTCAATATTGATGGCCATTACCTTTTCCGCAACGAAGATAACATTGTCCTCTACGGTCTCGGAGGCATCAGCTTCGCCAACGTCTCTGTCGACACCGGCTGGGGAAATGTAGGGGGAGGCAGTACCGGTCTGAATCTCGGTGGTGGTATCGAATACCATATGGGCAGCTTTCTGCTCTTCGGCGAACCGAAAGTGACTGTCGCCGGGTGGGGACAGTTCCAGGTAACAGCCGGAGCACGACTCAGATTCTGACCCGACTCCCTTTTCTACCTGTTTAACCGGAGATACCGGATGACGAATCCGGTATCTCGTTCTACTTCAACATTTAAATAAACACTTGTCATGTCATTCAAAAAACTGCTAGCAGCACTTCTTGTCCTGACTACGCTCACTGTGACTGCCTGTTCGGATGACCCCGCTTCCGGGATCGATGAAGAGCCGGGTAAAAATGCTCCTGAAATACCGGAAGTGACAGCCTTTGAACAGATCGACCTGTCTTTTTTCGATATCGATGAGGGTGCAAGCCCGGATCTGGATCCGGAGAACCCTACAGCCTTCCAGCAGGCACAGATCTTCTCGTCCTTTGCAAACACACAGGCGATCTATTCATCTTTCTTTATGGTGGTCTTCTCCGGATCTTATGGTGTGGATCCAGAATTTCAGAATGGCAAATGGATCTGGACCTACTCATGGGAAGTTGAAGACATCGAAGATGATATGTTCCAAAGAGAGGAGACTCCTTTAACCCAGCATCTGGGCTTTTTGGCAAAATCTGAAAGCAACATGATGACCATAAACGTTGTGGCTGAACCAGTCTCCGATGGCACAAAATGGGAGCTCTACATAAGCGGAAACGTTGACGGAGAAGATGTCACAGACTTTCTCATGCTCGAAGGCACAATTTCAGACGATGAAAGGGTTGGCGAATGGAAGTTCTACGAGACCGTATCGTCAGAACCCTCTATCCATGTTACCTGGAACATTGAAGACGATAACAAGCACTTCAACCTGACACTTCAGGGAGATGAAGGTGATGAACCCATCGTCATCACCCTCCGACAGGAGCAGAATGATAACTGGGTTGAGTTCAAAGAGGGTAAGACGATCGTTGTCTACTGGAATGTCGAGACTGGTCTGGGGTACTTCGAAGATGACGGAGTACGCACCTGCTTCAGCCGTGAAGAGAACTACCAGGACGTCGAATGCGCAGCGTAAGATCGGTGTCAATTACCAGAGAAGCAGCTGGTTAGATCCGGGTGGTTCAATCTCAGGATAGTCTATTCTCCTTCACATCCTGAGGTGAAACATTTTCAATAAAAAAGGGCAGTACTGTTCGACAGCACCGCCCTTTTTTTATACTACCTTGTCCATCCTCCGCTTCAGCTCACGGAACCCTTGAATCACAGATCCAGAAGGGATCTCAACTCATCCGGAGTCCAGACATCCGTACGACCTTCGGACGCCGCCCGTATCCTGGAAACCTCCTCAGGAGAGATCGGCAGTGCATCATTCCCCCACGACTGCCGGATGTAGGTCAGAATAGCTGCAAGGTTTTCATCAGGCAGGAAGTGGTGAGCCGGCATGACACCAGCCACATTCACAGCCTGTCGTGGCCGTTCAGCCAGGCCACCCTCAAACCCATGAAGTACAATACGAGTCAGTGCCTCCGGATCCTCATGAACCCATGGGCTTCCGGCAAGAGGCGGACCAATTCCACTGGTTCCCTGACCATCTGCACCATGGCAGGCCATACAGCTGGCATAGAGCTGCTCGCCGCGCTCATAAAGATCCCGCTGCGCCTCCGTCATCTGCGCAAGTCTCGCTCCCGCCTCATCGACCTGGGCCTCCTCAAGCTTGGCCATGATCTCCTCGCCATATTCACCCTGGGCCTGCGGCCAGTCAAACTCCGTCTGAAGCAGGTCGGCAAATGCTGCCTCACGCTCATGAACACCGGTCAGTGCCATCTCCCTGAAGTAGGGGCTGTCTGCATTTTCATTCAGCAGGCGGGCCATTACCGGCAGAACTGTATCGTCGTCAGACGACTCTCCCAGCGATGCAAGCAGCTGGAGCTTCACATAAGGAGCACTCTCCTGATCTGCCAGGCTTGCCAACCGATCCAGCACATCGTCTGAATTATTGGCAATGGCCGGCTCCAGAATCCGTATCGCCGAAGAGCGCATTCTGGGGTGTTCATCCTCGAGTGACTGCAGAGCAAGCTCTGTAAGTTCATTCTCAGAGTAGACCGAACGATCATATCCCTCGAGGGTCCAGAGTGCATGAAGCCTGGAGTAAGCTTCAACCGAGGGGTCTCCGGCAAGACTCTCCAGATGCCCTGTTATCGACTCTGGTGAGCACTGAACCAACACCTGCTGGGCAAAGTCCCTCAACAGGCCGTTCTCGTGAACAAGATACTCTGCAGCTTCTGATGCCGTCATTTCACTGAACTTCGGCGCCTGATAGTTGATCTCCTGGTCATCGCGAACAATCCGGTAGATCCGTCCATAGGTACCGAACGGGTAGTGAAGATCCCGCTCCAGGGCGTACTCCCTCAGGTGATCGGTCATAAAGCGGGCATGCTGGATAATTCCTCGATACATATCCAGTACATAGATCGCCCCGTCCGGTGAATTGTAGACATTGACAGGCCGGAACCGCTCATCGGTAGAGGTGAGAAATTCACGCCCCTCATATGCAAAGCTTGCTTCAGACTCAATCTCTGCCGGATCAGCGTCCAGAAGAATATGCTTGATCAGGTTGGCAGCCGGTTCAGGAGTAAATACATGATGGGTGCTGAACTCCTCACCAAACTGATGCCCGCGGTAGATCACCGGTCCGAGAGTTGAGGTCGCCCGTCGGAGCGTTCCATCCTCGCGTACCTCCTGTCCAATCTGATAGCTCCGGTTCGATCCGATGGCGTGCGCAGGCCACATCGGCTGATTGGGAGCGATACTCATGTTCTTGCCTGAACTCACTTCAAAGAGCGGGTGCCGCTGGCTATACCCATAGGGGACAAAATGGGTCTGCAGAGGCCGGGTGTTGTTTGCAGAATAAAGCCTCCCCACATTATCCTGCGTCATACCCCACTGCCCGAGACGACCGAACGGTCTTGTATGCCACTCTCCATCGATACGGCGGAGACTCTCCACACCTCCGTCGGCACTGTGCATCCAGTTGTCCATCGCCCAGTAGAGACCATTTGGCAGACTCTCCACGTTGGTAATATTCGGGTCGCCAAATGTGTCGTAAACCAGCTCGCGAGACTCCCCGTAACCATCACCATCCTGATCACTGATGAACCAGACATGGGGGGGTTCACCAACAAGTACCCCGTCATTCAGCACCTTGATAGCACGTGGAAGAACCAGGCCGTCTCTGAAAACACGGAACTTGTCCATAACACCGTCACCATTGGTATCCTCGAGAACGACGATCCGCCCCTGGGGAACCTGCTCCCGGACGGCGGTCTCCCAGTCTCCCATATCGGCGACGGGCATGTAGGAGGGCATGTCGACAACCCACAACCGCCCGTCAGCATCAATATCCATGGCGACCGGATCCACCACCATCGGCTCATGCGCCACCAGTTCAATCCGGAATCCATCGACAAGCTCAAATCTCTCCATCGCCTCTTCAGGTGGCAGGGGCGGGACCACCAGATCGGCAAACTGGCTGTGATTAACTGCGGAAAGAGTCTCTCCCGGCATCTGAGCAACACTCTGATAAAGAGGCATACAGCTCTCACCAAGAGTCTGCTCCTGGGTGGGACGAAGCAACCAGAGGGCCACTCCGACAAGTAAAACTGCTGTTACAACTGAAAAGAAACGCTTGGTAGACATCATACTCTTAGTTTACGATAGAGATACCTCTGTTCCCGCAGCCAACGGCTCTGTTACGCAGAACCAATCCACTCCGGAAACGTGTGAATTAATTGTCAGAAGCTACTTCTACCTGTCTGTTGAAATGCCCCTGATAGTTGTTCTCATCATCCAGTGCCGTGAAACGACCGTGAATAAACTGAAGCTCGTAGGGAAACTCCCCTGTCAGCCTCAATGTATAATCCTTGTACTCACCCTCCAGCTCAATGGTGTCCTCATCATCAGCTGCAGCAGCCCCCTGCTCCGGTAGCCCACCGATATAGATTGTGGCACTGTAGGTGTCGCCCGAGGTCTGGGTAATCAGCAGATCCGCTTCGACACGGTCAGATTCATCACCATCCATATAGAGATGACCAGAAAACATACCCTCAAAGCCCATCTCGGTAGTCTGCCGTGCCAGAAGATGGCTATCCTCCGCCATAGAGAAGGGAGCAGCAATCGTGATTAAAAGAAGAAACATGCAGTATTTAATCAGTCGACGTGTCATGAATACAAGAGTGTTAATTTACCGGAAAAGGGTCTGAAGTAGTCTTGGAGTGTGTTCCATTCGGGCAATAAAGTCTTGCAAAATGGCGCAATTGTCAACCTGCAGTTTATCCGATTGTCATCCTTCTGTTTATCTGATTGCCAACCGGAGTGTCAAGGTGGAATCATTCCCGGTAAATTTGTCCATCATCCACGCTCTGCCCGCTCCGCCAATCCTCCCTTTCTTGACCGCTCATCTTGCCTTCAATCTGCTCTCAAACCCCGATCACCAGATGAGCTGGCAGTTTTGTATTTTCCACCCTCACTTGTTGAACCCATCAATACGATGACATTGGCTACAGACCCCGTTGAACGCCTTGATCGCCTGAAGAAAAAGGCTGATGAGCTCCACATTCCATCCATCAGGCGGCACATCTTTATTTGTGCGGATCAAACCGAAGCGAAATGCTGCAAAAAAGAGATCGGCCTGGAGGCATGGGCGTATCTGAAAAAGCGGCTCAAAGAGCTGAAGCTCGACGGTCAGGGTGGCGTCTACCGCACCAAAGCCAACTGTCTCAGAATCTGCATGCGCGGCCCTGTTGCTGTAGTCTATCCCGAAGGGACCTGGTATCACTCTTGCGGTCCGGAGGTTCTGGAGCGGATTATACAGGAGCACCTGATCGGCGGGCAGCCTGTCGAAGAGTATATGATTCTTGAGCACCCACTCGACTGAGCACCTGTTGGCTGAACCTGTGACCGCCTGCTCCTTGTGATCGTCTGCTCCTGTAGACCTCTTGTCTGAACCAGGTTGTCTTGTCTGAACCTGTGACCGCCTGCTCCTCTTCTCTGAACCAGGTTGTCTTGTCTGAACCAGGTTTCACAGCTGTCACCATTCTTCACACTGCTGAAGATGCCTTTGGTAAATTTTTACACACCTTGGAGTTAGCCCTTCATAGAAGTTCGGCTTCTGAGCTTTTTTGAGCGCTTCTGTTCGTTTGGCACGTGGATTGCAATCTATATGGCTGAAAACGAAACAAGCGGTGATAGCTCAACCTGCAGAGCGTCGGACCACCAGTCCGGAGGTGGCGGTTCAATCCCGTCTCACCGCTCCATCTGACATCACAACAGATCAGCAACCACAACTCACAAGCGGTGATAGCTCAACCTGCAGAGCGTCGGACCACCAGTCCGAAGGTGGCGGTTCAATCCCGTCTCACCGCTCCATCCTTTCAGGAAGCGCTCATCTTCTGCAATTTTACGATAAGCTTCTGAATCGGTCCCCGCTCCTCTAACGATGCCAGGCGACAATACTCACGGAGAATATCCACTGCCTGCTTGTAGTCACCCTCTTCAGCAAGAGCGAGCCCGAGGTTATAGTAGCTGTTGAGAAAATCAGGATCGATCTTCAGCGATATCTCATAGTGGAGCTTCCCCAACTCCAGATTGCCCGCATCCACATAGAGGTTGGCCAGATTGAAGTGAGCCTCAAGGTGACGCGGGTCGTGCTTCAGACTCTGAGTCAGCAGATCGATCGCATCCACAAGTTTCCCCTCCTGAGCCAGCAGAATAGCCAGATTGCAGCAGGCATTTGCCGGCTGATCTCCCTGTTCAATGGCTCTCCGATAGAGCCGCTTCGCCGCAGTCACCTCACCTTTCTCATCCAGCTGCAGTGCCTCTTCAAAAGGAGCGACAGGATGCAGAGTCAGCAGGCGGCCTGTCGAGAAGAGATTCAGCTGCTTCTGTCCTGCACTGCTCTCCCCGGTCCGGTGAGCTCGTCTGGAACCAAATTTACCGGGATTCGCTGCAGATAGCTTCAGAATTTTCATAGGAGTGGATCGATGCTGATGTGGGGTACCGATAAAAGGTGAATGATGAGGTGAGCATAAAAGATATAAAATACGGTCAGAATTATCAGCATCAGCCTGAATCTTCCCCCTCTTCAGACCAGATGGTTCAGCCTGTCTTCCCCTTCGACTTCTTTTTCTTCTCTTCACCCTTCGCCTTCTTCATCGGCTTTCTCGCAGCCTCGATACTCTCCTTCAGTGCCGACATGATATCCCGCGTCTCCGGTGCCTCCTCGGCCACACTGACGACCTCCTTGCCCTGGACTTTTGCCTCGATCATCTCCATCATCGTCTCGTAATACCGGTTCTCCATATCAATTTCACTGAAATCCAACGACATGGAATCCACCAGGGTCCGGGCCATCTCAAGCTGCTTGGGATCCACCTCCACCTCATCCAGACCGTCCAGGTTCGGCACCGAACTGATCTGCCGCAACTGGTTCGGATAACGCAGCTGATACATCAACAGGCCATTCTCATGAAAGGTCAGCAGCACCGGACTCTCCTTGCTGCGCAGGGCAACCGTACCCACACCGCTCATGCCTGTCTCCTCAAGCGTCTTGCGAAACAGGGTGTAGGTCTTCTTGGCAAAATCATTCTCCGGCCCGAGGTAGTAGGGCCGGTCAAACAGCGTCGGATGAACCTGACCCGACTCCACAAACCCCTTGATCTCTATCACCCGTGCCGTTTTCGGCTCTACCTTCTTGAAATCCTCATCCTCAATAATCACATACTGATCCGGTTCATACTCATACCCTTTGACGATGTCCTCTTTACTGAGCTTCTCACCCGTCACCTTGTCGGTTTTCGTGTAGCCCACCGGATGATGACCCTCCCGGGTCAGCAGATCGAAGCTGATCGATTTCCCCGAATCCACCGCCGTATAGAGCCGAATCGGGATGGTAACCAGAGAAAACTGCAGATGCCCTTTCCAGATTGTTCTCATGTTGACTCCCTCTCCTGATGTTGTCTTTCGGGCTGAACCCTGACCAATAGTAACTCCACAGTGCAATCTCGTGACAGTGGGCTGAACCGTTCAGGAGTTCACCACACATCTGTTTTTTAAAAAAGCGCCGAATTATGTTATGAAAGCGCCAAAGTCTCCTTTTCTCTCTATCCTATTCTCTCTATCCTTTTCTCTCTATCGGTTGAACCATTACGGGCTGACTTCCATTCGTACTCACCCCAGCGCAGCCTGTTCCGAAGAGACCTGGCTGACGACCCGGCACAATCAGATCGCCAGATCGGGTCTCAATCTCTGATAGACCGCCTCCTTATACATCCCATTGTCCGACAGCCGGCCAAAGCTGACCTCCACAATGAGCTCCGGCTCCACCCAGACAGACTGCGGGTCATCCGGCACATACTCCAGGTCCGGCCGGTCCGTCTGCTCCAGATCCTCCAGAACCTCCATCAGCTCCTGCATCGACTCCCTGTTGAAACCGGTCCCCACCTTCCCCCTGTAGACGAGTGACCCATCAACCTCCTCGGCAAGATGCAGCGCACCGAACAGGTCCGCCCGCCCTCCTCTGCCTGCAGTGTATCCGATCACCCGGCAGTCCGCCGTATGTTTGATCTTGACCTTCACCCACTGGTCCGTCCTTTTTCCCGGATAGTACTTTCCTTCACGCCTTTTAGCCATAATCCCCTCCAGACCGTGCTGGCGTGCCGCCTCAAAAAGCGCTTCACCATCCTCCACCGACTCACTGATTCTGAATCGTCCCCCTTTTTTCAGGCTGTCCTCCAACCACTCGTTCCGCCGGGTGAGTGGCTCATTGACTACAGACCTTCCATCCAGATAGAGGCAGTCAAACAGGTAGCAGTAGACGGGTTCAGACCGGGAAAGCCGTTCAATAGCGCTGCTCCCCGACTGCTTCAGCCGGTGAATCACCTTCTGAAAATCGGGTCTTCCTTCCTGGTCCAGCGAGACAATCTCACCATCAAACAGACCGCACGACGCTCTCAGAGAGCTCGCCGCCTCCTTCAGCTCAGGAAAGCGGTCAGTAATGTCGTGTAGATTACGGCTGAAAATTCGCAGCTCACCCTCCTCCAGAGTGATGAGCGCGCGAATGCCATCCCACTTTACCTCATGGATGTAATCTCCGGGGGGAGGTTGCTCAGCCCGTATGCCGTGCATCGGCTCAATTGACCCGTCCAGCCACTCCTTCACCGGCTCTTCAAGCTTCTCAAGCAACCACTCTTTGTCACCGGTCTGATAGATCCGGTACTCCCCGCTGAGTTCGGTACTCTCAAGCCTGAAATAGAGCCCCCGCGTCTTCTCTTTCAGGGCGTGCCATGTTCCGCTTGCAAAGATCCACATGTCACCACCGCCATACTCCCCTTTCGGAATGGTTCCCTCAAACTCCAGATACTCCAGCGGATGATCCTCGGTCTGAACAGCCAGCCGCTTCACGCCGGGTCGTGGCGGCATCCCCTTGGGGACAGCCCATGAGAGGAGGACCCCCTCCTTTTCCAACCTCAGATCGTAGTGCAGGCGGGTAGCATGATGTCTGTGGATGACGAACCGGTTACCGACATTCCTCGCAGAACTGCCCCCTTTCGGTTCAGGCGTACGGGAAAAATTCCGCTTCCGCTCGTACGAGGCGAGCTGCTCAGCACTCTTGTATTTTTTCGGACTGGCGTTGGTCTCTTTTTCGGCTGAACCATTTTCGGCTGAACCTCTCTTGTCTGAACCTTCTCCGGCTGAACCTGCTCTGGCATTGGCGCCACCTGGTTCAGATACCGTTAAGGTGGAGCCATCTTCATTTCCATCGGGATCCCCCTTACTCCCCTCCTCATCATCAGTGCTGTCATCTCCCTCATCACCCCTCTTTGCCTCCCCTCCGGATGCTGAGGGCGGTCGAGTGGTGTGCAGACGCACTGCGTACTCATGCATGTTCTGCCAGACATCCCCCTCACTGGTCAGCTTCTCCAGCACATCCGCCGGCCGGAAGACGTTGGAGCGCTCCAGGTGTTGCAGCTCCTCCCACGTGACCGGCATGGAGACCGGTATGCCTCTCCGCCCCCGGAGGCTGTAGGGGGAGACGATGGTCTGACTGCTCCGGTTGCGATAGATATCGACCAGAATCCGCCCCTTCCGCTTGTTCTTTCTGATCTGCAGTGTGGCCCTCTCTCTATGGCGCTTCACAAACTCCTGCGCGATCTGTTTCGACGTCTCAAAGACTACGTCCACGTTAGCTGCAGGTTCAAGAGGCACCACGATATGAACCCCCTTTCCGCCTGTCGTCTTTACAAAGGTGTGATAACCGTACCGCTCTACATGCTCCTTCAGATGAAATGCGAACTCCACCACGGTTTCAAAACCCATCCCTTCCGGTGGATCGAGATCAAATACCATGTAGTCGGGTGACTCGTAGTCCGGCTGGCGAATGTGCATCTGATGAAGCTCAAGAGAGGCGAGATTGGCCAGCCACACCAGCGTTGCCGGCTCGGTCGCCAGCACGTAATCCTTCTTCTCCTCACCCAGCTCCACGGACTCCACCCAGTCGGGTGCCCAGTCAGGGGTATTCTTCTGATAGAATCTCTGGCTGTCAATTCCATCAGGATACCGGATCAGTGTGAGAGGGCGCCCTCTGATATGAGAGAGCATCACAGGTGCAACCTCCAGGTAGTAGGCGATCACCTCCGCCTTGGTGACTCCATCATCAGGATAGAGCACCTTCTCCAGATTTGACACCTCAAGCTTGCGGGAACCTACAGTCACCCATTCTGACGTGTTTGCCATCGATCTCTCCTCTGCTTCTGAATATCCTCCGCTGCCATCACTCCCCTACAGCCACCGGACCTGTCGCATCCAAGCCATATGCATGAGACGTATAAGAGGGCATTCAACGAAGTCGCCTTTATTCATGATTCGGCCATCGTCAGGTGAGTCTTCCTCCGGGTGGCTGCTCATCGTCCGGATCATCCGGATCGATCTCATCAGGTTCCTTGGACCTCCCCCTCTCTCTCAGGAAGCTGTAGTAGAGGATGACACCAATGATGATGAACAGGAACAGAGCTCCGACAAAGCCGTAAGGCCCCCACATGAAAAAAGCGATGGGGAGCACGATCAGCAAAATAATGCCACATCCGAGCCCCTGCCCCTTCCGTACACTTTTGGATTCCCGTTTCTCTTGTTGATCTCCTCTCTCCTGTGGCATAGTCACTCTATTCTGTTAACGTTTATACACAACAACCTCAATTATCCTCATCCCACTCCAGATTGAGCAGGTACTCGATCAGGCTCTCCTGCTCTTCGACCGTAAAGCCCGCCTGTTCATCGACCCAGTACTCATGGCCAGTTCCAAGAACATTTACACGATCAAGACCGCTCATGCTGCGATTCGCCTCAACAACCCGCTCCCGAAGTTCCCTGTCCAGCAGGGCGCGCAGGCTCTCTGTCGGGTCGGGCGGAGTCCAGTCAAAGAGGGTGCCGGGCACCCCCAGCTGAGTATCAGGATCCTGTCCGACCGCGACACCCCCGTCGTGCAGATAGGGGGGTGACCAATAGAGACCCAGCAGGCCTTTCACTTTATAGCCTCCTCCGGAGCCGTCAATCGCCCACGCCCGCTCCAGCTGATCACGATCAACCCGCTCCAGCGGCACATCGATCATACGCGCCCCCGTTCTCACAGGAATCTCCTCACTGAATGCCCAGATCGTTGAAGGCACCAGGAGCTGATCCATATCTTCGAATGCCCGTGCCCGTACCGGTTCAGTGCCAATCTGTTCGGCAGGAATGACCTGATTATTGGTGAATGCCGGCCCTGAATGGCAATCGCGGCAGCCCGCCTCCAGAAAGGTCCGCCGGCCCCGAAGGATCTCCGTGCTGGAGCTCTTTCCAGGGGGAGAGGGCGGAACAAGTGAGTTCTGAAATGCGGACATGGCGTTGACCTCTTCCCAGACCCGAAATCCGGGGGTGCCGATCCAGTAGCCATTGGGAGTCAAAAATGAAGCCAGGGGCCATGATGGCAGAGCGATGGCATCGTTGGTGATCGATGAGACCTCAGTCGGATTGTTCCGTGCAAAAAATTCTGAAGGAGTCTCGTCAAGATCCGGATCGTAACGATAGCTCTCCCTCGCCGCCCTCTGGAGCAGGATGCCGAGATACTGCTCCCGATCGATACCATGCAGCTGATGAAAAGTCTCTATATCTGCGAACTTGTCGGAGTTCATGCCGTGAACATTGTTATTGAGCATCGACAGACCTCGAAAGGGTCCGGCCATGGCGAACCCGGTCCATCCATAGGGGTGATCACCGCGAGTGAAGGAGTCGGGATTACTGGTAGGTGTGGACCGCATCTCATTGGAAGAGTCAAAGGTGCCTGGGGGCCACAGCATCAGCAGTTCATCAACCGCCTGCTCAAGTCGGTCAGGATCTGGAAGGCGGTATAATTTTCCGTCTGAACCTGTCACAGATGGGCTGTTATCGGTAATATACTGCTCCAGGTCATCTATATCGGTATTGGCCAGAAAGGAGGCGGAGTTGGTGCTCATGGCCAGCAGCAGCCCGGCATTCAGATCTATGTTCGGTGCCCCCTCGACCACCTTTTCAGAGACCGGGTCGTAGGCAGCGTGGCAAGCTGCACAGGTGATACCCATCATCGGTCGGCCCCGTTGTATTCTCACCTTTATACCCAGAGGGACCAGAGCTCCCCTGGCAACATCAAGCCCTGTATTGATCACATCCCCCCTGCTGATCTCCCTGTTACCAACCACTGCATCCCGCGAAGCTTTCACCTGGAGGTTGGTGGTCCCCCTGCCTCTCAGGGAGATCAACGCCCGGGTGACCCCCCAGAAACTGATCGGCCCATCCATCACCCCCATGACATCCGTCAGGAAGTGTTCATTGGAGAAGGACTCCCTGTAGAAGGTTTCCCTTCCCAGTTGCAGTACCTCATCGTCGGTTCTGACAGCTCCGTTTCCGGGAGAGAGCAGCGCCTCTCCCCATGAGGTCTCCACCAGGCTATCAGCCTCTTCCTGTGTAATACGCTGTCCCCAAATGTCCCAGGCCTGCTCGCGATTCCCCCGCTCAGGATTCAGCAGATCTTCATCAGACGGCATCCAGGCATACTCCCAGTCACCGGCCAATACAAGGATGATCAGACTAATAAGAACTGTCAGCGGCACGACCCATGCCGCACGTCTCCATGTCATAAACTCTCGATTTCACTCTTGTCTGTGATTGCCGGACACAGCCTCCCGGGTGACGGACCTGGTACTCCAGATGTCGAATGCCGCACCGGCCCGGGAACTGCCGTTTCAAAGCTGATGATGTCACAACGTCCCCGGTACTCGAACGCTCTCTGAACACGCTACTCGCATATATGTGAACCAGTTCGCGGGGAAGAGGGTTCACGGACATGCTTTAGATCGACTGGACTGGTCACAGATCCAGCACCAGCTGTTGCCGGCAGTCATTGGTTCAGGCTTCTAAAAGTGGTATCTTTTTCAGATCTAAATTCCAACTCATCAACATGTTTACGTCATGACAAACCTGAATCAGTTCTTTCTGATGGCACCACCAAATGGTGGATCGGACGGTGCCATTATCAACTTGCTGTTCCTGGCCGCCCTCTTCTTTGTCTTCTACTTTTTTATCATCCGGCCACAGAGCAAGCGACAGAAAGAGATTCAGCAGAAAGTCTCCGCCATGAAAAAAGGAGATAAGGTCATCACATCCGGTGGGCTGATCGGTCAGCTCAGTTCTGTGGATGAGCATACGGTACTGCTGGAGGTGGACAGCGGCGTCAAGATCCGGTTCCAGAAGGGTGCGATTACAGATGTCAATCCGGACAAAGATCCCGAGGCACAGAAGTAGTCCGGCCAGCTTGTTGGCTGAACCTGAAGGAAGGTTTTTGCCACATATTGTGAAAGGTGTCTGAGGCACTATTCACGACAGATGTACGTTTACCAGACTGCTGAGAGATGCTGCTATCACCACTCTGTTTACAGCGAGCGCACGATCTCATTGCGCGACAGTTCACTACAGTAGCGTTCACGGTTTTAAAAATCCGTTCTTGTTCTGATTTCTGATTCTGATTTTCTGGCAGACAGGCAGATCAAACACTGACCGGCCACACATATCTGTTTCACGTTTACGACATTTTTTCATGTCAGACTACAGGTTCAACACTATTCCCGAAGCGATCAGAGAGATCCGAAGAGGCAATATGATCATTGTCGTGGATGATGAGGATCGCGAAAATGA
>Ga0209487_1001256_pt1 | contig 21618 bp, 13 predicted proteins | sample Poulit2012_FD_187524 | JGI IMG/M metagenome (GOLD analysis project Ga0209487, IMG submission 187524) | Agricultural soil microbial communities from Georgia to study Nitrogen management - Poultry litter 2012 (SPAdes) (version 2) | ecosystem: Environmental > Terrestrial > Soil > Agricultural land...
GCTGTGCTCCGGCATCACTCAAGACGAATGCAGAGTTGAGCAGGCCGTATTTTTCCAGGACCGACTCAATCTCCATATAATCACTCTCCTCAAAGTCTCCCCCCTTGATGTCTAACATGAATCGGATTCTTCCGGATGCGAGCTCTGCAGCTTCTTCAAATAGCAGGGGTCTGGATCCGCCAACTTCAGAACGAAGTTCTTGTATCTCTTCCCATGTCAGTTCGCTGACGGATCGCGGCTCATCATAATATCTCTCAAAGTTTGAATCATGGTGCAGGATAATCCGGCCATCTTTGGTTTTGCGAAGATCGATTTCGAGCATCCAGTACCCGCGTCGGATCGCCTCTTCCATTGCAGCCCGTGAATTTTCGATCCCGTTCTCATTTACTATCCCGCCCCGGTGAGCGATCAGCTTTACCAGAAGCTCCGACTGAGATGACTGGCCAGAAGGTGGCTCCTCACCTGACCGGCCTGGTTGTTCTGAACTTTTCTGATTCACTTCTCCGCAAGAGGTAGCGGAGAAGAGCAGAAACATCAGGAAAAATGAGAGGTTCAGTATATTTTGGTTAAACATGTGAAATACTATTTCTGATTAATAGATATAGCGTACAGGGGTATGCCAGAGATGTCCGGCCTGCAAGGAGGCCGGCATCCCGGTCTTATGGTCTCTGGCACTTCCGTTAAAAGGTCCTTCCCCAATCACGGCTCCAGCGTTCTATTACCACTTTGGTCTGTGTATAAAACTCAACAGCGTGATGTCCCTGGGCATGCAGGTCTCCGAAGAAGCTATCTTTCCAGCCGCTGAACGGATAGTAGGCCATCGGTGCAGCAACACCAATGTTGATACCAATATTACCAGCATTTGCTTCATATCGAAATTGCCGGGCAGCCGCTCCGCTACTCGTAAAAAGACATGCCATATTTCCGTACGACTGCGAGTTGATCAATTGAATCGCATCCTCAACCGTATCTACATGCATCAGACCAAACAAGGGACCAAATACCTCCGTTTTGGCAAGCGAAGAGTCGGGAGAGATCTCATCCATGATAGTGGGGTAGATCCAGTTCCCATCTCCGTAGTTCTCCACTTTCTTTCCGCGGCCGTCGACAAGGATCTTCCCTCCTTCATTTTCTCCTGTCTCAATAAATTGCTCCACACGCTGGCGGCTATCAGGTGTGATTACGGGTCCCATTTCGGTAGATTTATCCAACCCGTAGCCCACTTTCAGGCCGGCAGCTTTTTCCTTAATGGCATCCGTAAAAGGCTTCTTGGCATCCCCGACGGTGATCGCCAGTGAGTTGGCAAGACAGCGCTGTCCAGCACATCCGAATGCGGAGTCAACTACGATTCGCGTGGTCATATTCAGATCAGCATCAGGGAGAACAACAACCATGTTTTTGGCGCCACCCTGGGCCTGAACACGTTTGCCGTGTAAGGTTCCCTTACTGTAGATCTGCCGGGCAACCGCCGTGGAGCCTACAAAGCTGATCGCTTTTACAGATGGGTTTTCCAATAGCTCATCCACAGCTTCCTTATCCCCGTTTACCAGTTGGACGACTCCAGCAGGCAGATCTGTTTTTTGCAGTAATGCGATAATGTAACGTGCAGACATCGGCACTTTTTCACTGGGTTTCAGAATAAAACTGTTACCAGCTGCAATCGCATAAGGCAAAAACCAGAGTGGTATCATTACAGGAAAGTTAAATGGGGTGATCGCTGCAACAACACCCAGTGGCTGACGAATCATATGCTCGTCGATTCCTGTTGCGATATCTTCATTGTTAAATCCCTGCATCATGGTTGGCATACCACAGGCATTTTCAACGTTTTCAATTCCGCGCCGGATTTCACCCACACTCTCCTTGTACGTTTTGCCGCTCTCATTGGTGATCACCTTCGCCAATTCATCGATATGTTCTTCTAGCAGATTCTTGAAATGGAACAGATATTGAATCCGTTTTGTAACGGGCGTTCGCCGCCATTCGTGATACGCTTCTTCTGCAGTTTCGACAGCACTTTTCACATCCTCTTTTCCGGATAGGTGAACGGTGCCGATCTCTTTTTGATCAGCGGGATTTATCACGGAAAGAGTCCGGCCGGATTCCGGTTTTTTCCAGTCTCCATCTATATAGTTTACTATTTCGTGTTCATTTGTTTTCATAATATTTATTAATTTTTTTAAAGTTCTTATAATATTGTATGGTCATTTTATCGAATTGTACAAATTCTTCGTACTGTATCAACTCTGCATGGATCTCCCATCAAAGTTCTCTGATTCGTATATTCTTCCAACGAACCTTCCCATTCCACCACGTATCCCCGCCATGTACCTGGAGACCGATGTGTCCATCATCCCCTGTTGCCTCGTACATCTTCTCTTTATCAAAGTTCGGATTCTTACTGCCTGCTGCATCAAACTTGCATATTTTCGTACCGTTTATCCAGGTCGTTATGATCGGGTATTTCCCTTCACACCTGACCTTGATAGTATTATATTCATTCAGTTTCCATGATTCTTTCCACTCCTCCTTTGTGCATGCATACCGGATCGGATGAGTATCATACCCCGGATAAGGAGTAAAGTCTCTCATTTCAAGATCCACGAGACGCCCATTTTCCAGCACTCCGTCATAGCGAAAAGGCTCTGTTCTCCAACCGCCTGTGCTCTGTCCATAGATAAATCCGACGATCCCACCATCGTTCGGCTCACTGTGATAATCCACATAGACCTGATAAGATTGACCATTCGGCCTGGACCTTAGAAATATTCCAGAATCACAGCCCCAATCTGGTAGCACATCAGCAATTAGCTCAAAATCCCTATATTTTTTATCGGTCAATAGAATCCCACCTTCGCCAGATCCGGGCGGTTCTTGTTCAGAAATGATTGCTCCCGACTCTACGCTCCATCGGCCCCCATTCTTATGCCACCCATCCAGTGATTTACCATCAAAGATGGAGACAAATTTTTTATCGTTTTCAGATTCGTACCCGAATGTTTTACGATTCGCCCGAGACATAAGCAGAGGGGCTCCTGCAAGTCCGGCAGTAACTGCAGCAGATCTCTTCAGGAATTGCTGACGGTTTATGGTTTTCTTCATCTTTATGGAATTTTTAGTGGATGTTTTGATTATAAAGTATGTATGTATGTATATCTGAAATTGAAGACTGGAACTGTCAGCCTAAAAAATCCATTATAACTTTTCCGGGATTATGATATTCACAAAGAAGATATACTAAGAGTTTCGTTACGATCATCTATAGATCTGATAGGCACACCATGAAATAACCTTTGATGGCTTAACTGATTTCGTCTATATAGCTTGTGATAATTCATGGTTGTCCGCTCCTACCCATTTACTCCGGTACCCATGTTCTGCTATTCCCGGAACCATCAAAAATGAGCACATGTTCTACAGGGCCGATAAGAGAAAGAGTTCGTCCTTTTTGTGACAAATACCCTCCCCCATCATAAAACTCCCTCTTTTCAGTCTCGCCATTTTGCCAGGTGATCAGAACACTTTCTTCCTGATTTTTCAGATCGATATTATGATAGAAAAGTGAAGATTCAAAAAGTAAAAGAGTGTCATCATTTCGTGCGGATAGAATCAATTTTTTGTTATCCGCACCTCGAAGTTCTGTGAGTGATTTTGCATCCCCCAACACATGAAATCCACTGGCAGTCAGCCGTACCGGAGTGAATCCGCCAGCCCCGTCACCTTTCAGATATAAGCCCTTCGATGCGTCGTACCACCCGGTAAACATCTCCGTGGAATAGGAGTTTCCCGTCACCAGAAGATCCGGGATTCCATCTCCATCATAGTCCCCGGACAGCATACCGAAGACAGGGGCAAATTGTGCTTCAACCGGAAGCGGTGAAACTTCCATCCTCTCTCCGGCCATGTTCATTACCAGGCTGGTCTGAAAGGTGTCCGACGAGTAGGTTTGGCCGCTATTCAAATGTTCTGTTGAGAGCAGGTCTGTCAATGCGGCTGAACCGTACTCTTTGTAGGATGTGAACCTTCTGCTCAATACCGGCATCTGCAACAGCAGGTCATCCTTCAGATGCACCGGTTTCCTTACTCCATTGATGATCCTGGAGATAACCGGGTCTATAAGCCCGTCCTGATTGAAATCTCCGTAGTGGATCTGTACAGGCCCCTCAGTCCGGTTCTGAAGCAAGGTATTAAGTCCGAGATTACCCGCGACATAATCCATATAACCATCCCGGTTGAAATCACCAGCAACGATACTGTTCCACCACCCCGTCGTCTCCGCCAGCCCCAATTCCCTGGTAACATTGTGCAGCACGCCTTGACGGTTTTCAAATACGGTGAGGGGCATCCACTCGCCCACGACCATCAGGTCGGGCCATGAATCGTTATTAAAATCGGTCCAGATGGCGGAGGTGACCATACCTATCTTACGCAGCCCCGGAGCTACCTGATCGGTGATATCAGTAAAGGCACCTTCTCTATATTTCAGGATATAACTCTCGGGGGCCAGCGGATACTGATTAGGCAGTACACGCGATCCAATAAAAAGCTCTTTCGATCCATCTCGATCGAAATCCGCTGCGATCACCACGGAGGTACTGGTCCGGATGTCTGGCAGAATTCCGCTCTGTAGGGTGAACACCCCTTCGCCATCTCCAAAATAGACCCGGTCGCGGTAGTATTCCGATCCCGCCCTGAATTCACTTCCTCCACTTCCGACATAGAGATCAATAAATCCATCACCGTTGATATCGAGAAAAAGAGCACCCATATCTTTTTCATAACTCTCCCCATGTTCCAGCGGATTTGAAGTGAAGGTGCCGTCGGGATTCTGAATAAACAGTTCTGCCGGTTGTCCGAATCCGCCACCCACAAAAAAGTCATCCAGGCCATCTCTATTAACATCTCCTACTGCGATTCCCGGCCCCAGTTTTGAGAATTTATGCGGGAGCAGCGGCTGGATACGGAAGTCTATAAAGTCCTCTTCCTGATGAGTAAACATAACCCCTTTTTCTTCAGAGACTTCACGGAATAACGGCTCTGCCAATGCGCTGGAATCTTCTTTTCTATCCCAGTTAACCTTCTTACCAGCGGCATTCTGCTGAACGACTTCTATTCGCTGATTAACGGCTACATTCTCGATCGTCTGCACTGTGTCATCTGGCCATATGACGACCACCGAATCTGCATGGGTATGTTCTCCCATTCCGAAATGAAGCGGAGCTGCCATCGCCGACAGATACCCGCGTGCCACAGAATTGTACTGATGATAGGTGTCGCCCCCTGCATAAATAGTGATGGTTGCCCCGATGCCCAGGCTGTTCTGTTTGTTCCCTGTCAATTTAATGCTGAGATAACTGTTGCCACTGGCCCCGGCAATATTCCGGTAGACGGAGGCCGGTTCAAATGTATTGTTGATTACCAGGTCCAGCAAACCGTTGTTATTCAGATCAACATAGACCGCTCCGGTGGAGTACGTGGGAGTGCGAAATCCCCATGATTCTGATTTGTCAGTGAATGTCAGATCTCCGTTATTCCTGAAAATCTTGTTCGGAAGGTAAGACCCTTCCAGATCCTGCAAATCCTGAAACAGTGTCTCCATCGTCTGCCTGTTAAAACCGGATACTCTTAATAGATTCATCTTGTGATCTGAAAAGTCAGCATCCGCAGGATTCCTTGGAATACCGTTCGTGACGGTAAGATCCTGGTACCCGTCGTTATCGAAGTCTGCAAAGAGAGCGCTCCAGCTCCAGTCTGTGGCTGCAACCCCGGCCAGCAGGGCGATATCACTGAACAGAGGATCCTTCCCGGGCAGACTCCCCCTGTTCAGCTGAAGCACATTTCTTTTCACCTGCGGGGTGTACCCTGCCGCTAACTCGGAAGCAGAGCGCTCATACCCCATGGTCGTATTCATTCGCTTCGTCAACGCATCATTTTCAGGCAGCATATCCACCACAATGAGATCCATCAGGCCATCATTGTTGATGTCTCCAAAGTCGGTTCCCATAGAAGAGTAACTCTGGAGCGGAAAATAGTCAGCAGCCCGGTCGGTGAAGGTGCCGTCACCGTTATTCAGATAGAGTACATCATTTGGCAAAAAATCGTTAGCTGCGTGAATGTCGGGCCAACCATCGCCGTTTATATCCAACACATTCACACCCAATCCGTATCCCTCAATCAGTATCCCCGCTTCTGCCGAAACATTGGTAAACGTACCGTCTCCGTTGTTGCGGTAGAGCCGGTCTGTAGTAATATGCTCTCCGTTTATCTGTTTCGGCCTGATGACATTGGGAGGAGTCTCCCCCTGTCCGTTGGTTAACACAAACAGATCGGGATATCCATCCTTGTTGTAGTCAAAAAAGACCGACTGCGTGCTAAAGCCTGTATCTGCAAGGCCATACTCTTCCGCACGCTCGGTAAATGTGAGGTCACCATTGTTGATATAGAGTTCATTAGCCCTTCTCCGTGGCTCCGCATAGGGGCCGCCAAAACTGATATAGAGATCGGGAAATCCGTCTCCATTGATATCGGTTACGGTCACACCGTTTGCCCACTTCCCTTCCGTATCGATTCCTGACGTTTCAGTTATATCCCGGAAGGTATAATCCCCCTGGTTGATGTATAGGCGGCTCTTGCCCATATTGGACGCAAAGAAAAGATCATGAAGCCCGTCATTGTTGAAATCTGCGGCTACGACGCCGGCCCCATTGTAGATCATTTCGAATGTGACGATATTCAACTCCACACTTTCAACCACTTCATTTCGAAAATCGATTCCGGTATGCGAGGACGGCAGCAGTTCAAACAGTTCAGAAGCCGGCTCATCCTTCGCACACCCTGCCACCAGCAAAACCACACAGAGCCAGCTCTTCCGGGATCGGAAAGGGTTTTCGAATGCGGTTTTCATGAGCCTCATCAGAGGAAGTGATTGAAGTGTGAAGGTTCTATTTACACATTAATCCGGTAAAGAAAAAACAACAAATAGATCGCCGGGCGGTGTGGACAGCTTTCCGCTATGCCCTTCCGAACAGTAGAGACAATTTCCACCTACACCGAGGGCAACGTACTGTTTACCGTCAATTTCATAGGTACTGGGTGTTGCAAATGCACTGGTTTCGAGCTCCGTTTCCCACAGAATTTCTCCTGTGTCCTTATCGAAAGCACGAAACATATTATCCCTTGTGGCCGCAATAAACACCAGACCGCCTGCTGTAACGATAGGCCCCCCCAGATTCTGGGTGCCTGTTGGCGGAATTCCACGGGCTGTGAGTTCCTTGTACTCTCCAAGCGGAACCTGCCATACTATTACACCTTTGTTTAAATCAATCGCATTCAGGGTTCCCCATGGTGGTTTAATGGCCGGATACTCCTCCTCATCTCTGAACTGATAGTAGTTTTGGTGAATGTAGGGAGACATCACTGTTCCCCCCTGCTGAGCCGCCTCTGAAACCTCACGTTCTTTTTCAAACAGATAAGCCAGCAGGGCATTCAGATCATCCCCCACAACGGCGGCCATTGCGGGCATCCCGCCTCTTCCCTCACGGATGATGGTGGTTACTTCACTTTCCGTCAGCCTCTCCTTCAGATTCTCCAGACTCGGTGACGGAGCCACGCCCTTCCGGTCAATTCCATGACAAACTGCACAAGTGGCTGTATAGACATACTCCCCATAGGAGGACATATCTGCTTTCAGGCCCTCGGTTTCCACCATCGAGATGACATAAGGAATATTATTGGCATTGACATACATCATCCCTGCAGTAGGGTCAACCGCCGCTCCTCCCCACCAGGCGCCTCCATGAAGTCCCGGCATAAAAATAGTACCCGCGCCGGTTCCTGGAGGGTCATACAGTCCTCGGCTACTGAACTTTTTAAACTCTTCCTTTGCCCAGGCATTTTTTTCGGGTGAGAGATCGGTCAGATCCTCCTCTGTAAGCCCCTGCCGGGAAAATGGTTCCGGTTTCAAAGGGATCGGCTGGGTTGGCCAGGCCTGCTCCCCCATCAGAGAAGAAGAGGGGACCGGCCTTTCTTCCATAGGAAAGAGAGACTCTCCGGTGTCCCTGTCAAGGAGGTAGACCATACCGGTTTTAGTAACCTGAGCCACCGCATCGATATATCGGCCATCCTGATAAACGGTTACCAGATTCGGATGGGTTGGCAGGTCATAATCCCAGATATCGTGACGAATGGTCTGAAAATCCCAGATTCTCTCTCCAGTAGTTGCATCCAGAGCAATTACCGACGTGCTGAACCGGTTGGTTCCCACTCTGTCACCACCATAAAAGTGGTAGGAAGGTGCACCGGTCGGTACATAAACCACACCCCGTTCCTCATCCAGCGCCAGGCCGCCCCAGTTATTAGCCCCACCTGATTGATCCCAGGCATTTTCCGGCCAGGTTTCAAATCCCTCTTCTCCGGGGTGAGGTATGGTATGAAAAATCCACACTTGTTCACCTGTCACTGCATCAAATGCCCGTATATGGCCTGGAGCTGATTGCTGCGGGCCTTCCGGAACACGGCTTCCCAGGATATAGAGATTCTTGTAGAGAATGCCGGGGGAGGTTGCACTCACCGACAGCTCTTCCCAGGGTTCCCGGTCCAGGCCTCGTCGAAGATCCACTCTCCCATCCTCGCCAAACCCGGGGACCAGTCGCCCCGTTTCAGCATTCAGAGCGTACAGAAAACTGCCGCGTGTAAAGAGAATGCGGTCTTCATTTTCTCCTTCCCACCACGTCACCCCTCGGTTTTGATGGCGGGGTCCGTCCACATCAAACACCCACTTCTCCTTCCCGGTCCTGGCATCGAGTGCGATGATTTTCAGAGAGGGTGAGCTGATATACATGACACCGTTGACTATGATGGGATTGGCCTGAATCGTAGACCGCTCGGTTTTATCCCCGGTCCGGTACTCCCATGCCACCTCCAGTTTGCTGACGTTGCTCTTATTGATCTGATCCAGTGATGAGTATTTGCTATTCGACTTATCACCGCTGGTCACATTCCATTCGGTATAGGCCGCCGAATCGATAGGGATTTGACCACTTCTGTTTTCTTTGCCGCAAGAGACCAACAACGGCACGATCAGAAACAGGAGTATTGAAAGAGTGGTGAGGGATGATTTCATACTTAAAATTTCATTTAAACTATTTGGTTACGCATAAACACAGATCTCCCGTCCTGAAGCCGTTTCAGATGGGGAGCATTTGCAGCGGAAGATATCCCGGCCAGTAAAGGCACTGACCGGGACACTCCGCTACTCGGGGGAACAAAACGAACTGGCCAGATTTGCAGGTCAGAAATAATAGCGGCGTTTTTCGCTCTTCTTTTCATACTCTTTCCGCAACTGATTTACCGTCTCCGACTCCGAGACTTCAGAGATCGGAACGTCCCACCAGGAGTGATAATCAGGCACTTTCTGAACCTTATCGACTTCTGCTACAATTACCTCTGTCCTGTCAGATTTCAAAGCGGATTTCAAAGCATCTTCAAGTTCGTAATAGGAGAACACCTCATGTACACCCACCCCGTAGCTTCGGGCATTCATGGCAAAGTCAATCGGCAACAGCTTCTCCTCTTCAGAAGTACCCTTTTCAACTGCGCTAAACTTATAATCAGTACCGAACCGCTCGCTTCCGACCGATTCGGACAAGGATCCGATACTTCCAAATCCATGGTTATTCAACAAGACGACTGTTATTTTTATTCCTTCCTGGATCGCCGTAATCAGTTCTGAAGACATCATTTGATAGGAACCATCCCCGACCATGACAACAACATCCCGTTCGGGCCGGGCCATTTTAACGCCCACTCCTCCAGCAATTTCATACCCCATACAGGAGTATCCGTACTCCAGATGATAACCGCCCGGCTCACTGCATTTCCAAAGTTTGTGGAGATCACCTGGAAGGCTTCCGGCAGCACACACCACAGTCGAATTTTCTCCCGCAAGCTCATTCACAATACCAATGATATTGGGCTGCTGCATTTTTTCCTGCGGCGCCATATGGGTCACCCTATCGATCTCCTCATGCCACGCTCTCCTCAGATTTTCCGCACTCTCCCGGTAGGACTCTTCAACTTCATACTCTTTCAGATCTTCGTTGAGATCTTCAAGTGTCACTCGGGCGTCCGCCTGAAGCGGCAGGGAAGAGAGTTTATGGGCATCCATCGAGCAGACATTAATATGAATAAAGCGGACATCCGGATTTTGAAACTGGCTTTTTGAGGAGGTCGTGAAGTCTCCAAGACGGGTTCCGATCAGTAGAATCACATCCGCGTCTTCTGCCAGCCGGTTCGCTGCAAGTGAACCTGTGGCACCCACGGAACCCATATTTTGCGGATGGCTGAATGGCAGGGCTCCCTTGCCCGCCTGGGTCTCCCCCACAGGTATGCCGGTCTGCTCCACGAACGTTTTCAGTTCTTCAGCTGCTTCACTGTAGAGGGTTCCGCCTCCCGAGATAATAAATGGTTTTTCAGCCTGTTTTAGAATTTCAACAGCTTCAGAGTATAACTTTTTATCTGCCCGAATACGTGGGATACGCCATACCCTCTTCTCGAAGAGAGATGTAGGAAAGTCAAACGCTTCGGTCTGTACATCCTGGGGCAGGCAGATTGTCACAGCCCCCGTCTCCTCCGGGGATGTGAGCACTCTGAACGCCTCCAGCATAGACCATGCGAGCTGTTCCGGCCTGTTAATCCGGTCCCAATATCTGGAGACCGGCCTGAAAGCATCATTGACGGTAACATCCTGCCCTAACGGGTACTCCAGTTCTTGCAGGACGGGACCTACATTTCTTTTTGCAAATGTATCACTCGGAAGAAGTAACAGAGGAATCCGGTTGATGGTTGCCGTCGCTGCACCGGTAATCATATTGGTTGAACCCGGCCCTACCGATGCGGTACAGGCGAGCGCCTGCATACGATACTTCGCCTTGGCAAATGCAATGGCTGTGTGGGTCATCGCCTGTTCATTCCGTGCCAGATAATAGGGGACTTCCTGGTATTGATGGAGTGCCTGACTCAGTCCGGCAACATTTCCATGGCCAAAAATACCCCAGACGCCCTGAATAAATTTTACTTCTTCTCCGTCCCGCTCTGCATATTGCTGGTCTAAAAACTTTACCAGTGCCTGAGCAACGGTCATTCTTTCGTGATTCATAATAGATTACCTATACTTAATTGATTACCACTATTTTGGGTCGGTATCGGGCTCAACGCAGTCAGTCTGCCGGGTGGATGAGGCTCCCAATCGTCTCAGAGACGGATGCAGGAGTACCGTTTTCCGGATAGAGTACATTTCGCCCCAGCATGGCACCCCGAACCTGATGTCCGCTTTCCATCGCCTTTTTTACAATGGCCGCCATATCCATGCCTCCGCTCCGGTCACCTCCCAGAATGACTATCGGCAGGGTTGTGGCGGATGCTACCCGTTCAAAATCGTTGACGTAGGGGATCTTGAGCCAAATATTTCGGCTATAATCTCCAAGCGCTGCCGTGAGTGTCACCAGTGGAATCAGTTGGTCTGCTTCATGGATGATCTGGTAGCGATTCTCCACCCGCCGGACCGGTAGAGGTTCGAGGAATATTGGCAGATTGTGCCTGTTCATATCTCGTACACCCTCAGCGCAGGCAAGGATGGTCTGAAGTGAATCTTCTGAAGTCATATCCACCCTGAGCAGCATCTTTGCTGCATCGACCCCAAACCGAATACAGGTATCTGCACCGGAGGCAGTAATCGGATCATTCAGCTCCCATACAGAGCCGGGTATTCCCCCCCGGTTCAGGCTTGTGATCAGGAGCTTATCATCCAGGAAACCCTTCTCTTCCTTCTCCATTTCACCATGAAGAATGAGCAGTTCTTCCAGAATATCCATACTACCGAGTACTCCATCTACCCTATCACATCGTAAAGCGGAGATCAGCCGTGCCAGAAGGTCGTGGCGGTTTGCCATTGCAAGAGGTTCTTTTCCGATTGCCAGGCTAGCACGTGCCGGATGATCTGCTGCAACGATATTGAGATTTCCATCCGTGGTGAACGTGCGTCTCCGTTTTCTTTTTTTTGCCACCTCTTCGGCGAAACCAGAGTTATCTACCCTATGTTCAGTAATTTTTCTGAACAGTTCCGGAAGAATGATTTCATCTTTCACAAACGGCCTCATTCAAGCCCTCCCTTATCAACCGTAAACTCTTCTACCTCAGACATCACGGGCATAAAATTGGCACATCCATGCCGTGTGACGATGATCGCACCACAAGCATTCCCCAACCGGGCGCTCTTATAGAGGTTCCAGTCATTGAGATAGCCATAGATAAATCCACTGGCAAATGCATCTCCGGCTCCCAATGTATTTTTGACTTCTACAGGATAACCCGGAACATGCTCAGCATCGATCGAATCTTTCCGGTAGATGTAGCAGCCGTCAGTTCCCGCCTTCAGAACCAGTATCTTGCCGCCAAGTTTGAGTAGCTTCTGAACGGCAATGGTTTCATCACCCTCAATCCTGGATTCATTTACCTGTGAATCCTCTACAGTAGCAGCTCCTTTTCCACGCCATGCAGCTGCTTTTATCTCCTCGGTGGTCCCGATAATAACATCCACGTAGGGCAGTACGGATCGCAGAGTCAGGCCGAAGGATTGCAGGTCGGGCCACTGATCTGCCCTGAAATCCACATCCAAAATCACCCGTACATTGTTGGCTGCTGCCTCTTCTGCCGCATAGAGTGTGGCAGAGCGGGAGGGCTCCTTACTGAGACCGGTACCGCTGATCAGGATAGCCCGTGTGGACTGAAAAGGGATATTTGCTATATCCCGGGTGTCAATGGCGATGTCGGCGCAGTTATCCCGATAATAGACGAGCGGAAACTTGTCTGGCGGCTCAATTCCCAGAATGACGGCACTGCTCCGCTTTCCTTCTTTCCTGACAGTTAGATGGGTGTCGACCTCTTCCTTTTTCAGAAAGTTCAGAATAAAATCGCCGACTGGATCTTCACCCACACCCGTAAGCAGTGCAGACCGGAGTCCGAGCCGCTTCGTTCCCACACTGATGTTTAACGGGCACCCGCCCACATACGCTGCAAAACTATTGATCTCTTCGAAGGGACTGCCGATATCATTAGAGTAGAGATCAATAGAACTCCTGCCTATACAAACAATGTCATACATAACTTTTCCATTCCTTTTTATAAAAATTCTGGTTGTACGTTAACGCCGGCCCACGATCGCTCCATCGATTCATCTAAAGTTGCCATGATCCAAACAAAGTTGATCGGATATCCCGGTATAGCCACATTGGGGTGATACCCCCGTTTTACTACCACAGCATCATTTTCATAGACAGGCCCGAGATAGTCCGGTACATCCAGCTCTTCGTAAACCAACTGAATCCCAAAAGCAGGTGGCGGCATCTCAATATAGATATAGATTTCTTCTTTGGTATCGGTATGTTCGTGAGGCGGCCAGCTGGTCCAATTGCTGTCTTTGCTGAAAATGAGGCCACCAAGTAGCCTCCGGGCAGGAATATTATCGTCGATAAGCCGGTGAATTCTCCTCTCACAACCCGGCGTCCCCAAAACTTCGGTTAATTTGGGGTCGCGTTTCACCTCTTCAAATGGTGCGAAAAAAGGATCTCCTTTCTGGTCAGAGGGCGCCGTGGCTTCGATGATATCCACGTCAGATTCAGTAATGATCCGCCCTTTATGTCCCGGTGGAATATACAGTGTGTCGTACGGTTTCAACGTAAAACGATGATTTTCGAGCTCCACTATAGCCGTTCCGCCAAGGCAGATCAGGGCAGCTTCAAAGTCGGGGTTCTGATATTCGCATTCAGAGGCCCTGCTGTTTAGAATGATTCTGGTATACCCTAAGTATTCAAGTTCAGAATTTTCAGGCGAAACAATAACGTTACGTCCGGTTTTGTCTGCGGTATTATGAAATATCTTTCTGCTCATTTTACTCTATTTAAAAATTAGCGGGAACCAATCCCTTAATTTTGAAGCTCTTAATCCATCGGATGAAACGATCCAGCCTGTATTCGGTGGAATGTTATCGCTCTGAACTTTACGGTCGTTATCACTCTACAACTGCTTGTTTCGTGCCACAATTGTCGCAGATGATTGTGCAACCGGAAATACAATGGTATCCAGTATGTTGACATGGGGCGGGCGATTGGCGATGAAAATGATAATTTCAGCTATATCCGCTCCTGTCAGAGGGGTTATGTCTTTATACACTTCGTCTGCCTCCTTCTTATTTCCACGAAATCGAACCTGACTGAACTCGGTGTTGACCAGGCCGGGAGAAACGGAGCTGACCCGAACACGGGTTCCGGAGAGATCCATTTTGGCCGCCTGTGTAATTGCCCGAACAGCGTGTTTGGTTGCACAATAGACCGAACCACCGGGATAGGCCTCGTATCCTGCGATCGAGCCAACATTGATGATATGGCCGCTGTTTTGCTTCCGCATGCGGGCAGATACATATTGGGTCATCGAAAGCAGTCCTTTAATGTTCGTATCAATCATGGCATCCCAGTCATCAAAATCGGCGTCATCAATTTTGCCCTTTCCGGCAGCCAGTCCGGCATTGTTCAATAAAATATCGATGGGTTGTTCAATAGAGTCGACACATTTTTTGCATTCTGCCCGGTTCCGGACATCAAAGCAGTTAGTCTGCACCTCTATGGAGTGGTTTTCTTCAAGCTCCTCTTTCAGACGAATCAAACGATCTTCCCGCCGGCCCGTCAAAATCAAATTTGCACCGTTTTGGGCAAACAAAATTGCAGATTCCCTTCCAATTCCTGATGTGGCACCCGTAATAAGCACCCATTTGTCAATTAATCGGTTCAATGTTCCAGGTGTTTAGATTGATCTTCAAGTTCATAAAGCACGCTTCTGCTGCTTTGGTTCTACAGCAGAAGCGTGTTCACATGTTCACATCACATGCAGTGTGACAATCCTTCCCATGCTCTATTTCTGGCGGTCAATACCCGGGGTTTTGCTCCAGTACACCACCGCTTACGTCAATCTGATTCTGAGGAATCGGATAGTAGTAATGCTTGGGTCTCACAAAGTGCCTTGGCGGATCATAGGTCCCGCGGTCTTCACCATATATTGCGGTGATATCCACAATTCCTGCCTTGTCCCACCGCATCAGGTCAAAGTGCCGGCGTCCCTCTCCGGCCAGTTCCACCCTTCGTTCGTGAATGATATCTGCCATGGTGGCATTCGTCACAGGTGGCATTCCTGCCCGGGCCCGGACCCTGTTTAATTCCGTATCACCGTTCTGGCCAGACCGGATTTTCGCTTCCGCTACATAGAGATACACTTCGGATGATCGGAGCAGAGGAATGTTCATATTCTGATCCAAACCGCCAGCTTCTCTCCAGGCAGCATATTTCTGATAGTGGTAGCCAGTGGTGGGTGACAGATCAGCCGTATATACTGTTGGTCCGCGATCTCCGCCCAGATCAAAAACATCACCCGGCATCATAATAGAGTAGTCCTGCCGGGGATCTCCCTCCTCAAAGGCATTTACAAGATCAGGTAGAGGTGCCTGAAAATCCCAGCCTCCCCATGGGCGCGGAGTGGTGTAGATTGTGTGAGATTGCGTTCGCCAACCTTGTGAAGACCCGACAGTAAAAAGAATTTCAGGGTTGTACTGAGTTTCTACCCTGAAATTATCTTCAAAACTCTCTGCCAGTGGATAGGGACCGTTGATAACTTGATTCCCTGCCTCGATCGCCTCCTGGAATTTCTCTTGATAGATATATACCATAGAGAGATACCCCTGAGCAGCGCCGCTGTTGGGCCGTCCGACATCGGAACCGCTATGAGTGTCCGGAAGCAATTCGGCAGCCCTTTTAAAGTCCGCTTCCACCTGAGCGTAAACTTCTTCCAACGTATTCCGTGGTTTGTCGAACTCATTATTCTTCACATCTTCTTCCAGAATAATGGGTACTCCCGCAAACATCTGGCCAAGAGTCCAGTAGGCAAAACCACGCATGAAGTAAGCCTCACCCAAGATTCTGTTCTTCAAGGTCTGATCAAGATCCATATCAGGAACATGTACCAGGATCCCGTTTGCCCGTTGGATCACTTCATACTTGTTTCTCCAGGAGGAGTCAAAGTAGGTGTGTGACGGGTCGAATGTGAAGTTCTCCAGATCTGAGTGAGGCGCATGGTCCCCCGCCCTGTACTCATCATCGGACGGGATGTTGATGAGCGTCATCTCACGGTGGCCATAATAATTTTCGGCCGGCAGAGGGTGATACAAAGCATTGGCTGCAGACTCCGCATCGCTCGCTGTTTTCCAGAAATTATCGGTCGTGGTCTGTCCATACGGGGTCGTATCGAGGATGCTTTCATCACAACTGATCGCTGTGAAAAGCATCACCAAAATTATCACCAATTTCATTGAAAGTGATCGTATTCCTTTCAATATGTCAGCTTGTAGTTTCGATTCCATAATGTAATTTTCTTCAAGGTTGATAACTGAAAACTGAGGTTTGCCTGTCATGATTTAAAAATCGACAGTCAGGCCAAATGCCCAGGTTCTGGGTTGTGGATATTGAGCGTAATCGACGTTACGCTGAAGGTTTCCATCCGTATAGCCCAGTTCTGGATCAATTCCGGAATAGGGAGTGAGCGTAAAAACATTGATTCCGGTTATATCCAGGCGGACATTACCCAGGCCGAGTGAGTTCGTCAGAGTGACAGGGAGTGTATACCCGAGTGTCATAGTCTTCAGCCGGAAATAGTTTCCATTTTCAATGAACAGATCCGATGAACGGTGGTTCAGATTATTTCTGAGTGTGGTCATTCTGGGAATCGAATTACTGGTTCCCTCTCCGTGCCACCGGTTCTCCACTTCAGCATACATATTGAAGGGGTAGGTTGGATCCAGTCCTTGCATTCGGTCTGCATTAAATATCTCGACACCAGCCGACCCCACGAAGTGAAGATTCAGTGTGAAGTTTTTATATCCTGAAGAGATATTTAACCCGTAAACAACATCAGGATGGGGATTTCCAAGAATCGTTCTGTCATCACCATCAATCAGGCCGTCTCCATTAAGATCCAGAAACCGGACATCACCGGGGCGGATATTGGAGCGACGGGAATCGTTTGCAATATTCGGATCACTATCGATTTCCTGCTGATTTTGATAGAGTCCGTCTGTTTTCCAACCATAGAATGTAGCAATAGGATGTCCCTGAAATGTTCGGGCCAGCTCCTCATTAGGCCTTCCATAGGTTCTGGAGCCGAGGAAGTCATCGTTCAGATTGGTCACTTTATTCTGAATAAATGAGGCATTACCCCGGATACTGAAATCCACTTCACCAAATTGATTATTATATCCCACCTGGATTTCAAAACCCTTGTTTTCAATCTCCCCAACATTGGTATCGGGTATGGTTGCCGTTCCCAGGGTACCCAGGGTAGGTGGAGCGAGCAGAACATCCTTTGAGTCCCGGATAAAGTACTCCAGTGAGGTGGTGATCAAGTCACCCAGCAAGCCAGCATGTAAACCAAAGTTGAGCATTTCCACAGTTTCCCATGAGATATCGGGATTGGGGATACGTGTCTGGTTGATTCCACGAACCTGTGAATTCAGAAAGCTGTATTGTGAGTTTTGTCCGTAAAGACCAAGAAACTGGTGCCGGGCAATGTTCTGATTTCCAGAGCGGCCCCAGCCTGCTGTCAGTCTCAGATTGTTGATTCCTGTACCTTCCATGACACCTCTGAAAAACTCCTCTTCGGAGATTCTCCAGCCGACGGAAGCTGCAGGGAAAACACCCCATCTGTTATCGGGTGAGAATCTGGAGGAGCCATCGTATCGGAGGCTGGCTGTTAAAAGGTATTTGTCTGCATATGCATAGTTTACCCTTCCCAGATAGGAGAGCAAAGCATCTTCCCATTTGGAACCACCAGCAAGATAGACGGAATCTCCAGCATCAAGGACCCTCATCTCAGAAGACTCATTGGCATAATCCTGGCGGCTTGCAACAACCGATTCCCCATTGGCTTTCTCCAGGACCACGCCGGCAAGGCCGTCAAAGTCATGATCGTTTCCAAAGGTTTTGTTGAAATCCAGAAACAGTTCTGTAAGCACAGATGTGCTCTCGGTGAACTGTCGTTGCAAGGAGTTTCGGGATCGGGCACGGATCTGATCGGAAATAATCACATTAAAACCGTAGAAGTCATTCAACTGATAATCTAATCCCACATTCCCTCTGAGGGAGAGCCCCTGAAGAAGCTCCAGCTCTGCCTGGACGTTACCCAGGACCCTTCTTCGTTCGTTGTTAGAATCGGAATCCTCTTCTACGGTAAAGATAGGGTTGTTAATATCTCCGAATTCACCGCTGATCTGTGAAGAACTGTAGCTCCCGTCATCGTACTGTACGGGCAGTCCAGGATGAAACCGGATAGCACTCCATAAGACACCGGTCTGGGCAGACTGCGTATCAAGAGTGTTTCCCGAGGTCCGGGACAGGGTCAGGTTTTGTCGGAGATTGATTCTGTCACCGATTCGGTGATTGGAATTTATCTTCAAACCATACCGGTCGAAATAGGAGGATTTCATCATCCCTTTTTCATCTGCAAAATTACCGGAGATATAGAACGAAGAGTTCTGGCTTCCGCCCTGAAGAGAAAGATTGTAATCCTGGATCGTTCCGGTACCCAGCAGCTCTTTTTGCCAGTTTGTCTGCTGTGTCTGATACTGCGTATTTTCCCAGATCGGATTGACTGGCAGGCCGTCATTGGTATATCGTTCCCGCTTTAATTGAGCCAATGTGGGTGCATCCAGAACGTCTACAGTATTTATTGGATTGGAGAAGCCGACAGAGGTATTAAACCGGACTGCCAGTCCCTGATTAAAGGAGCCGCCTTTCGTAGTGACCAGTATAACCCCGTTTGCTGCCCGGTTCCCGTAAATAGCTGCTGCCGATGCATCCTTCAGCACGTCAATGGATTCCACGTCGTCTGAGTTGATATTATTCAGGCTCGATACATCAGAAGGCATGCCATCGATCACAATCAGGGGATCTGCGTTATTTACAGTTCCTGTTCCACGGATCCGGATCGTACCTGCTGCACCGGGATCTCCACCACTTCGTACAATTTCCACACCCGAAGCCTGCCCTTGGAGAGCCGTTGAAAGGTCTGTGATCGGCTGGCCTTCAAGAGCATCCGAACGGACCGATGCGATGGATCCGGTTATCCGCTCCTGGCTCTGCACGCCATACCCCACTACGACCAGGCCTTCCAGCATCTGAATATCACTTTGAAGGGAAACGTTGATTTCTGTCTGATTATTCACCGCTACTTCCTGCATCTGATAACCGATATAGGTGAATATGAGTACTGGAGATTCCACAGAATCAGGTATGCGGAGTGAATATTCCCCGTTTAGCCCCGTCTGGGTTCCGATAACCGAACCGGTTTCCGACTCAGAGTTCTGTAGAACCACATTGACCCCGGGAAGTGCTTCGTTGGTCTGTGCATCAACCACAATCCCCTGTACGGTCCTCTGATAAAGCTCTAGTTTTTCAGGAATCTCTTTCTCGCGGATAACAATCACATCCCGGGTGGGAGGGAGAACCGCTTCCAGATTGGTCCCTTGTAAAAGCTTGTTCAGCACTTCGAAAACAGGGGCATTGCTCATATCAAGTGTCACCTTTTCACGTGGCATGATATCCGTATTATAGGATAGACCTACCCGCAGCTGCTCCGCGAGTATCTCCAGAGCAGACGCCAGATCGATCTGCTTCACCTTCATGGTAATCCGCATCTCCTCATCCCCCTGATCCTGCAAGACGCTAAACTGTACCACCAGTTGGTCACTTTTGTTCGTATGCTGCTGATAACCCGAGGCATACCCGCTCTGCAAAAAAACAGACGCTATGACAGCACTGATAAAAAGCTTCCATCCTAACCGAAGGTTGCCTGATTTTAAACAAGTATTATTATTTGGCATTTGATTTTATGTTTTGGCTTATCGTTTCAAACTTCGTGCTAAAATTATTGACTTCACTCCGCAGCATACCAATGGACCCGGCCACTCTCTACGCTGTACTCAACACCGAGGGAGAGTGCAATGACATCGAAAGATTTTTCAGGGGATTCATTTGTAAATGTGGATGTGAGCTTGAGTTCAGAAATGGAACTCTTCTCGAAACTGCACTCTATGTCGTAGATTCTGTCTAACTGAGTACACACCTGTTGCAGGGTGAGGCCGTCAAATACAAACCGGCCATCCATCCAGGTGAGATAGTTTTCTACGGCAAGGTCGTCTACAAGCAGGGTTCTCTGGTTGAGATCCAGATAGCCGTATTGACCCTTAGACAACGTCACCGAGAGATCTTCAACAGTGCTGTTACCCGATCTGTTCTGGAAACTGACCTTACCTTCGACGACCGCAACCTGAACATTATCCTGCCCCGGATTGGACCGCACATTGAAAGCTGTGCCCAGAACTTCCACTGTAGATTGATTGGCATGGATCACAAAAGGTTGATCCGGATTTCGGGCGACATCAAAATAGGCTTCTCCAACCAGCGTAATCTCACGTTTTCCCTTCAGATAGTCGGAGGCGATGACGATCCTGGAGTTGCTGTTCATGCTGATATTGGTTCCATCCACAAGGACGATGTTGCGATTCTCTTCATCCAGTGTCTGAAACACAATCGGCTGCTGCTCGACGGACTGCAGATCTGCCAGGTTTCTTTCATAGTTAAGTGTAAAAAAGGAAGCAGTTGCAATGACGAGAAATGTGGCTGCGATTTTAACAGCATATCCCACCCAGTCGGTGCGGTGAAGAGAAAAGATTCCCGGCTTGCTTCGGATCTCCGAGCGGATCGACTGATAAAGTCTGTCGGAATCCAGATCGGGTACCAGGTCTTTCAGCTCTTTCCGATCCATCAGGCCGGCATCCACATCCAGTCTTTCCTCGAGATATTCCACACCCTCCTCCGTTTCGAACCAGTCCAGTACGGCCTGCGTTTCTTCCGGAGTTGTCTGGTTCAAGAAGAACTTATCTGCTAATCTTTTATTCATAAAACCTGTTGTTCTGTTTAGTAGCTACACTGGCTGATACTACACTTCAAAGGAAGGAAAGTATTAGCACGTCAATTAATATTTTTTTAATTCCGCTTTTAAGACGTTTACAGTCTTTCTTTATACTTATATATTACAACTTGTTAGGCTCCCCTAATCCTAAGGATGTAATCTCTGAATTTTAACTTCTGGAATAGAACTGCATAAGCGAAAGGGGAATCAGAAAGAGTCGGGACTGGGTTGAAGTCGAAAGAATAAGCCAAAAAAGTGCGTTCGTTCAGAAAATGTACTAAAGAGAGGGAGTCAGGTTAATATAAAGCATGCTCCATGGATTATAGAGTAGGAAAAGTGGACCCCGTACTTCAGAGGCAGGTAAAACAAGAGAAGAACAGACTTCCTCAAAATGAAGAGAGCGCACTAAAAGAACAACGCCAGACCTGTTACAGATAAAAGGATAAGAATAATATCTGCGTGATCTCTCAAATAGCCCCGAATAAAGCGTGAACTCAGATAGTAGTGTGTTTTGACCGTCCGGATATTGATATTAAGCAGATCGGCCACTTCGCT
>Ga0209487_1001257_pt1 | contig 21597 bp, 23 predicted proteins | sample Poulit2012_FD_187524 | JGI IMG/M metagenome (GOLD analysis project Ga0209487, IMG submission 187524) | Agricultural soil microbial communities from Georgia to study Nitrogen management - Poultry litter 2012 (SPAdes) (version 2) | ecosystem: Environmental > Terrestrial > Soil > Agricultural land...
GCCTTAAAGAGTACTTGGACAGAGCAGATTTTAAATATAGAAAAACAAAATGATGGATATGAATCATTAAAAAAATATATAAGTGGTGAAGCAAATAAACGATTTATCCACGATGGTATTTTTGAAGAGGGATTTGGTTGGGCTGGTCAAGGGGCAGCAAGAATTAAAGATATACCAACAGTTAATCAGTTAATGCTATCCATTATTCGTGAAGCGGAGTATATAAGAAATAAATGGAGCATTTAAAGTGTAAGAATGACTTTATCCAGTGGATGTTTTTAATTACATACTTTTAAACACACCTAACACATAATAAAACTTTTTAAAACTGCGGTAATTGTTGTTTACACCAGCGTTGTACCGGGTATGAATATAATAAGAAAATACAGAATATTATAGATATAAATAACACAGTTTATTATATAATTCATATAGATATTATAATTAGAAATAGGTGAAGGGTGTGAGTGTTATGAAATATGTAATCAATCAGATAAGAAAAAAAGAGAAAAAACAAATGTTATCTGCCGTTCGACTGGAAATAGATTATGAACTAGTAACACTATACGATGCAATGGAAGAAAAGGACAAAATAGAAATAATCAAATCTAAAGAACGTTTAGCAAATCTGGTATATCAATTAAACTCGCTAACTGAAAACATGAATTAATAAAACAATCCAAAACAAAAAAATGAATAGAACGTTATTTTTTGATACAATGAGCATAATAGAAGTTAAAGAACTATTGGGGGCTCACAATGGACGTACAAAAACGCCAACAGATTTTCGATCAGGCAAAGGAATGGATTTTGGAAGCTGGAACGCTCATTCGTAGTCAAATGAATAACCCTTTAATTGTGAACACAAAATCAAATCGTAATGATTTAGTAACACAGCTAGATAAAGAAGTGGAACTCTTTTTTACGACTAAAATTAAACAAAAGTACCCTAATCATTCGATACTAAGTGAAGAAGGATTTGGGCATTCTTTAATCAATAAGACGGGAATTACTTGGATTATTGATCCGATTGATGGGACAATGAATTTAGTTCATCAAAGGAGAAATTTTGCCATTTCCATTGGGATTTATGACCAAGAAATAGGCGAGATTGGATTTATTTATGATGTTATGTATAATCAATTGTATTCCGCCCAAAAAAACAAAGGTGCTTATAAGAATGATCAACAAATAAGCTGGTTAGACAATGAGCTTTTATTAGAACATGCAATGATCTGTTTTAATCATCGTTGGTTATGTGAAAATAAATTAGTAAATGAAAAAATTATGCAACAATTAGTAAAGCAAGTAAGAGGAGTTCGGGCATACGGATCTGCAGCGTTAGAATTTGCTTATGTAGCGGAAGGTATTGTAGATGCCTATATTACAATGCATTTAGAACCTTGGGATTTTGCCGCTGGAAAAATTATCGTGCAAGAGGTAGGCGGGAAAATAACATCGATTAGTGGAGAAGAAATTAACCCCTTTACGGGGACATCATTGCTAGTCTGCCATCCTCAAATTCATCAAAAAATAATCGATGAATATTTACTTCAAGCAAAAAAGTGAGTGACTAATTGCCACTTTTTCTTTTTTGCATTAAACCATATCCCATAAATGCAAAACCTAAAATGAAAAAGAAAAACATTAACCAAAAATTTTTATACGCTATCGCTACACCGACTAAACAAAACATGAACACGACAAGAAACGCTAAAAATAACATTGGAAAATTTATTGACTTCATATAAATGCACCTCTATTTTTTGCTAATCAGTACTAGAAATAGTATACCGCATTTCGCAACAAAATTTAAATGATGTGAAACTGGTAACTATAAATAATGTTTAGTATGATTAGAAGTGGATTTAAATTAGATTTGATTGTTGGGGGATAAAATGGATACGAATTTTAATATTATTTTTCAATTCATCTTAAATAATTTCGGAACCGCCTATATGTTTTGGATTTTCTATTTTCTTAATTTAGTTTTTAGTGTAATTGCATATAAGCTAGGATTTGCACGACAATTACCATTATTAAAATCGATATTTGTTTATATTTTATTAGCAATAGGTGTATATGTTATTACAATTTTTAGTGTGCTCAGACTTCCAATGACGGAATCGCTTATTATTATTTCTGTTGTATTAGCAATTTATCGATTTCGTTTACATAAAGAACGTCAGAAAAGGAAATAAAGAATCTTTTAGGAGAGGAAAAACCTTCTCCCTTTTCATATTTTTTATAGTTATAGTAAACCTTGCTAACAACTCAAGAAATAGTATGAATTGTCGGTAGTGAACCTCCCCAACTAATGGCTACGCAATTTGAGGGGGACTGTACCTTCGCTTTTTGTGCAAACAGATTAAACGGAATGGTCATTTTCTCTATTAATATCATTACTATTAATTGCTTTTTCTTTTTTGGTTAAAAAGGAATAGTTGTTTTTTCCATTATACAATTTAAATTTTCCTGTTTGATGTCTTTTTAATGTATTTTCCTTAATTCGTTCATAACATTCAGAACATAAATATGTGTGGGAACGTCGATTTTTTAGACGTTTTGCTTCACTTGAGTTATCCTCAATTGATTGTATTGAATCACAAATGACACATTTAACCTGCAAAGTGTTCACCTCTTCATTACATTTGATATGTTTCACTATACCATAAATGTTTAGAAATTTGGGTACCGGGTATTCTAACATATACCATGTGTAAACATTCTGATGAAGGGGGAGGGACAATTGAAAAAAAGCGTTGTTATTCCAGCTCTAGGATTAGGAGCTTTAACAGCTGTTGGATTAGGTTTTGTATTGAAAAACAACAGGAACGATAAATATGAGAATGGGACAATTTCCCATTCATTAGCAAACGCAGGAATACCCGACCAAATGGAAAGAGAAGATGAGTCTCAAATTGAAAACGCTAAAATGGTTTCCGAGGGATCACAGTTTGGCGTTCAATATTTCAATGAAATGTCTGAAGAAGGATATGCAAAATGGCAAGAGAAAAATCAGTAATATAAAAAACGGGTTTCTCCTTTTAAAGGGAGTACCCGTCATTTACTTTATTTGTTATTCGATTGGTTTTGTTGAATATCGTCTAAATTCTTTTGCTGCTCTTCATCCAAATTTTGTTCATTATGGGGATCCTGTTCTTTTGGTTGATGTTCATTGACAGGGAACGTAGGCATATACCTGCTAACAATTTCCGCTAATTCATCAACAGTCCCTTGAATTGGATGACCTTGGGCTGTCTTATCTCTCATATCCCTTATTCTTTGTAAGACATCAGCATCAGCTACAACGACTGCTGTTCTTCCATAACGATCATGTTGTAAAGCTTCACTTACTGAATATTTAATAGTGCCAACATGTTGACGCTCTGTTTCTGCATTTATATCAATGCCTACTACTGCATATGGGCCAGCGACAATCGCAGCTGCATCATTTACATTAGGTACTCCTAAAGCTACATTAGCTAAATGTGATGCTATGTCGTTATTATTCATAATTGTGTCATTTTGTAAATAGTTTGTTTGTTCAATGCTAGTTAAATCTCGATTAGGCTGTGTGTTATTTTGTTTTTGATTACAACTAGTTAAAATCATAACACCGATTAAAATCGGGAAAAACATTTTTATATTCATTGCGTACAATTCTCCTTTACTAACAAGATTCATTCATTATTGTTAGTAAAAAGAATATTATTATACAAATTATGTATGTAAAAGTATAAGTATTATTCAATCATAATTTGTTTAATGTTTTTAATAGGACAATCTTTGTTTGAACCATCACCGAAATAGAGATGCACAGGTCCACTTTCATTAAGTGGTTTACCCTTAAGGGAAAATAGTAAATAAGCATTTTCCAACTGTTCAATCGTAATAACTATATCATCTTCATTCGTTTTTAAAATTGCCCTAACAGCGTCTTGATTTACTTCTGCATGATTAATAAAATCTTTAATTGGCATAACATATGAATTAACTAAGATTTTCTCTTTTTCAAATTTGTTTATACTTCTGTTAACCGGTGGCTTTATTGAATTGTATTCTTGTTCAAATATTTCTGCTTGCTTTTGGAAGTCATTTTCTTGAGGGTTTGCTTCATTTGCATTTTTTTGAAATGCTTCTTCTAATATAATTTTTCTGTCATCAAAGATCCATACAGTTGGGTCTAACGTAATTGGAAATTTGACATTACCTTTTAATTGAATAATCATCATTGCACCTCTTTAATATTTTTCCTTTCCTTAGGATATCAAAGATACGTATGTTTTTCACGAATGGACTATTATTATAGTTAGTACGATTAAATTAAAAATATATTTTTTAGATTCGTTTTCCAATTCTTAAATAATTTTAATGAATCAATACTTTTTTTGTTTACTATTTGCAATTTAGTATTTATAAGGATAATATAATTTTAAAAGGAACTGTGTTTTAAATCACAGTAAATCTTTAGTTGTATGAATAAGTGTTACGGAGGGAATGAATTTTTATGCCTCAAATAACTACGAACCATCGTGAAAAAGCATTCGCTCTACTAAAAGCGGATGCAGAACAAATCCTTAGACTAATAGAAGTTCAAATAGATAATTTTACTGCACCACAATGTCCATTGTATGAGGAAGTTTTAGATACACAGATGTTTGGATTATCAAGGGAAATTGATTTTGCAGTTCGATTAAATTTAATAACAGAAGAAGAAGGGCGAAAGATACTAGAAAATTTAGAACAAAAACTAACGATCCTTCATGAATCTGCACAAAATGCAGCACAAAGTACATTAGATTTTTAAAATTTAATATACTTATTAAAACTTTGCAACTTGGCTGAACGCAAAGTTTTTTTAGTAAGTAAAGTTAATTACGTTAGTTTAAAAACTACAATTAAGCGCATTTCAATAATATAATTGCTTCTGTAAATGGTTGCTTTCTTTAATAGCAATAGGTACAGCGGGACATCAGTTTACATTCCCTTCCTAAGTTTTCGTAGATATCTTCTATGCTACCGAATGTATTTCATTGGCCTAAATGCTACGGAATAACTGACTGGAGTCTGAACAATGATTATCTATTAAAAAACATTGTTATTCTCCTTAGGTGGACGTTTTCACATGGCGGTTCAATCTTAATTTAATCAATCGAGATGTTCTTTGGGTTATCTAGACTCATATTATTTCCTAAGGAGTACCTTCTTCATTTTAATCGACATTATTATTGTACTGGATTAGTAGACGAAAAATATAAGGTTTGTTTAATTGTTCGGATAATAATTTGCATTTATGATAATTGATTCAAAAATTTAAAAAGTTATGTATAAAATAATCTTTGATATTTCAACACTTTTCTTGTAATGTATGTATAAAAATATAAATATATCTACTTAAATTTGTGGCTTAAAAGTATATGTTAACTTGGGGTGAGATAGATTGTTACAAAAATTAAAAGGTTATGATTATACACTAATTATCACTCCGATTCTACTAGCAGCATTCGGAATTGTAATGATTTATAGCGCTAGTATGGTATCAACTGTCGCAGAAAATTTGGAAAGTACATACTATTTTAAACGACAGATATTATGGTTCTGTTTTGGATTGATTGGATTTATTTTCTGCTGTATTCTACCATATAAATATTATCAAAATTTAGTGAAATTAATGTTATTAATAAGTACAATTTTACTGTTTGCTGTTCTTTTTTTTGGAGATGTAACGTACAATGCGGTAAGATCAATTGATATACTAGGATTTAATGTTCAACCATCTGAATTTGTAAAATTAGTACTCATTATATATTTGTCATATATATATTCAAAAAAGCAAACTTATATTGATAATTTTACAAAAGGTGTTCTGCCCCCATTGCTTTTAATTATTGGAATGGTAGTACTAATTGTTAAACAACCTGATATCGGTACAGCTACTATTATTTTATTGATTGCTGGTACAATGATTATTAGTTCTGGTATTCGATTTAGACATTTATTTTTATTAATTTGTATTGCTGTTATCGCATTAATCGTAGTTATCCCATATTTAAGTTCCGACACTCGGATGAAGCGGATTACTGGGGCATACCAGCCTTTTTTAGACCCTAGTGATAGTGGACACCATTTAATTCAATCTTACATAGCAATTAGTGGTGGAGGAATTGGAGGAGAAGGTTTAGGGCAGAGTGTCCAGAAGTTAGGCTATCTATGGGGGGCACATACTGACTTTATTATGGCTATTATTGCTGAAGAATTAGGTGTTTTTGGTATTATTATCGTCATAGGTTTACTTACAACTATCATTTTAAGAGGTTTATTTATTTCTTTAAAATGTAAAGATAGTTTTGGCTCTCTTTTAGCAATTGGTATTTCTTCTATGATTGGTTTTCAGGCTTTCATTAATTTAGGAGCGATAAGTGGTATTTTACCTATCACGGGTGTTACATTACCATTTGTTAGTTATGGTGGTTCATCTTTATTAGTGTTAATGGCTTCGATGGGTATTTTAAATAATATTGCAAGAACTGTTGCATTGGAAGAAGAACAGCCAAAAGTTGTAGAAACAAATCCAATAAATAAATTTAGTAATAGGAGTGGACATACATGGTCAAATTGAGAAAAATTAATAAAGTACTCGTAGCAAATAGAGGAGAAATTGCGATACGGATTTTTCGTTCATGTACTGAATTAAATATACGTACAGTTGCTATATATTCAAAAGAAGATGCCAGTGCATTACACCGCTATAAAGCGGACGAATCATATTTAATTGGAAAAGGAAAAAAACCAATCGACGCATATCTTGATATAGAGGGGATAATAACGTTAGCAAAAAATGTTGGTGTGGACGCGATTCACCCCGGGTATGGATTTTTATCCGAAAACATTCAATTTGCAAAACGTTGTGAAGAGGAAGGAATTATTTTTATTGGACCAACAAGTGAACATTTGAATATGTTTGGAGACAAAGTAAAGGCTAAAACACAAGCAATTAACGCTGGATTACCAATTATCCCGGGTACAGATGGTCCTGTATCATCGATTTCTGAAGTGAGGCAATTTGCTGAAAAAAGTGGGTTTCCAATCATTATTAAAGCCTCTTTAGGCGGTGGTGGCCGTGGGATGCGAATTGTAAATCATGAAAAGGAACTTGCGGAAGCTTATGAAAGGGCAAGGTCTGAGTCGAAATCAGCTTTTGGTAATGATGAAATTTATGTAGAAAAATTTATTGAAAATCCGAAACATATTGAAGTTCAAATAATTGGAGATGAGCACGGTAATATTGTTCATTTATTTGAACGTGATTGTTCAATACAGCGGAGGCACCAAAAAGTAGTTGAAGTTGCACCAAGTATTTCACTGTCTGATGAATTAAGGAAGGAAATTTGTGATGCAGCTGTCCAATTAATGAGAAATGTGAAGTATGTAAATGCTGGTACAGTTGAATTTCTTGTTACTGGTAATGATTTTTATTTTATTGAAGTAAATCCAAGAGTACAAGTAGAACATACTATCACGGAAATGATTACTGGTGTTGATATCGTTCAAACACAAATCAAAATTGCGGAAGGACAGAATCTTCATGAGGATTCAATTGGGATTCCTTCACAAGAGAAAATAACGATGAATGGATATGCTATCCAATCACGGGTTACAACAGAAGATCCATTAAATGATTTCATGCCTGATACAGGTAGAATTATGGTTTATCGATCAAGTGGTGGATTTGGTGTTCGTTTAGACGCTGGTAATGCTTATCCTGGTGCAGTTATATCACCATACTATGACTCTTTATTAGTAAAAGTTTCAACTTGGGCATTAACCTTTGAACAAGCGACACAAAAAATGATTCGTAATTTAAAAGAATTTAGAATTCGTGGTATAAAAACAAATGTCCCTTTTTTAAAAAATGTTGTATCTCACGAGAAATTTAGTACGGGTGACTATAATACAAACTTTATCGATGAATCACCTGAACTATTTGTTTTTCCAAAAAGAAAAGATCGTGGAACAAAACTTTTAACATATATTGGGGATATGACGGTTAATGGAGTGGATGGGATTCCAAAAAAGAAAAAGCCTTTATTTCCACCAGTTTCCATTCCTGAGGTAAATTCATTTGAAGAAATACCAAAGGGGACAAAACAAATTTTAGATGAGCATGGACCGGAATATTTAGCAAATTGGTTAAAAGAACAAAACAAAGTATTATTAACTGATACAACTTTCCGTGATGCACATCAATCGCTTCTAGCTACTCGAATTCGAACGAAAGATCTCGTACGTATAGCGGAACCAACAGCTAGATTACTCCCTGAGTTATTTTCCGTTGAAATGTGGGGTGGGGCAACATTTGATGTAGCTTATCGCTTTTTACGTGAAGATCCTTGGGAGCGATTATTAAAATTACGTCAAAAGATGCCAAATGTTCTATTTCAAATGTTATTAAGAGCTAGTAATGCAGTAGGATATAAAAACTATCCAGATAATGTTTTACAGACTTTTGTTTCCGAAAGCTCCAATGCAGGAATTGATGTCTTCAGAATATTTGATAGTCTCAACTGGTTAGAAGGAATTATTCCAGCACTAGAGGCAGTAAGGGATAACAATAAAGTAGCTGAAGCCTCTATTTGTTATACAGGTAATGTGTTAGACAAAGGAAGAAGTAAATACGATTTTGCTTACTATACTAAATTAGCGAAAGAACTTGAAGCTGCTGGTGCACATATTTTAGGAATTAAAGATATGGCTGGACTTTTAAAACCCGAAGCAGCATACCAATTAATATCTACTTTAAAAGAAACGGTACAAATTCCGATACATTTGCACACACATGATACAAGTGGAAATGGTGTCTATATGTATGCTAAAGCAATTGAAGCAGGAGTTGACGTTGTTGATGTTGCCTGTGGAGCAATGGCGGGATCTACTTCCCAACCGAGCGCGCAAACTCTTTATCATGCATTAGAAGGAACGAAGTATCAGCCTGAGGTTCAAATAGATAATTATGAAAAACTTTCAAGCTATTGGGAAGGAGTTAGAAACTATTATCAGGATTTTGAAAGTGGATTAAGATCTCCACATACAGAAATTTATTTACATGAAATGCCTGGTGGACAATATAGTAATCTACAACAACAGGCAAAAGCGGTAGGATTAGAAGATCGCTGGGATGAAGTAAAGAAAATGTTCCGTACAGTTAACGATATGTTTGGAGATATTGTAAAAGTGACTCCTTCTTCTAAAATAGTTGGCGATATGGCATTATTTATGGTACAAAATAATTTGACAGAAGAAGATATTTATGAACGTGGTGCATCCATTGATTTTCCTGCTTCGGTAATTGAGTTTTTCAAAGGGGATATCGGCCAACCATATGGAGGCTTTCCGGAAAAACTGCAGAAAATCATCTTAAAAGGAAAAGATAAAATTGATGTTCGTCCTGGCTTGCTACTCGAGCCTGTAGATTTCATAAAATTACGTAAGGAACTATATGAAAAATTAGGTAGAGAAGTAACAAGTTTTGATGTAATTGCTTATGCATTATATCCAGATGTGTTTATGAGCTATCATAATTTTACAACCAATTTTGCCGATGTTTCTGTATTAGATACACCAACTTATCTATATGGAATGAGACTAGGAGAAGAAATAGAAGTTGAAATTGAACAAGGTAAAACGTTATTTATTAAACTTGTATCGATTTCAGAGCCACGGTCAGATGCAACTAGGGTAATTTATTTTGAACTAAATGGTCAATCACGTGAAATTGTAATTAGGGATAAAAGTATAAAATCAGAAGTTGCCGTTTTACCGAAAGCAGACCAAGATAATCCTAAACATATAGGAGCAACGATGCCTGGTACAATTATCAAAATGTTATGTAAGGAAGGCGATAAAGTAGAAAAAGGTGATTATTTACTAATCTCCGAAGCTATGAAAATGGAAACAACAATCCAGGCACCATTTAAAGGGGTCATTCGGAAAATCCATGTTCATGACGGTTCTGCTATCGCTGTGAATGATTTACTCATTGAGTTCGAATAATATACGAGAAGTAGGTAGAAGACAAAATACTTCTACCTACTTTATTGTTAAAAGGAGAATTTTCAAGTGGAAATTTCAATACTATACGAGGATAATCATTTATTAATCGTTGAAAAACCAGTAAATATACCAGTTCAACAAGATCGATCACAAGATATGGACTTATTAAGTCTGTTGAAAAAGGATTTAAAAGAAAGATATAAAAAGCCAGGAAATGTATATTTGGGATTAGTCCATCGACTAGATCGACCTGTAGGAGGAGTTATCCTTTTTGCAAAAACTTCGAAAGCAGCTTCAAGAATGTCAAATATCATTCGTGAACATAAATTAGAAAGAATATATTTGGCGGTAACGAGAGGTATTGTTATTGAACAAAAACAAAAGCTTATCCATTATTTAGTTAAAGATCGGAAAAAGAATCAAGTATATGCTGTGCCAAAAACGAATAAACAAGCTAAGAAATCAATTTTAAATTATGAAGCAGTAAATAGCCAAAATAATTTATCATTGCTAAAAGTAACTTTAGAAACGGGTAGACCACATCAAATTCGTGTTCAATTAAAGGAAGCGGGTTATCCAATCTTTGGAGATCAAAAATACGGTTTTGATCAAAATAAAGTGGGTCAACAAATCGCATTATGGGCACATCAATTGTCATTTATACATCCTGTGAAAAAAGAAAGGGTAGTTATTCAATCAAATCCGCCTTCCACTTATCCTTGGACATTATGGAAAAATGAAAATGAGATCAACAGATGACCTCATTTTTTTATAGTAATATAGAATTTTAAAAAAATTAATTACAGCATATGGAAATTGTCATTTAGAGACTGGCATTAAACGAAGATTTCTTAGTATTAAAATAGTATTGTACATTACTAATGTTTTGTTTCGACCTCTAAAGAAGTTGCAATATTAGGGGCAATAACCTCTTGTTTTGCACTTCTATTTGACAATAGTATAAAATAACTTAGATTACCAAAAAAGCATGTAATAAATAAGGCATGTAGTAATGCAATCCATAAGTTTAATTGTGAGAATATAATTAATGCACCACAAATGACCTGAGCGACTATTAAAAATAGAGTGGAGAGCCAGCCCCAATACATCACACGGCTTTGTCGATAATGTTTAAATACTTTTATAAAAAAGATTGCTGTCCATATGAATAAAATACCAGCGAAGAAGCGATGTCCCATTTGAATCCATTGATAAAAATTATAGTTACTAAATAACAATGGTGCGTCATTAAAACAGAACGGCCAATCTGGACATACCAAATTTGCATTTACATGTCTCACTAATGCCCCAGTATATACAACGATAATTGTATATACAGTTAATAAATAAATTTCGACACGGTGCACTTTTTTAATAAATAAAGAAGTTGCATCTAATTTTTGGTCAATTTCAAAAATGAGTAACATAAGTAGAAATACGGCTGCAAAAGATACTAAAGAAATTCCAAAATGTAGTGCGAGGACAAAGTCCGATTGTCCCCATACGACTGCAGCTGCTCCAATTAAACCCTGTAATATAAGAAAGAATACTGATAAAAAGGCTAAAAACTTTACCTCCCTAATATGTCCAATAATCTTCCAAGAAAGGATTGCTAAAGAGAGTACAGTAACGCCAATTACGGTTGAGACTAATCGGTGACTATATTCAATAATTAATTCCGGAGTTATTTCCGAAGGGAAGAGTTGTCCATTACATAACGGCCAACTAGAGCCACAACCCATTCCAGAATCTGTTTTTGTAACTAGTGCGCCACCAATCAATATGAATACCATACCAATGGTTGATACGACCGATAGCCACTTAATTGTTCTAATCATCTTTTTTGCCTCACTTTAATGCTAAAAATTTGAATGAAATAGTATTATAAAATAATATAAATTATTTCTTAAACTATAACGTTTATACGATTATATTTTGTAAATAAAACTAATACCTATTTTATCATAATGTTTTTATAAGGAATAAATCAATTAAATAAGGTTAATAAATAAAAAAACGACTTATTTGTCACAGTTTTGTGAACATTTTCTGGCTATTTACATTTATTATTTAAAAATAGTAATTCCTTGCAAAACCTTTTGATATTTGCTAAAAATGATAGTGAAGGCAATAACTCAAGATATTATTCCATGGTGCACTGATTCATATTTGTATTGTGGAACAGGGAATCATGGTATAATTAAAAAAACATTCAATGGACTATATGTATACAGGGTGTAAATACATGATTAAATGGAGTATATGAAGATAACTTATAGGGTAAAACTAACCTAGGATCATATCTTTTTATATTCTTTTTATTTACAAATGTGAAGGGAGGCATTTACAGTTACACAGGTGATTGTCTAGCACTTTAACTTTTCTACTTATATTACAAGAGAAAGTTCAATTATTAATTTTGTTATGATCCCAGTATTCCTGTAGAAACCCCAGTACATGATAATTGGTTGAAATCCATTTAATTATGTGGAAACAAGTTTTCAATCAATAGCTATCGAAAAACCAATATACTTAAGCTCTTCCTGCGACATAGTTTTAAAACAATCGGTCTTATACTTTATATATGACAATTTAAAAGCAGCTATTGTTTCATAAGTTGACTCATTTACATATGAGTTTGAATATAATATGGTTAAAAGGTAGATGTACTATTAATATAGGAATAGGTAGTAAATTTGGAACGATTCTTTGGATAAGTACAAATACTCTTCATGATTTAATATTCCAGTACAATATGTTCATGATGGTGTTATTTGACAAACGCCTCGCTTTCTTGCATTAACAATGATAAGTTGTGAGAAAAACTGTAAAATAAATTGCTGGTAACTTTATACTCCCTGTTGTACAAGGTTTTAGTTTCACAATGCGCAAAATAGTGTAATATATATTACTTATTTACTTCCTGTGTCTTTTTAGTTATAGAATAAGGAAGGACATTCATCATCATAGTGACAACATTACGTTGTGTAGTTAATTATAAGTTGTATTGGTTTGTATAAAATTAAACCTTACGGGGCAAGTAGTGAATTTGTTATTCGTTAACTATCTTATAATTACCATTCCACCTATGATCATGTAACAATCTAATAGCGCAACGAATGTAAATGCCCTTTATTAAATTAAAGTAGTATTAAATGAGGAAGAGAGGTATGCATACATGAAAGGTTGGATAGGAAAATTAAGGACCTTAATCATTTTTGGGTCTTTAGCCTTTATACTTTCAGGATGTGGAAGAGAAAATTTAACAGCACTGGTTCCTAAAGGGTACGGTGCAGATGTCTCCATGCAATTAATAATATTAACTACGGTAGTGATGACGTTAGTATTTATAGTAGTTATGATATTGTTTGTTATTGTACTGGTACGTTATCGTAAAAAGAAAGGGGATAAAGTTATTACCCCTGAGCAGACCGAAGGAAATAAAGTGTTAGAAACTGTTTGGACAATTATTCCAATTATATTAGTTATTATTATGGCTGTTCCTACTGTTTTTGCTACATTTCATTTAGCAGATGATACGGATTCAGCAGACCATATTAATATTAATGTTACTGGAAATCAATATTGGTGGCATTATGAATACCAAGATGAAGAAATAACAGCAAGTCAAGACTTGTATATACCTGTAGACACAAAAGTTTATGTCCATTTATTGACTTCTGATGTACTACATTCATTCTGGGTACCAAGTTTATCAGGTAAATTGGATGTAAATCCAGAGAACGTAAATACGATGTATATGGAAGCATACGAAGAAGGTGTCTATTTCGGAAAATGTGCTGAATTATGTGGTCCATCTCATTCACTCATGGATTTTAAAGTTGTAGTTGTAAGTAAAGAAGAATATGAGCAATGGGTTGCTGATATGCAAAACTTTGACTCAGAGCAGTTAGATTTAGATGCTGTTGCACAAGAAGGAAAAGACTTATTTGAAGATAAGAACTGTCTAAGCTGTCATGCAACAGATACACAAAATTATTCACCTGATTCAGTTCCAATTGGACCTGATTTAACAAACCTAGCAGATCGTTCAAGAATTGCTGGATATAAAGAAAATACAAAGGAAAACATAATCGATTGGATTATGGATCCTGAACCTATAAAACCTGGGAACAAAATGACAGGTGCATATCCTGATGTGAGTAAGGATGAAGCGGAAAAAATTACTGAGTATTTATTACAATTAAAGCCGTCTGATGTGTCGGCACTTGAACTAGAAAAGAAATAAATACTTTTCTAACTTCTAACTATTTTATAGGAGGTAAAAAATCGTGAGTAGTATAACAGCAACGGGAAAACGGAGTTTTGGTTCCTTTTTATGGGATTATTTAACGACTGTGGATCATAAGAAAATTGCACACCTTTATTTAGCAGGCGGTGCCTTCTTCTTTATATTAGGTGGACTAGAAGCACTCGTTATCCGAATTCAGTTAATAGTACCCGAAAACAACTTTGTAAGTGCTGGGTTTTTTAATGAAATTATTACCATGCATGGAACAACGATGATCTTTTTAGCAGCTATGCCGATATTAATCGGATTAATGAACGCTGCAATGCCTTTACAAATAGGGGCACGAGATGTTGCATTTCCATTCTTGAATGCTTTAAGTTTTTGGTTATTCCTATTTGGAGGTATATTGTTAAATGCAAGTTTCCTACTAGGTGGAGCACCTGATGCGGGATGGACTTCCTATGCTTCACTAGCAATGGCTTCTCCTGGACATGGAATTGACTTCTATATTGCAGGATTACAGATTGCTGGTGCAGGTACATTAATGGGGGGCATTAACTTTATTGCCACTATTGTTACGATGCGAGCACCTGGTATGACTTATATGCGTATGCCTTTATTTTCATGGGCAACATTTATAACAAGTGTACTTATCTTATTTGCATTTCCACCTTTAACGATTAACTTATTCTTGTTAATGTTTGACCGTATGTTTGACACAGCATTCTTTAATGTTGCACTTGGTGGTAATACAATTATTTACCAACATTTATTCTGGATTTTCGGACACCCAGAAGTATATATTTTGATGTTACCGCTATTTGGTTTGTTTAGTGATGTATTTTCAACTTTTTCTAGAAAGAGATTGTTTGGATATACAGCAATGGTTTTTGCAACGATGTTAATTGCCTTTTTAGGATTTATGGTTTGGGCACACCATATGTTTACTGTTGGTTTAGGTCCAGTTGCTAACTCAATTTTCGCAGTTGGAACGATGGCAATTGCCGTACCTACTGGAATTAAGATATTTAACTGGCTATTTACAATGTGGGGTGGGCAAGTTACAATTAATTCCGCAATGTTATGGGCGCTTGGGTTTATTCCATCCTTTACAATAGGTGGAATGACAGGTGTAATGCTTGGTTCTGCTGTAGCAGACTTCCAGTTCCATGATACGTATTTTGTTGTTGCACACTTCCACTATGTTATTGTCGGGGGTACTGTATTTGGAATTTTTGCAGGAATCCATTATTGGTGGCCGAAGATGTTTGGTCGTGTTTTAAATGAAACACTTGGAAAATGGACTTTCTGGCTATTCTTTATTGGTTTCCATTTAACATTCTTTATTCAACATTTCCTAGGGTTAATGGGGATGCCACGAAGATATTGGGTATTCCTTCACGATCAAGGATTAGAATTAGGTAACGTGATTAGTTCAATCGGTGCGTTTTTCATGGCCGCTGGTGTAATTGTGTTATTTTATAACATTGTTCATACAGCAGTTAAGGGAGAAAAAGCAGAAGCAGACCCTTGGGACGGACGTACTCTAGAATGGTCTATTTCTTCACCACCACCATATTATAATTTTGAACAACTACCACTTGTGCGTGGACTTGATCCATTGTGGATTGAGAAAATGGAAGGGGATGGAACAATCCCTCCTGGAGAACCTTTAGATGACGTTCATATGCCAAAAGGATCATTCTTACCATTCTTGATGGGTCTAGGATTCTTTATTGCAGGATTCGGTTTTATTTATCAAGTAGATCACTCCTTATGGTATATCGCACTGTATGGTGGATTAGCATTTTCTATTGGATGTATGATTGTCCGCTCCGTGAAAGATGATTTTGGCTATTACATCCCTAAAGAAGAACTAGAAAAAGCACTAAAAGGGGAGGCTAAGTAAATATGAGTCAAGATCATAGCGGCTTATTTCCTGATGTGTTGCCTTCTGAACCTGAGAAGGCAACACTAGAAGGGAAAAATAAGTTTTTTGGATTATGGTTTTTCCTAGGTGGAGAAACAGTATTATTTGCTAGTTTATTCGGTACGTATCTAGCACTTAGAAATTCAACAGCAGGTGGACCATCATCTGATGAAATCTTTGGGTTAGGTTTAGTATTTTTAATGACGATGTTACTTTTAACAAGTTCTTTAACTAGTGTATATGCCATGTATCATATGCGAAACAATGATTTTAAGAAAATGATTCTCTGGTTGGCAATTACGGGTTTACTAGGGATTGGTTTCTTAGTATGTGAGGTATATGAATTTGCACACTACATTACAGAATTTGGTTTCAGTTTCCAATCATCAGCATTTGGATCAGCTTTCTTTGCATTAGTTGGTTTCCACGGTGGTCACGTTGTGTTTGGAGTATGCTGGCTGATTACGCTTATGATTCGTAATGCAAAAAGGGGATTAAACTTATATAACGCACCTAAATTTAATACGTTTAGTTTATACTGGCACTTTATTGACGTAGTTTGGGTATTTATATTTACAGTAGTTTATTTAATGGGAAAGGTGGGTTAATCAATGACTGACAGATCAGATATAAATGTAGATCAGGCTGAATTGTTTAAAAGACAAAAAAGTAAGGAAGAAATGCAAAAACAATTAATTTCTTTCGGTTTAATGATTCTTTTTACAATCGTAGCTTTTGCACTTGTTATTTCAAGTGATCTTGGACGGGCGTATATTGTTCCAATATTATTTGTTATGGCAATTGTGCAAGCCGGCTTTCAATTTTACTATTTCATGCATTTAAAAGATAAAGGTCATGCGATGCCTGCTTTATTAATATATGGCGGAGTCTGGGCAGCATTTCTTACATTAGCAGGACTTATGGCCATATCATGGTGGTAAAACGATAAAAACTGGAGGTTTTCCTCCAGTTTTTTAATTTTAATGAAAAATTGTCATATAAAATTCAATATTCTAACCTAAAAATACGTTATAATATAGTTGGGTATTTTTATGATGGGGTGAACTTACATGTGGTTAGAGATACAAATTTTTGGATTTCGTGCTTTATGGAGTCCTTACTTTTTGTCATTTACAATAGCTTTAGCAGTTATATACTTTTTAATGACAGGACCGTTTCGTCAAAAATTTATTAAAAAGTCAGAGCCGACTTTAAATCAACAATTGTTTTTTTATTCAAGTTTAGTATTACTATACGCAGTAAAGGGCTCTCCAGTTGATTTACTGTCACATATAATGATGAGCGCACATATGATTCAAATGGCTATTTTATATTTTGTAATACCTATATTTATGATTCGAGGGCTCCCAACGGAGTGGATAGAAAAGGTAATCCAACTTCCGATAATTAAACCAATCTTTCGTTTTTTTACAATTCCACTAATTGCATTAGCAGTATTTAATAGTATGTTTGCAATGTATCATATTCCAGCTATATTTGATTTTTCAAAATCATCACAAGTTGCTCATATTTCAATAACAATCATACTGTTTATAACAGCATTTTTCATGTGGTGGCCTATTATTACTCCTATTAAGAAATATAATACGTTAAATCCATTAATTAAAATGGGATACTTACTTGGAAGTATTTTGATGGTGTCCATTGCTTGTGCATTAATAATATTCGCAAAAGATCCGCTATTTAAAGCATATAGTTCTGAAGGTGCTTGGCTACAATCGTTAAGTCTTTGTGTTCCAGGGGATGTACTGACAGGTTTAAGTGGAGATCTTTCTGGTGCGGAAATGTTTTCACCATTGAGTACAGTGGATGATCAACAGCTTGGCGGTATTATTATGATGTTTTTACAGCAAATTATTTACGGATTTGTGCTTGCATGGATCTTTTTTGGGTGGTTTTCTAAGAAGAATTTAGGAGTAGACCCAATGCCGAAGGATTTACCTTATTAACATCATACAGGTTTTAACTGATTTAACTTATAATGTTTGTGTTCAGTCATTTGAAAGTGTCACAATATAGGAAAAGTATTGTGACATATTATTTTTAAAAAGAATCACGAGTATAAAGTATGCAATAAAATGAATCTAATAAACTGTGCTTTTTTAATATGTTGCTACAAAATGAAAATAAGGATAATGAAACCAAATAAACCTATCTATTTCTTTATACTATTATTATAATGTTTTTAAATAGCTGTTATTGTAATAATAATGTAAGGAAAATCGTATATTTAATACTGACTTTAATTTAAGGAGAAAAGTGATATGCAATTTTTACCGTTTATAAGTACTATTTTTATCCTCATAAGTGCAATTTTAGTCATCGTTGGATGGAGGCTAATTGTGAAAGGGCACGAGGAAAAACATAAAAAAACAATGGTAGCAGCTGCAATCTTTGCATTATTGTTTTTTATCGTTTATGTGTCTAGGACAGCTCTAGTTGGTAATACAGCATTTGGTGGTCCAGAAAATATAAAAATATACTATACGATATTTTTAATTTTCCATATTATTTTATCTACAACAGGAGCCGTATTTGGAATTGTAACTTTACGTCTTGCTTTTAAAGAGAACTTTGTAAAGCATAAGAAAATCGGCCCAATAACAAGTGTTATTTGGCTGTTTTCCGCATTAACTGGAATTATAGTTTATTTATTATTATATGTATTTTTTAGTGGCGGCGAAACAACTAGTTTGATTAAGGCTATATTAGGCTTATAATAACAATAAATTTTAATTTAAATAGTAAAAAATAAAAAAGGTAAGAATCTAAATTTTTTAGTTTCTTACCTTTTTCTGTATATAAAACAAAACTTTTCTATCAATGTGCAAAACAAATAGCCAAAAACATTGACGTATTATATGATATACTAATGTTAAATCTTATTTTTTATAATGTTCTAATTCTTTTGCTGCATCTTTAATTAGATTACTTGCACGTTCAATTAAATTTTTTGGGAAATTCTCATCTTCACCGTATTCAATACCGTGTGGATAGTAATGTTTACCAAGAAGTGGTGTCTTAATTTTAATAACCGCATCTTTCTTGTCAACATCACCTTCAATAGCTTCCCCTTGAATACGTATGTAATATGTAACGTTTTTTTCCTGTGAACTAACTTTATAGTCATAAGTAACACGGTCATAATCCCATTGTTCACCACGGATAAATGCGTGTTTTCCCATCACATGGTCTAAAGGGACTAAATCAATAACTATATTGTCTACTCCTGTATTTTCTAACCTCATTTTATCCACCTCATATATTTAGTCTCATTAGATTAATCATAGTAGAAATAACGTTAAGTTGCAACGAATAAAGTGTTCAATAATTGTTGTTAACGAATTGTACACATATTCCCTTTATAAGAATAATAAGATAAAGAGAATGTAGTTTGCTAATCATCCGATAGATTTTTTTTAGGTTTGAATGAAAGACAGGATGGTTATAGTAAAAATTAAAATTAATAATTAATCATGGAGGGCATTATGCGTAGTATTCGTTCACTACTAATAGTTATTATATTATTAATTGCAGGTTGCTATTTTTTATTGCAATATAACAGTTATTTTAGTGATGGAGAGATCCAATTAGAATTAAATGAAATATCTGATCTTCCAAAACTAAAATCTAATCAGGAAAGCAAAAAGACAACCGAATTATTGAATGGTGATATATTTGATATGATCGGTGCATCAGGCGATGAATTAATTGAAATTCTCGGCAGTAAACCTGATAGGAAAGATTTAAGCGCTTATGGTTATGAATGGTGGATTTTTCAAAATGGCAGTGACCAATATATACAAGTTGGGGTGGAGGATGACACTGTTAAAACTATTTATGGAATTGGAGATAAATTGACAAGTAGTCCATTTGAAATTGGAACTTCATATGATGAAATCGAAAAAAAGTTTCCCTTCAAAAATAAGATAACATATCAAAAAGGAATTTCATTTTATTCTTTTCTCTTGAAGGATGAAGATTTAAAAACAAATCCACTTATCAAATTATCAGATGATTTATTTTTACAATGTTATTTTGATTCATTTACAGGAAAATTATCCTCTATCCGGTTAGCGACTGGGGAAATTATGTTAAGGCAACGATTCTATGAAATGGAGTATAGAGGCAATTTACCAGAAGAAGTTACTTTTTCGGATGAAGATTGGAACACAATTGAAAAGGGAATGGAAAGACAAATATATGACCTTACGAATATTAACCGGGAAAAATTTGATTTAAATCCATTAATATTTGACGACAATGTTAGTAAGGTAGCATTTTCGCATAGCAAAGATATGTTTGATCAAAACTATTTTTCTCACTATCGTCCAGATGGCGGTGGTTTGAAAGAAAGGTTGTCGGAGAAGGAAATATATTACTTAGCAGCTGGCGAAAATATAGCGGCTCAACATTCGGATGCTCCAGCGGCTGTAGAAGGATGGATGAATAGTGAAGGACACCGTGAAGCACTATTAAATGAGGAATATACTCATATTGGTATAGGGGTTTACCGACTTTACTATACACAAAATTTTATACTAAAGCCCTAAATAAAACGAAAACGATATCTTTAAGTGAGTATAAACTTCTTTAAACACAATATTCAAGAGTCATCAAAATATGTAGAAGAATCATTGTTAATTATGAAGAATATATGTGATTGGATGTTCACATTTCCGTCAATAAGTGCTAATATAGACGTATGGGGGTGTGTGCATTTTGATAGTTAATATGGAGTATGTTGATATATTAGATCAAACTGATCTATTAGCAAAAATGATATTACAATCTGAAGTAATGATAGCGTATCAACATGCCTACAAAACATTATCGAATGATGAGGAAGCACAGCAGTTAATTCGGGAATTCGTCCATACTAAAAGAGATTACGAAGATGTTCAACGTTTTGGACGATATCATCCTGATTATAGTGAAATTATGACAAATGTACGTAGAGTTAAACGGAAAATGGATATGAACGAAAAAGTTGCTAAGTTTAAAATTGCAGAAAGACAGTTGCAAAATTTCTTAGACGAAATTAGTACATTTGTTGCTCATAGTGTGAGCAAAAATATTATGGTACCGATAGATGGGGCAGCATTAACTGATGGGGGCTGTTCTACAGGTGGATGTGGCTCTGGCGGTCAATGTGGTTGCCAAGCTTCATAAAGCATTGAAAAAATTTATAATTCTATGTTTCTGTATTTAATCAATACAAACATATTCATATATTAATCTAAACAAGCACTACTTAGTTAGAGTAGATTAGTTTCGTTAATATGTACTACCAAAAAATCCCATGACATCTGTTGTGGGAAGTTCTAATATAGTTATTATT
>Ga0209487_1001258_pt1 | contig 21592 bp, 19 predicted proteins | sample Poulit2012_FD_187524 | JGI IMG/M metagenome (GOLD analysis project Ga0209487, IMG submission 187524) | Agricultural soil microbial communities from Georgia to study Nitrogen management - Poultry litter 2012 (SPAdes) (version 2) | ecosystem: Environmental > Terrestrial > Soil > Agricultural land...
TGGCGGTGTCGTGCGGGATGGGCTCGGCAAAGGGGTGGTTACGCCACTGGTCGCGGGCGATGTCGCGGGCCTCGGCCAGGGTGGGTGCGATCGAGATGTGCACCTGGAGTGCGAGTGGGCCGGTGCCGCCGTTGTCCCGGTAGGCCGCGACGATCTCGCGCATCTCGGCCGGCTCGGAGTTGATGGTGATGAGGCCGTCGGCCCAGGCGGCGGCGCGTGCTGCCGTGGGTGGGGACAGCGCCGGGCCGATGAGGGCGGGCGGCTGTGCCGGCAGGGAGTAGATGCGGGCGCGCTCGGCCGTGACGTAGCTGCCGCGGTAGGTGACCTCGGCCCCGGTGTGCAGCCGGCGGATCAGCTCGACGGACTCCTCGAGGCGCGCCTGGCGCTGGGCCTTGTCCGGCCACTTGTCCCCGGTGATGTGCTCGTTCATGTTCTGTCCGGTGCCCAGGGCCAGCCAGAACCGGCCCGGGAACATCTCGGCCAGGGTGGCCGAGGCCTGGGCGACGACCGCCGGGTGGTAGCGCTGACCAGGGGCGGTGACCGTGCCCATCGGCAGGCTCGTCGTCGCCAGCGCGGCGCCGAGCCACGACCACGCGAAGCCGGACTGTCCCTGGTGCACCGACCACGGGGCGAAGTGGTCGGAGCACATGGCCAGCTCGAAGCCCGCGGACTCGGCGCGCTGCAGGTCGCGCAGCAGCTGGGAGGGGGCGATCTGCTCGTGGGAGGCGTGGAAGCCGTAGGTGGCCATGGTCAGCTCCGCACCGCTGCCGCGATTGCGTCGGCCGCCCTGATGAGGCCCAGGTGGCTGAACGCCTGGGGGAAGTTGCCGGCCAGCCGGCCGCTGTCGGGGTCGTACTCCTCGGCCAGCAGGCCCAGGTCGCTGGCCGTGCCCACCACCGTGGCCATGAGCTCCTTGGCCTCCTCCAGCCGGCCCGAGCTGGCGTACTGCTCGACCAGCCAGAAGGTGCACATGACGAACGGGTACTCCTCGCCCTCCAGGCCGTCCAGCTCGGCCTCGGTGCGGTACCGGTGGACGAAGCCCTCCTCGGTCACCAGGTCCCGTTCGATCCGTTCCACCGTGCCGAGCATCCGGGGGTCGTCGTAGGCCAGGTAGCCGGTGTGCGGCAGCTGGAGGAGCGAGGCGTCCACCTCGGTGTTGTCGTAGGTCTGGGTATAGCTGTTCATCTCGGCGTTGAAGCCGTGCTCCTCGATCTCCTCGGCGAGCCGGTCGCGCAGCTCGCGCCAGCGCTCCACCGCTCCGTCGTGGCCGTGCTCCTCGACGGCACGGATGCCGCGGTCGAAGGCCGCCCACATCATCACCCGGCCGTGGGTGAAGTAGTGCTCATCGCCCCGCATCTCCCAGATGCCGTGGTCCTTGCGCTCGAAGTTATTCTCCGCGTACCGCAGCAGGCTCTTCTGCAGCCCCCAGCTGTACTCGTCCTCCGCGACGCCCTTCTCCCGCAGCTCGTGCAGGGCGATCATCACCTCGCCGACGACGTCGGCCTGGTACTGGTCGGCTGCGCCGTTGCCGATGCGCACGGGACGGGATCCCTCGTACCCCGCGAGGTGCTCGAGCTCGAGCTCGGTCAGCTCGCGCTCGCCCGCGATCCCGTACATGATCTTGACGTCGTCGGCGTCCCCTGCCACGGCGCGCAGCAGCCAATCGCGCCACAGCTTGGCGCCGTCGGTGAGCCCGTGGGCGACCATCACCTCGATGGTGAACGCGGCGTCCCGGAGCCACGTGTAGCGGTAGTCCCAGTTGCGCTCGCCGCCGAACCACTCGGGCAGCGAGGCGGTGGGCGCGGCCACGATCCCACCCGTCTCCAGGTGGGTGAGCGCGCGCAGCACGAGCAGCGAGCGCAGCACCACCGCCGTGTGGTCGGTGTGCACCTCGAGCTGGGAGGCCCAATCGGTCCAGAACTCGATCGTCTCCGCGAGCGCCTGGTCGGCGTCCGGGGGCTCGGGCGGGTCCTGGTAGGAGGGGAACCAGGTGAGGTCCCAGTCCAGGCTCTCCCCCTCCCGCAGGCGGAAGGTCCCCTCGAGGCGGGGGGCCCGCTGCCCCTCCTCCTCCCCGTCCCCGTGGGCGCCGGGCTGGGCGGAGTCGGCGGCGCCGTCCCCGGTTGATCGGTCCCCGCCGTTGTGCTCCGAGTCCCCCGGCCAGTACAGCATCGGGCCGGTCATGAGGATCGCGTCAGGGCCCGCGAGGGACAGCAGGGCCGGCTCGCCGTCGGCCAGCTCCACCCGCCGGGTCCACGGGGTGGACCGGGCGTAGTCGAAGCGCAGCCGCAGGTCGTGCTCGACCTCCACCTCACCCTCCAGGCACTCCACGCGGCGCACGAGGTCGCCCTGCGTGGTGCTCGGAGGCAGGAAGTCGGTGACCCGCGCGCGGCCGGTGGGGGTCTGCCAGGTGGTCTCCAGCACGAAGGTCTGCGGCAGGTAGCGGCGCTCGACCACCTCGCCGTCGACCGCACGCAGCAGCCAGCGACCGTCGTCCTCGTCGCCGAGCAGCGCGCAGAACATCGCCGGGGAGTCGAAACGGGGCAGGCACAGCCAGTCGATGCTGCCGTCGCGGGACACCAGCGGACCGGTGCGGAGGTCGGACAGGAGGGCGTACTGCTCAAGTGGGGTGCTCATCCCTCCTGTCTCTATCCCGGCGACCGCCTCGGTGCACCCGGAGAGCGCGCTCCTGTCCTCGGCCGAGACGATCCCGTCCGTCCGCGGCCGACGCTCGCTAACGTCCCAGCACGTCGCCCAGTGCGGCGAGGACCAGGGCGACCGCGTCGTCGGAGGCGTTGGGGCCCATCAGCCCGATGCGCCACAGCGAGTCGGCATAGGGGCCCACCCCTCCACCGAGCTCCAAGTCGTAGCGCTCGAGCAGCTCGGCCCGCACGGCCGCGGAGTCCACGCCGTCGGGCACGTGCACGGCGGTGAGCTCGGGCAGGCGATGGCCCTCCGCGGCGAACAGCTCCAGACCCATCTCCTGCAGGCCCTCCTGCAGCCGGCGCCCGACCCGCTCGTGGCGTTCCCAGACGGCCGGCAGCCCTTCGGCGAGGATCCGCTGGAGCGCACCGTGCAGGCTGGCGACCATGCCGGTGGGCGCCGTGTGGTGGTAGCTGCGCCGGGCACCGGTGGTGCCGCCGACGTACCCGCCGAGCAGCCCGAGGTCGAGGTACCAGGAGCGGGGCGTCTCGACCCGCCGCTCGAAGGCCCGGTCGTTGATGGTGAACGGCGCCAGCCCGGGTGGGGCGCCGAGGCACTTCTGGGTGCCGGCGTACCCGATGTCCACGCCCCAGTCGTCGGCCCGCAGCTCGATCCCCCCGATCGAGGTGACCGCGTCGACCAGCAGCAGCGCGTCGCCCTTGGCCTCGCCCAGCGCGGCGATGTCCGAGCGCACCCCGGTGGAGGTCTCGGCGTGCACGGCGGCGATGATCTTGGGGTTCGGGTGGGCGGCGGCCACCCGCTCCACGTCCACCGGCTGTCCCCACTCGTGCTCCACCCGCACGACCTCGGCACCGCAGCGCCGGGCGACCTCGCACATGCGCTCACCGAACAGGCCGTTGACCGCGACGACCACGACGTCCCCCTCGTCGACCGTGTTGACGAAGGCGGCCTCCATCCCGGCCGAGCCGGTCGCCGAGATCGGGATGGTGCGGGCGTTGCTCGTCTGCCACGCCTCGCGCAGCATCTCGCAGGTCTCGTCCATCAGCTCGATGAACGCCGGGTCCAGGTGGCCGAGCAACGGCGCCGCAAGACCCGCGAACGCCTCGGGGTAGAGGTTGGTGGGGCCGGGGCCGAGCAGCCGGCGGGAGACGAGGGACATGGGGCCTGTCTACCCGTGTGCCACACGCCACACAAGCAGAGCGGCTCGCCGCCTCCGGTCAGGTCGGACATCCTGACACTGGACCGCACACATGGACCGGTCCAGCAGTCCCGTATGGGCGTACTGAACGAGGGCAGGGGGCAGGGGGATCGGGCGGCAGGGGAACCCCGGCTCCGGCCCGGCCGGCGCGCCTGCGCTCAGCCGCCCAGTGCGTTGACGGCCGCGGCGAAGACCCGCGGCAGGCGCTGGGCCGCGGGGACCAGCAGCGGTCGAGCCGGCGACTCACCGACCGCCACGAGGGCGCCGGTGAGGAGGCGGTGCCGGCGCCCGATCCGTCGCCACGCTGTCTCGTAGCCCGCCAGGTCACCACTGGCGACGGCGGTGACCGCAGCACGGGCCTGGGCGAGCGCCAGGCTGACGCCCTCACCGGTGAGCGCGTCGAGGTATCCGGCGGCATCCCCGACGAGCAGGACCCGGCCGGCCACCCGCCGTCGGGACGCCTGCCGCAGCGGCCCGGCCCCGCGCGCCGTCGTGGTCCACTGCGCGCCGCCGACCCGGGCGACGAGGTTGGGGAAGGCGGCGAGGTGCTCTGCGAAGCCGGCTCGCCGGGAGGTGAGGACGGCGATGCCCACCTCGCCGTCGGCCACCGGCGTCACGTACGCCTCCGCATGGGGAGCCCAGTGGACCTCCACCAGGTCGGTCCACGGTGCCAGTGCCACGTGCCGGCGCAGGCCGAAGCGTCGCGGCCCGCCCGCGGGCCGGTCCAGGCCGAGCGCCCGGCGCAGCGGGGAGTGCAGGCCGTCGGCGACGACCAGGTGGCCGGCGGGCGTGCCGTCGACGACGACGCCAGCTGGCTGGTGGACCACCTCGCGCACCCGGGTGGTCTCCACCGCGACGCCCGCCTCGCGTACCGCTGCCAGCAGCGCCCGGTGCAGCTCGACCCGGCGCACTCCTCGGGCGGTGCGGCCGGCGAAGTAGGCCTCGGCGGCGCGGCCGGGTGCGCAGTACCGGATCCCGCGCAGCTCCCGTCCCCGCGGGTGGACGCCGAGCTCGGCGAGGTGGGCCACCCCCGCGGGCATCACCCCCTCCCCGCAGGCCTTGTCGACGACCCCGGCGCGCGGTTCCCGGACGACGACGGACAGGCCGGCCGCGACGGCGTGCAGGGCCGTGGCCAGCCCGGCCGGGCCGCCGCCGGCGACGACGAGGTCGATGGTCACGTCAGTCCGGCGCGGCGGCCACCAGGGCCTGGTTCTCGGTGCGGATGCGGACCCGCAGGAGGGCGGCGTTGGCCACGGTGAACACCAGCGCGGTGGTCCACGCCGAGTGGACGAGCGGCAGGGCGAAGCCCTCGACGACCACCGCGACGTAGTTGGGGTGGCGCAGCAGCCGGTAGGGCCCGGAGGTCACGAGCGGCATGCCGGGCACGACGATCACGCGGGTGTTCCACCGCGGGCCGAGCGTGGCGATGCACCACCAGCGCAGCACCTGGGAGCCCAGCGCCAGCGCCAGCATGGTCCACCCCAGCGCGGGGACGAAGGGCCGGTCGGCCAGCCACACCTCGGCCAGCGCCCCGACGAGCAGTGCGGTGTGCAGGACCACCATCACCGGGTAGTGGCCGAAACCCACCTCGCGGCCGCCGCGCGCGAACGCCCACTGCGCGTTGCGGCGGGCCACCACCAGCTCGGCCACCCGCTCCAGGGCCACCGCACCGATGAGGACCGTGAACAGCGCTTGGGTCATGCCGCCTCCAGCAGCACGAGCTCGAGGCTGAACCCCGGGCCCATCGCCATCATGAGGCCCCGTGACTCCGGCGGGGGCCGGCGGTCCATGGTGTCGCGCAGGATGTGGAGGACCGCCACCGAGGACAGGTTCCCCGCCGTGCGCAGCGACCGGGTCGTCAGCTCCAGGGCCTCGGCAGGTACCCCGAGGGTATCCACCAGGGCGTCGATGACCTTCGGGCCGCCGGGGTGAGCGACCCACCACCCGATGTCCGCCACCGTACGGCCGTGCGAGGCGAGGAACGCGGCGACGTCGCGCCCGACATTGTCGCGCACCAGGTCTGGGACCTCGGCGCTGAGGACCACCCGCAGGCCACCGGCCCCCACCTGCCACCCCATCGCGTCCTCGGTGCCCGCGTAGATGCGGCTGGTCGAGTCGACGACCCGGGCGCGGACCTGGCCGTCCCTCCCCTGCCGGTGGCCGGCCCGCGGGTGGCGGCTCCCCACCGCGACCAGGGCCGCGGCAGCGTCGCCGAACAGCCCGCTCGCCACGAGGTTGGCCGGGGAGGTGTCCTCCCGCTGGATGGTCAGCGAGCAGAGCTCGACCGCCACGAGCACGCCCACGCTGTGCGGCCGCCCCCGCAGGATGTCGTGCAGCCGGGCCACGCCGGCAGCGCCACCCATGCAGCCCAGGCCCAGCAGTGGCACCCGCACCACATCGCTGCGCAGCCCCACCCGGGCCCCGATCAGGGCCTCCAGGGACGGGACGGCCACCCCGGTGACGGTCGTGGACACGATGATGTCCACCTCCTCCGGCGCGATGCCGGCCCGGTCGAGAGCGCCCCGCACCGCCGCGGCCCCCAGCTCGACCGCCTCCTCGATGAAGACGTCGTTACGCCGGCCGAAGTCCCCGAGCTCGCCGTAGCGCTCGAGCGGCAGCGCCAGGTACCGGTGGTCGACCCCGCACCCACCGTGGAGGCGTCGCATGACGCGTTCGGTCGCGCGGTCGGGGGCCATCATCGCGAGCAGCGCATCGGTGATCTCGCCTTGGCTGTATCGGTGGGCGGGAAATACCGGCTCGACGGCGAGCAGTCGGGTCACCCACCGAGCGTATGTGCGGCCGGCCCGCCCCGCACCGCAGGGGGCGTGCGTAGGCTCGGTGGATGCGGACCGCACTGGCGCTCGCGCGGGCCTCCCACCCCGCGCCCACCGTGGTCGTCACGCTCCTTGCGGCGCTGCTGGCCGTCGGTGCGGGGCACCGGCCCGGTGGTGTCGCGCTGGTTGGCCTGGCGGTGCTGGCCGGGCAGCTGTCGATCGGCTGGTCCAACGACCTGCTCGACGCCGACCGGGACCGTGCGGTGGGCCGGCGCGACAAGCCGCTGGTGGTCGGCGAGCTGACCGGGCGGACGCTGCGGGTGGCGCTGGTGGTCACCGTCCTCGCGTGCGCGGGCCTGAGCCTGGCCCTCGGTCCGCCCGCGGCACTGGCCCATCTGGTCCTGGTGGGTGCGGGCTGGGCCTACAACCTCGGGGGCAAGAGCACGGCGGCGTCCTGGCTGCCCTACGTCATCGCCTTCGGGCTGCTGCCCGCCGTGCCGTGGCTCGCGCTAGGTCACTGGCCCCCGGCGTGGATGGTGGCAGTCGGTGCACTCCTGGGCGCCGGCGCGCACCTGGCGAACGCGCTCCCCGACCTGGCCGACGACGCGGCCACCGGGATACGCGGTCTGCCCCACCTGCTGGGGCCCCGCTGGGCCGGGGTGCTGGCCGTGGCCGTCCTCCTCGCCGGGACTGCCGTCGCGGTGCTGGCACCACCGGGTCGGGTGCCGGGGTGGAGCTGGGTGATCCTCGCCGTCGTCGTTCTCATCGCGGCCGGTGGGCTGCGGCGGTCGGGGCGGTCGTTGTTCTCGGCGGCGATGCTCATCGCCCTGGCCAACGTCGTGGTCCTGCTGGCGCGCGGGTGATCAGCCGCCGACGTCGTGCAGGTGATGGAGCACGTCGTGGCAGAAGTACTGGCTCAGGGTGCGCACGGTGAAGGGGGAGCCGTCGCTGCGCAGCCCGGAACGCTCCCACTGCTCCCGGGGGACCCTCCCGAAGGCCTGGGCGGCGGTGGCGGCCGCCGCGGTCAGCTCCGTTGCCACCTGCTGCGGGTCCTGGTCGCGGTACGCCCCGTCCACCGCCGCGGCGTCCTGGTCCCAGTCGGCGAAGGTCGCGTGGTCCTCGGTGAGCATGAGGTTGAGCCGCTCGACGAACACGGCGCACACGTCGCGCACGTGAGCCGCGTACTCCAGCGGCGACCAGGTGGCATCATCGGGCCGGGTGGCCACCTCGGACCGAGCGAGCACCTGCTGCCAGCGGACGGTGGCCTCGCGCAGCACGTCCGGCACGGTGACCGGGGAGTGCACCGCGGCGTCGGTCCCACACTCCTCGCACCGGCGCTCCAGCACCCAGGTCCAGTCCTTGGTATCCGGTTCGATCGGCATGCGGCCTCCTCGGCTCGTGCGTGTGCGGCGAGTATGCCACCACGACTCCCGCCCGGGCGCCTGTCGATGGAGGCTAGCGGTGCGCGGCGAGCAGGAGGTCGGCGCTGGCCAGCTCCTCGCGGGTGGGATAGGACGCCTGGGCACCGCGGCGCCCGACGGTGAGCGCCGCGACCGCGACGGCTCGTTCCACCGCCACGGTGAGGGATCCGGCCTGTGCCAGGCCGACCGCAAGGGCGCCCACGAAGGCATCCCCCGCGCCCGTGGTATCCACCACGGTGACCGGCAGGGCCGGCACGTGGACGTGCTCCGCGCCATCGTCGAGCACCACTCCCCGCGCCCCGAGCGTGAGCACCACCGAACGCGGACCCAGCCCACGTAGCTCGCGGGCCGCCGCGAGCGGGTCGGCGGGCAGCCGCCGCCCGGCGGCCGACATGAGGAAGGCGGCCTCGGACTCGTTGACGACCAGCGGGTCGGCCACCGCCAGCACCTCGGAGGCCAGCACGGCTGCCGGGGCGAGGTTGAGGACCACGCGCGCTCCGGCGTCGTCGGCCTCCCGCGCCAGGTACTCCACGCTCACCAGCGGGATCTCCAGCTGGAGGACGACGACGGCGGCCCGCCGCCACAGCTCGGCGCACCCGGCCAGCAGCTCGGGAGTGACCTGCCGGTTGGCGGCCGGGGAGACGATGATGGAGTTCTCGCCGTCCGGGGTGACCATGATGATGGCGTGCCCGCTGGCGCCCTCGACCGTGCGCAGCTGGCTGACGTCCACCCCCGCGCGGGTCAGCGAGCCGCGCAGGAGTGCGCCGTGGGAGTCGTCGCCCACGCAGCCCACGAAGGCGACCTGACCGCCCAGCAGGCCGGCCGCCACCGCCTGGTTGGCGCCCTTGCCGCCGGGCGTCACGACGATGTCCGAGCCCAGGATCGTCTCCCCGGCGCGTGGGCGGTGGTCGATGTCCAGCACGAGGTCGGCGTTGGCCGATCCGACGACGACGACGTTGGCACGCACATCCAGCTCCTCGCTCCGGGGGCCCCATTGTGACCGGTCCGGGCCGGCTACCGCCCGGTTATTCCGATATCCAGGACCTCTGGCCTCACCGCAGCACGCCGGCGCCTGATGGGATGGGGGTGAGGTGATCACGATGCAGGTCCTCATCGTCCACGAGTCCCACTTCGGAAACACGCGCCGGGTCGCTACGGCGATCGCCCGGGGTCTTCCGGCCGGCGTCACGGCCGAGCTGGTGGACATCGACGACGCTCCCCCGCTGGACGACGTGGACGCGGACCTGTTGGTGATCGGCGCACCGACCCATGTGTTCGGTCTCAGCCGCCCCGACTCACGTCGCGAGGCCATGGAGCAGGCCGGGCTGTTGGACGGCCCGCGTCGCGGGGTCCGCGAGTGGATCGCCCAGGCCCCACCAAGGCTGCCACCCGTGGCCGTCTACGACACCCGCACGCTGGAGTCACGGTTGCCGGGTAGTGCGGCGCGGGCGGTGGCGCGCCGGCTGCGGCGGGCGAAGGTCACCGTGGTGAGCACGGCCAACTTCGCGGTGCACGGCATCGAGGGCCCGCTGGCCCACGGTGAGGAGAGCCGCGCCGCCGCGTGGGGGCGCGGGCTGCTCAGCGAGCTGGTCGAGGACGCGGCGCCGAGATGAGGTGTCAGGCGCTCAGCTGACCCGCCCGGCGGGCACGTTGACCTTCGTGGGGTCGCGCTCGACCTTGTCCCCGAGGACCTCGTCGATCCGGGTCATCAGCTCGGCCGGGATCTCCCGACCCGAGGCGGCGACGTTCTGCTCGACCTGCTCCGGCCGGGAGGCCCCGATGATCGCGGCCGACACGTTGTCGTTCTGCAGCACCCAGGCGATCGCGAGCTGGGCCATCGTCATACCCAGCTCCTCGGCCACAGGTACCAGCTGCTGCACCCGGCCCAGGAGGTCGTCGTCGCGGACATCGCGCTCGATGGTGCGCGCCCCACCCTTGGTGTCGGTGGCGCGGGAGCCTTCGGGCAGCGGCCGGCCGGGCAGGTACTTGCCGGTGAGGATGCCCTGGGCGACCGGGGAGAAGACGATCTGGCCGATGCCCAGCTCCTTCGAGGCGGGCACCACCTCCGCCTCGATCACGCGCCACAGCATCGAGTACTTCGGTTGGTTGGAGATGATCCGAAAGCCCATCTCGCGGGCCAGCGCCTGCCCCTCGCGGAGCTTGTCGGCCGGCCACTCCGAGACCCCGATGTACAGCGCCTTGCCCTGGCGGACGATGTCGGCGAAGGCCTGCATCGTCTCCTCCAGCGGAGTCTCGACGTCGTAGCGGTGGGCCTGGTAGACGTCGACGTAGTCGGTGCGCAGCCGGCGCAGCGAGCCGTCGATGGCCTCCATGATGTGCTTGCGGGAGAGCCCGGAGTCGTTGGGGCCCATCTTGCCGATCGGCCAGTACACCTTGGTGAGGATCTCCAGCTCGTGGCGCGGCACCCCGGCCAGGGCGTCGGCCAGCACCACCTCAGCGCGGGTGTTGGCGTAGGTGTCGGCGGTGTCGAAGGTGGAGATGCCGGCGTCCAGCGCGGCGCGCACACACCGGGTGGCGACCTCGTTCTCCACCTGCGAGCCGTGGGTGAGCCAGTTCCCGTAGGTGATCTCGGAGATCTTCAGCCCACTGTTGCCGAGAAAGCGATACGCGACCATGGCGCCCAACCTACCGGCCCGGCGCGGTGGGCCGCCTACTGCAGGAGGGTCCGGTCGTCCAGACCGGCGCCCTTGACCTGCTCGAAGGCGCTGAGCAGGTCGGCGACGGTGGCCCGCTCCTTGCGCTCCCCGGCGATGTCCACGACGACCCGGCCCTCGTGCATCATCACCAGCCGGGTGCCCACCTGCAGCGCCTGCTCCATGTTGTGGGTGACCATCACGGTGGTGAGCCGGTGACGCTCGACGGCCTCGGCGGTGAGCCGGGTGACCAGCTCGGCGCGCTGCGGGTCCAGTGCCGCGGTGTGCTCGTCGAGCAGCAGGATCTTGGGCTCGGAGAAGGTGGCCATGAGCAGGGACAGCGCCTGGCGCTGACCGCCGGAGAGCAGCCCCACCTTCATGGTGAGCCGACGTTCCAGGCCGAGCTCCAAGGAGGCCAGCTCCTGGGCAAAGAACTCCCGCTTGGCGCGCGTGACCCCCTTGCGCAGCCCACGCCGTCGTCCCCTGCTGTAGGCGATGGACAGGTTCTCCTCGATGGTCATCTCGGGGGCCGTGCCGGCCAGCGGGTCCTGGAAGACCCGCCCGATCTGCCCGGCCCGCCGATGGTCGGGCTGCTTGGTGACATCGACGCCGTCGAGCACCACGCGGCCGGAGTCGGGCGTCAACTTGCCGGCGATCGTGTTGAGCATGGTGGACTTGCCGGCGCCGTTGGAGCCGATCACCGTGAGGAACTCACCCGCTGCCAGGGTGAGGTGCACGCCGTCCAACGCGGTGCGTTCGTTGACGGTGCCGGCGAAGAAGGTCTTGCTGATGTCGATGAGGTCGAGCATCCTCATGTACCTCCCGCAGGGGTGCCGGCAGCCTGGGAGCGGCGGAAGGAGCGCAGCGTGCGCACCCGCCGGAACACGCTCCACCGGGGCAGGATGAGGGCGAGGATGACGATGACGGCGGACATCAGCTTCATGTCGTTGGCGTCCAGTCCCCACGTGAGGGCGAGCTGGATGGCGATCCGGTAGAGCACCGAGCCGAGCGCCACCGCCAGGGTGGAGATGACGATGACGCGCGCCCCGAAGACCGCCTGGCCCAGGATCACCGAGGCCAGCCCGGCGATGATGAGGCCGATCCCCATCCCGATGTCAGCGAAGCCCTGGTACTGCGCGACGATTGCCCCGCTCAGCCCGACCAGCCCGTTGGATAGCGCCAGGCCCAGGATCTTCGTGCGGTCGGTGTTCACCCCGAAGCTGCGGATCATCTCCTCGTTGTCCCCGGTCGCCTGCAGGGCCAGGCCCACGTCGGTGTGCAGGAACCAGTCGAGCAGCAGCTTCACGACGATCGCCAGGGCGCCGAAGATCGCGATCGCCGCCGCCCCGCCGAGCAGCCCGTGGTCCCTCAGCGGGGTGATGATGGTGTCGTGGCGCAGCAGGGGGACGTTGGGGCCGTCCATGATGCGCAGGTTGATCGAGTACAGCCCGATCTGGGTGAGGATGCCCGCCAGCAGCGGGTTGATCTGGCCCTTGGTGTGGAGCAGTCCGGTGATCACCCCGGCGGCCAGCCCGGCGACGCCCGCAGCGAGCGTCGCCAGGGCCGGATGCACCCCGCCGACGATGAGGATCGCCGCGGTGGCCGCGCCGGTGGTGAAGCTACCGTCGACGGTGAGGTCGGGGAAGTTGAGGATCCGGAAGGTCAGGTAGACCCCCAGGGCCATCACCGCGTAGATGAGGCCGAGCTCGACTGCTCCGATCATCGGGGACTACTCGAGAACGGAGTCGGCACGCTCGATGAGGTCCTCGGGCAGCTCGACTCCCAGGCGCTCCGCAGCCGCCGTGTTGACGATCAGGGAGAGCTCGGACTGGGTCTCGATGGGCATCTCGGCCGGGTCGGCGCCCTCGACGAGCACCCGCACGGCCATCTCACCGGTCTGGTAACCCAGCTGCTCGTAGTCGATGCCGTAGGTGCCGATCGCGCCGCGCTCGACGGTGTCGCCCTCGGCCCCGATCACCGGGATCGACTTGGCCTCGGCGACCTGCAGCAGCGCCTCGAAGCCGGAGACCACGGTGTTGTCGGTGGGCACGTAGAAGGCGTCGACGGTCAGGGAGTCGGCGGCCTGCTGCACCTCGCTGGAGTTGGTGACCGTGGCGACCTCGATCGTCAGGCCCAGGCCCTCGGCCGCCTCGCGGGCCAGCTCCACCTGGATCTCCGAGTTGACCTCGCCGGAGGAGTAGACGATGCCCACCGTCTCGGCGTCCGGGGCGATCTCGGCGAGCAGCTCGAGCTGCTCCTGGACCGGGTTGAGGTCGCTGGTGCCGGTGAGGTTGCCACCGGGCGCCTCCCAGCTGTCCACCAGGCCCGCCTCGAGCGGGTCGGTGACGGCGGTGATGAGGATCGGCACGTCGGTGATCGCCTGGGCAGTGGCCTGAGCGGTCGGGGTGGCGATGGCCAGGATGAGGTCGTGCCCGGCGGAGCTGAACGTCGTGGCGATGGACGTCGCCGTGGCCTGGTCGCCCTGGGCGTTCTGCTCGTCGTACTCCACGTCCAGCCCGGCGTCCGACAGTGCCGCCTGGAAGCCGTCCAGGGCCGCGTCGAGGGAGGGGTGGGAGACGATCTGGGTGACACCGATGGAGTAGGTCTCACCGTCCGGGGCGTCTTCGGTCTGCTCGGGGGCGTCGTCGCCACCGTCACCGGCCGGCTCGGGATCGCTGGCGTCACCGCACGCGGCGAGGGCCAGGACGGGCACGGCGAGGAGGGTGCCGAGCCACCGGAGGGTCGTGCGCTTCATGGGAGGTCCTTCCTGCGGGCCCAGGGCGGGCATCGCGCCCGAGGGTACTCCACTGCCCGCCTGGTGAGAACGTGCTTTCACGGTACGGACACGTGGTGCTGCCAGCGCTCGTTTCCGCACCCCGGCAGCCCGCCCCCGTGGCGCCGGCCGCCCGCCTCCCGCCGGGCCGGGCGACTCAGGCGGGCTCGGTCACGTCGGCCTGCTGCGCGCCCAGTGCCGCGACCAGCTCGGCGCCGTCCGCGGTGGCGGCCACGCCGTGGGCCCCGGCACCGATGGAGACGGTCCCCTCCACCCGGGAGTCGGCGATGACCGGCCAGGCGTGGCTGGCGCCGAACGGGGTGATCGTGCCCCGCTCGTAGCCGGTGACCTCCTTGGCGGTGGCGGCATCGGGCATCGACAGCCGTGAGACGCCGAGCAGCTCGCGCAGCTTGGGCCAGGAGATCGACCGGTCGCCGGGGACCAGGACGAACAAGTAGTCCCCTTCCGCCCGGCGCACCACCATGGTCTTGATGAGCGCTGCCGGCGCCACACCGCGGGCCGCTGCGGCCTCCTCGAGGCTGCGCACCGGTCCGTGCCGGGTGACGACGTGCTCGAGGCCCGCCGCTGTCATCGCCGCGATCGCGGCCTCCGCGCCGCTCACTCCGCACTCACCGCCACGGCCAGCGGGTGGCGACCGGCCGGCCGGGGTTCCCGACCCGTGGGCTGGGGCGGGGTCGGCAGCAGCGGCTCGACCACCTGGATGGGGCGGGTGACAGGCTCGTCGGCCCGCACGACGACCTCCTCGTCGTAGAGGCGCAGCGGCAGCTCATGGCCGTCCTCGCTGAGCAGGCTGCAGGTGACGGTCTCGTGGGTGGCTTCCACCTGCAGCGCCATCCCGCGCCACAGCACCCGGAAGGAGAGCCGGGTGATCGACTCAGGCAGCGAGGGGGCGATCCGCAGCTCCTGGCCTTGCTCACGCATCCCCCCGAACCCGTCGACCAGCGCTGTCCACGTCCCGGCCAGCGAGGCGATGTGCAGGCCCTGGTCGGTGTTGCCCTGCAGGTTGCGCAGGTCCACCAGGGCGGCCTCGTGCAGGTAGGCGTGCGCGAGCTCCAGGTGGCCCACGTCGGCGCACACCACCGCCTGGGTGCAGGCCGACAGGGACGAGTCACGCACCGTGCGCCGCTCGTAGTAGTCGAGGTTCCAGGCCTTCTCCTTGGCCGTGAACTCCTCCCCGCACCAGTGCATCGCCAGCACCAGGTCGGCCTGCTTGATCACCTGCTTGCGGTACAGCTGGAAGTACGGGGCGTAGAGCATGAGCGGGTACTGGTTGTCGCGCTCGAAGTCCCACTCGCCGTACAGCGTGAAGCCCTCGCACTGCGGATGGACTCCCAGCTCGTCGTCGTAGGGGACGTGCACCGCCTCGGCCGCGGCCCGCCACGCGGCGCGCTCCTCCTCGGTCACCCCGGCCTGCTCGGCGAGGTCAGGGTTGCGATCGCACGCCTCATCCGCCGAGCGCAGGTTGCGGGCGGCCATGAGGTTGGTGAACACGTTGCAGTCGATGACGGCGGTGTACTCGTCCGGACCGGTGACGCCCTGGACGTGCCACACCCCTGCGCGGTCGTGGTGGCCGAGGGTCATCCACAGCCGGGCGGTCTCGAACAGGACGTTCGAGCCGCTCTCCCGGTCCAGCGTGTGGTCTCCGGTGGTGAGTCGGTAGTACTCGAAGGCCCTGGCGATGTCGGCGTTGAGGTGGAAGGCGGCGGTGCCCGCGGGCCAGTAGGCCGAGGTCTCGTCGCCGTTGATGGTGCGCCACGGGAACGCGGCGCCGCCCAGCCCGAGGGTGCGGGCACGGGCCTGGGCCCGGTCCAGGGTGGAGGCCCGCCATCGCAGGGCGTCCGCGGCGGCGGCGGGCGATGTCATGGTGAGCACCGGCAGGACGAAGCCTTCGATGTCCCAGAAGGTGTGGCCGCTGTACCCGGTGCCGGTCAGGCCCTTGGCGCCGATGGCTCGGCCCTCGGTGCGGGCACCGGTCTGCAGCACTTGGAACAGCCCGAAGCGCACCGCCTGCTGGAGGATGGGATCACCCTCCACCTCCACGTCGGCGCTGCTCCAGAAGTCGTCGAGGTAGTTCTGCTGGTCGCGCACCAGGCTGTCCCAGCCCGCGTAGCGTGCGCTGGTGAGCGCCGCGGCGACCTGGTCCCGCAGGGCGTGCACGCTGCGGCTGGCCGACCAGCCGTACCCGACGTACTTGACGACGCGCAGCGTCTGCCCCGGCTCCAGCACCGTGACGAGGGTGGTGCGCGCCCAGTTCTCCCGGGCCTCGTGCTCGGTGTCGTACTGGTTGGGGCACTCGACGTCGTGGTCCATGCCGGCGGCCATCAGCAGCTCGCTGCTGCGGGTGCGGTGCAGGAGGATCGCGCCGCCCTGCTCGACGTCCTGTGCGACCGGCACCAGCGGGTCCTCCAGGGCCGCGGCGACGCGCGGGTCGTCGGTGTCGAGCTCGGGGCCTTCCTCGTCGGCTACCAGCTCGGACTGCACGATCAACCGCACCCGGCCGTCGACCGGCTCCACCTCGTACTCCACCGCCGCGATCGCCCGGTGGGTGAAGGAGACCAGCCGGGTGGAGCGCACCAGGACCTGCCGGCCGGCCGGGGAGACCCACTCGGTCTCCCGACGCAGGGTGCCCTGGCGCAGGTCCAGCACGCGTTCGTGGTTGAGCACCTCCCCGTAGCGCATGTCGAAGGGCTCGTCGTCCACGAGCAGGCGGATCAGCTGGCCGTTGGTGACGTTGACGATGGTCTGCCCGGACTCCGGGTAGCCGTACCCGCCTTCGGCGTAGGGCAGCGGGTGGTTCTCGTAGAAGCCGGAGAGGTAGCTGCCCCGTTGGGCGGCGGGCTCACCTTCGTCGAAGTTGCCGCGCAGCCCGAGGTGGCCGTTGGACAGCGCGAACAGGGACTCCATCTGGCCCATCGTGTCGAGGTCCAGGCCGCGTTCGCGCAGGCACCAGGGCTCGACGGGCAGGTCTGCCGAGCGGGTCACAGCAGTTCCGCCAGGTCCTCGACGACGACGTCGGCGCCGTGGCGCAGCAGCGCCTCGCGCTGGCCCAGACGGTCGACCCCGATGACGTAACCGAACCCTCCGGCGCGCCCGGCGGCCACGCCGGAGAGTGCGTCCTCGAACACAGCCGACTCCTGGGGCGTGACGCCGAGGCGTCGGGCGGCTTCCAGGAAGGTGTCCGGAGCAGGCTTGCCGGGCAGTCCCAGCGCGTGCGCGAGGGACCCGTCGACCAGCGTCTCGATCTGCGGTTCCAGGCCGGTGACCTCGAGGACCAGCGCGGCGTTGGCGGAGGAGGAGACGACGGCGCAGCGCAGCCCCTTGGCGAGCGCGGCGTCCAGATAGCGCTGGGAGCCCTCGAACACCTCCACCCCCTCGGCGGAGATGAGGTGGAGGACCTGCTCGTTCTTCCGGTTGCCGATCCCGTTGATCGTCTCCCGCTCCGGGCTGTCGCCGGGGGTGCCGGTGGGCAGGGTGATGTCGCGGCTGGAGAGGAAGTCGCGCACGCCGTCCGCGCGTCGTTTCCCGTCGACGTACCTGGCGTAGTCGCTGACTGGATCGAAGGCGACGAAGGGTTCGCCGGTGCGCTCGGAGTGGTCGCGCAAGAAGTCGTCGAAGGTGCGCGCCCACGCTCTGGCGTGGATGGTGGCGGTTTGGGTGAGGACGCCGTCGAGGTCGAACAAGCAGACCCGAATGGTGTCGGGAAGTCCGAGCACTGCATCTCCCTTCATCTGTCTCCCGGGGCAGCCTTTCAGCCTTTCGGCTCCGTCGCCACGATTCGGCTCCTGGCGGTTCGTCCAGTATGTCCTCCGGTGCGTGCCGAGGGCCCGGTCAGCGCTAGGGTCGAGGGCGGATCGACCGGGAGGAGACGTTCGTGGCGCAGGCCGCTGACTGGGACCCGCGCGGTAACGCGGCCCTCGAGGACCAGCTGAGTGTGTACGACGAGATGCGGGGCCGTTGCCCCGTCGCCCACAGCGACTACCTCGGGTGGTCGGTGTTCTCCCACTCCGATGTGGTCGAGGTCGTCACCGACCACGAGACGTTCTCCAATGAGGTCTCGGCCCACCTGTCGGTGCCCAACGGGATGGACCCGCCCGAGCACACGAAGTTCCGCGAGATCGTCGACCGGTACTACACCGCCGACCTCATGGAGCGCTTCGAGCCGGACTGCCGGCGGATCACCCGCACCCTGGTCGGCGCCCTGTCCGGCCGGGTGCAGTTCATGGACGAGGTGGCCCGGCCGTTCGCGCTGCAGATGCAGTCGGCGTTCCTCGGCTGGCCCCAGGAGCTGCACGAGCCGCTGGCGGAGTGGACTGTCAAGAACCACCGCGCCACGCTGCGTCGCGACCGCGAGGCGATGGCCGAGATCGCCCTGGAGTTCGACGGGTACATCCGCCAGATGCTCGACGCGCGGCGCGACAGCGACCCGGGCTCAGACCTCACGGCCCGGTTGCTGCACGAACAGGTCGACGGCCGCCCGCTCACCGACACCGAGATCGTCTCGATCCTGCGCAACTGGACGGTCGGGGAGCTGAGCACGATCGCGGCGAGCACGGGCATCATGGCCCACTACCTCGCCGAGCACCCCGAGCTGCAGGACCGCCTGCGCGCCCGCCCGCAGGACCTTCCTGCTGCGATCGACGAGATGCTGCGGATCCATCCGCCGCTCATCGCCAACCGGCGGGTCGCCACCCGGGACGTCGAGCTGGGCGGGCGGCAGATCCCGGCCGGCGACCGGCTCACGGTCATCTGGGCCTCGGCCAACCGCGACGAGCAGGTGTTCGGGGACCCCGACGAGTTCCGCCTGGACCGCGACCCGGCCGACAACCTGCTCTACGGCGCGGGTATCCACGTGTGCCCCGGGGCTCCGCTGGCCCGGCTGGAGATGCGGGTGTTCCTGGAGGAGCTGCTGGCCGCCACGACGGCGATCGAGCTGGTGCCCGGCGAGGCGCCGGTCAGGGCCGCCTACCCCGCGAGCGGATTCACCACCCTGCCCCTCCTCCTGCGCTGACCGGACGGGTCAACCACGCCGCGGACGCCGTCCTACCCGGTGACCCTGCGCCGTCCCGGCGACGCGGACGCCGTCCCCCCGGTGAGGTACCCGGTTTCATGCTGACCTCCCCCCAAGACGCGTGCCGATATGAAGAAAACCGGGTACCTCGACAACGGGCGTGGGAAGCGAGCAGCGGACGAGGGCGCCGCCGGCCCGGTAGGACGGGGTTCAGCGGCCGGTGGACTCGAGGCACTCGGCGACGTCGGTGAGCAGGTCCAGGTAGTCGTCCAGCAGGGTGAGCAGCGGCTCGCCGGGCAGCCAGCCCACGAGGACGCCGCGCTCCACGCGCATCGACCAGCCCTCGGGCGCGCGCTCGGCGATCCACTGGCCGCCCGTCTCGGGGACACCGGCGGTCATCGCCTGGGTCACCGGCAGCACCGCGCGCAGCTCGATGGTGAGGACGTGGAACACCTCGCCGTCGGCCGTCAGGCGCAGGGAGGTCGCGCGCCGCCCGCGATGCTCGCCCTCCAGCCCGTCGCTGACGTCCCGCTCCACCGCGGTGAACGGGGGGTGCTGCCAGCGGCCGAGCATCGTGGGGTCCTCCCCACGCACCCGCCACCCGCGCGGTTCGGCCCAGATGCTCAGCCGCTCCACCCGCCGGGTGCTCCGGCCGAGCCGGCCGGCGGACCTGGCGATGAACACGGCGGGGATGGCGAGTACCGCCAGCAGCAGCACCACCATGAGCGGTTCACTCATCGCCCCTCCCCTCGAGCACCGCCACCTTGGCCGGATCGACACGCACGGCGAGCGAGTCGGGCGCATCGTCGCGCGAGGCCGGCCCGGCGACGGTGGCCGGTTGGCCATCGGGCAGGGTCACGTCGAACTCACGCTCCCCCCGCCGTGCCCGCCACTCGCGTACGGTGGCCGGTACGCCGTCCTCGTCGATGACCAGGGCGCCCGGTGCCAGGGCGAGCCGTACCCGGCCGGTCTGCCCGGCCAGCGGCACCGGGCCGAGCGGTGAGTCGACGACGCCATCCCGCGCAACGCCGTCAAGGACCGGTCCGTAGCCCAGGAAGCGGGCCACCTCCTCACTCGCCGGGTGGTGCCACAGCACGTCCGGAGTGGCCACCTGCAGCAGCCGGCCGCGGGCCATCACCGCGATGCGGGCGGCGACGGTGAAGGCCTCGTCGTGGTCGTGCGTGACGTAGACCGCGGTCGCGCCGGCGGCCCGCAGGATGTCGCGCAGCTCGCCGGCCAGGTGCTCGCGCAGCGACCGGTCCAGGGAGGACAGCGGCTCGTCCAGCAGCAGCAACCGGGGCCGCGGGGCCAGCGAGCGCGCCAGCGCCACCCGCTGCTGCTCCCCACCCGAGAGCGTGGTCACCGCACGGTCGCCGTAGCCGGCCAGTCCCACCAGCTCGAGCAGCTCGGCGACCCGGGCGAAGCGCTCGGCGCGCGGCAGCCCGTGCAGTCCATAGCCGATGTTCCCCGCCACGTCGCGGTGCGGGAACAGCTGGCCGTCCTGGAACATCAGCCCGAACCCGCGCTGGTGCACGGGCAGGTGGGTGACGTCCTCCCCGGCCCAGGCCACCGACCCGGCGGCGAGCGGTTCCAGCCCCGCCACCGCCCGCAGCAGGGAGGACTTCCCACAGCCCGAGGGGCCGAGCAGGGCGAGCACCTCCCCGGTGTCCACGTCCAGGCTCACGTCGTCCACCGCCGTCGGCCCGCCGGGGTAGCTGACGACGGCGCCCCGCACCTCGAGCCCGCTCACCACGCCCCCATCCTGTCGCCTCGCAGGCGTTCGGCCACCATCATCACCGTCGCGGTGAGGGCCGCGAGCACCACGGAGGCGGCCAGCGCCATCCCGAAGTTCTCCGCGCCCGGCCTCCCGATGAGGCGGAAGACGACGACCGGAAGGGTGGGGTGGTCGGGGCGCGCGAGGAACGAGGTGGCGCCGAACTCCCCGAGGGACACCGCGAAGGCGAAGCCCACCGCCAGGCCCAGGCCGCGCGCGAGGAAGGGCCCGTCCACGGTGGCCAGCACGCGGGCGGGCGTCGCCCCCAGCACGGCGGCGGCTTCGTGCAGGCGCGGGTCGATCGCTCGCAGCACCGGCAGCACGGTGCGCACGACGATCGGGATGGCTACCACCGCCTGGGCGATCGGCACGATCACCGGTGAGCTGCGTAGGTCGAGTGGCGGGGTGTCCAGCGTGATGAGGAACCCGAAGCCGACCGTCACCGCCGACACGCCCAGCGGCAGCATGAACACCGAGTCGAGCACGGTCAGCGCGCGGCGTCCGCCCAGGGACCGGGGCCGGCGGGAGAGCACGATGGCGACCAGGGTGCCGACCACCACGGCGATCACCGTGGCGTCCACGGCGGCCCGCAGCGAGTTCGCGGTGGCCTCCCACACGGTCACCGACAACGCGTTGGCCCCGCCCGTCGTGCCGAGGCGGCGGTAGTTGCCCAGGCCCCAGCCCTCCGGCGCGCGCAACGAGCCGACCACCAGATGGGCCAGGGGCGCCACGAGCAGACCGAGCACGACGACGGCGGTCACCGCGGCGGGCAGCACATCGCGCCCGGGCCGGCCGGCCACGGTGCGCAGGCGCAGCGGGCGTGCCGCCGACCGGTCGGTGCGCAGCGCGAGGGAGCGTTCGTGGCGGCGCCGGGTGCGCGCGGCCAGCCACAGGGCTGCGCCGACCACGACGAGCTGGAGCACCGAGAGCGCGGCCGCGGCGCGCAGGTCGAGGAACTGGGTGGTCTGGATCCAGATCTCGGTCTCGATGGTGCCGTAGCGCAGCCCGCCCATGGTGAGCACCAACCCGAAGGAGGTGGCGCAGAACAGGAACACCAGCGCCCCGGCCGACACGATCGCCGGCATGAGGGCGGGCAGTGTCACGGTGGCGAAGGCCCGCGCCGCGCTGGCGCCCAGGCTCCGGGCGGCCTCCTCGGCGCGCGGGTCCAGGCGCTCCCACATGCTGCCCACCACGCGTACCACCAGCGGGTAGTTGAAGAACACCAGGCCGGCGACGACCGCCGCGAAGGTGCCGTCGATGCCGAGGAAGCCGAGCGGCCCGGTCTCCACCAGGAGAGTCCGGAAGGCC
>Ga0209487_1001259_pt1 | contig 21591 bp, 23 predicted proteins | sample Poulit2012_FD_187524 | JGI IMG/M metagenome (GOLD analysis project Ga0209487, IMG submission 187524) | Agricultural soil microbial communities from Georgia to study Nitrogen management - Poultry litter 2012 (SPAdes) (version 2) | ecosystem: Environmental > Terrestrial > Soil > Agricultural land...
TATATTATTTATTAATTCTCTATTTTAATGAAATATAAATGAAGAAAAGTTTTTCCACCTACCGCCAACATGATCAGATGGATTGCGGCCCCACATGCTTGCGCATGATTGCCCGCCATTATGGTCGCACCTATTCCCTGGAAAGCCTTCGCAGGACAGCGGGAATCAATCGTGAAGGGGTATCACTGTTGGGAATCAGTGAAGCGGCCGAGAACATAGGTTTTCGAACGGTAGGTGCCAAACTCACTTGGGAACAGTTACAAGAGGAGGTTCAACTGCCTTGCATCATCTATTGGAGGGAGTACCACTTTGTTGTTGTCTATAAAATCAAAAGAGACAAAATTTATATTGCTGACCCGGCTCAGGGAAAAGTGACCTATCAGAAAGATGAGTTTTTGCAATCCTGGGTGAATATCAAAAATAACGGAACCCGTCAGGGAATCGCACTGCTACTCTATACCTCACCAAAGTTCTATGAACTGGATGATGAAAGAAAGGATGGGCTGAATTTTGGTATACTACTGAAGTATGTACTGCCATACAAGAATTTGATGGTTCAACTGGCCCTCGGCCTGTTGGTTGGCAGTATCCTTCAGTTGATCTTTCCTTTTCTAACGCAAGCTGTTGTTGACATTGGGATCAATACACAGGACCTGAACTTTATCTACCTGGTTCTACTGGCTCAGGTGATGCTCTTTATTGGGCGGACAGGTGTAGAGTTTATAAGAGCCTGGATCCTGCTGCATATCAGCACACGAATCAATATCTCCATTCTTTCTGATTTTTTGATCAAGCTCATGAAACTCCCGATGCCGTTCTTTGATACAAAGATGACAGGGGATATCATGCAGCGGATGGGCGATCATCATCGCATTCAAAATTTTCTTACAGGGCAGACGCTCAATACTCTCTTCTCATTTGTGAATCTGTTGGTCTTCTCTTTCGTACTGGCATACTATCATATGATGATCTTCACTGTATTTTTGATTTGCAGTGTCCTCTACATCATCTGGGTTTTTCTTTTTCTGAAGAAGAGAAAGGAGCTGGATCATCGGCGCTTTGGTATCTCATCGAGCAATCAAAGTACAGTCATTCAGCTTGTTCAGGGAATGCAGGAGATCAAACTCAGTGGCTCTGAGAAGCAAAAGCGCTGGGAGTGGGAGCGCTTACAGGCCCGTCTTTTCAGTTATCAGGTTAAGAATTTAGCTCTGAATCAGTATCAGGAGGGCGGTGCATTTTTTATTAACGAAGGTAAGAACATCGGGATTACGTTTTTGTCGGCTATTGCTGTAGTAAACGGTCAACTGACGTTGGGTGCAATGATGGCGATTCAGTATATCATTGGACAATTGAATGGTCCCATTCAACAGTTGATCGGCTTTGTACAGGCTACACAGGATGCTCATATCAGCCTGGAGCGGCTTAATGAGATTCATCGACAGGTAGAAGAAGAGCCCGTGGAGAAAATGCTGGTCCGTCGACTTCCAGAGCGACAGGATATGACTCTCAACAAGCTTTGGTTTACCTATCCGGGTGCCGGAAATGAACCCGTGCTTAAAGATGTCGACCTCTGCTTTCCAGATGGCAAAGTGTCGGCCATTGTAGGTATGAGTGGAAGTGGCAAGACGACCTTATTAAAACTCTTGCTCAAATTCTATCAGCCGGATAAAGGTGACATTCATATTGGGCCTATGAACATGAGCCTAATCAGTCACCGGTACTGGCGTGAGCAATGTGGAGTTGTCATGCAGGATGGCTTTATTTTTTCCGACTCCATCGCACAGAACATTGCAGTCGGTGATGACTATCCGGATATCGAAAAACTGGAACATGCGGTCATGGTAGCTAACCTGCAGGAATTTGTTGAATCGCTGCCTCTTGGTTTCTCTACAAAAATTGGATCGGAAGGCAATGGCATAAGCCAGGGCCAACGCCAACGAATCTTAATTGCCAGAGCAGTCTACAAAGATCCGGTTTTCCTTTTTTTTGATGAAGCAACCAACGCATTGGATTCCAATAATGAACGTAAGATCATGGAAAACTTACAAAAGTTTTTCCATGGTCGGACGGTTGTTGTAGTTGCTCATCGGCTCAGTACGGTCAAAAATGCTGATAATATTGTCGTTCTGGACAAGGGTAAGATCACTGAACAAGGAAATCATACAGAGCTCACTCAGCTGGAAGGAGCCTATTTCGATCTGGTTAGAAATCAGTTAGAGCTGGGCACGTAGTCTCAGAGCATACTCATTTGTAAGTACGAGTTATGGAAGACAACGTATCGACAAATCATCTGCCGGAAGAACCGGTCCCTATTCCCGAGGTTATAGAAGGACCTACTCAACCAGCGCGTAACGAAGATGATCTGAACGTGCGTAGTGATGAGGTACAGCAGATCATCGGCAGACCTCCTCATGGTCTTGTCCGCTGGGGAGTTTCCGTTTTTATTGGCGTTTTGGCTTTGATTCTGTTGTCGACCTGGTTCGTCAAGTATCCTGAAGTTATCCATGCTCCGCTGAATCTTCGTGCGGTTCACGCTCCGAAAACAATCGAGAGCCGAGTTAGTGGTCAGTTGGTCCGGCTGATAGCTAAAAATAATGTAGAAGTTGCGCAGGGACAGGTGTTGGCCTGGCTGGAAAGTACAGCCAATCATGAGACAGTATTTAATCTGGCATCCCGACTTGAGGATATGCGCAGTTGGATCCTGAATGAAGAATTTGACCACTTTCATTCCCTGCAATGGGATCATTTTACTGATCTCGGCCCCTTGCAATCCGGATTTCAAAGTTTTGAGCAAGCATATCGAGAATTTATCTCGTTTCTCACTGACGGCTTATATCATCGCCAACAGGAGGTACTCCGCCAAGAGCTGGTTTATACACAAATGCTTATGGACAAGTTGACCGAACAGAAACAGATTCAACAGGCTGAGTATGAGCTGGCAAACAGGGAGTATCAGATGCAGCAGCATCTGGCCGAGAGGAATGTGATTGCACCTATTGAGCTTGACCGTGAAGAGAGTAATCTCTTGTCAAGGCAACTGCCATTGCGGCAAACAGAAGCATCTATTATTAATAATTATATCTCTCAAACAGCGAAAGAACAGGAAATTCTGGAACTGGAACGTAGGATATCGGAGCAAAAGGCCGTGTTTTTCCAGCAGATCAACACCCTGAAAAGTGCAATAGACGACTGGAAAAGAGACCATCTTATGACAGCCCCTTTCTCGGGAAGATTGATCTATGCCGGTATTCTTCAGGAGAATCAGCTATTGGTACAAGGCCAGGAGATCTTCTACATCGAACCAGAAAATAGTGAGTATTTCGGGGAACTGGCTATTTCTCAGCAGTCTTTCGGAAAAATAGAGGAAGGGCAACAGGTACTGGTCCGGTTTAACGGGTACCCATACCATGAGTTTGGTACCGTGGAAGGAACACTGGATTACATGTCTGGTTTTCCTGTCCGAGATAGCGTGTTCTTGGGTAAGGTGATCTTTCCCCAAGAGCTCAATACCAACTATGGACAGCAGCTCATTCCGAGAAACGGAATGACTGGTCAAGCAGAGATCATCACACAGGATATGCGTCTGATGGAGCGTATAATCAATAACATTGTGAAAGAGTTGCATTGATATTATAAGTATTTAATCAGGGTAAAATACCTGGTTAATAAGGGTAAATGACTTGTGCCCTGATAAATATAAAACGAGTCATAATTAATAAGGGAGATATAGATATGAAAATAATACTTAAGTCATTAATAGGAATTGGTAATGCGCTTAGTCGATCTGAAATGAAACATATATTAGCGGGTGATGCAAGTATTCTTTGTTCTACAACGAATGCTTTTCATTGCCCGAATGGACATTATCGTTGTGGAAAGCCATCAGATGGATATATCCTTCCTCCGGGTTGTAGCTGGGGAATAGACGATAGATGCCCATGTAGTGGATCTTAAAAAAATCAATCAATGTGGAGAGACATTTAGTCTCATCCACATTGATATTATTACAATGAAAATAACTCTATTAAGAGTATTAAGTTTTATTCTGTTTATTAATGTAGGGTGTAAGCGGAAAGCAAATTTCCAGCTACCCGATCAGGCCAAAGGTCTCGAGAATCTAACTGTCTTTCCGGAGGACCCTGATCCTATGTTAACTATTGATCTACTACATGAAATCAGGGTTGATGATACAGATTTGGATAACAACTTTTTTGGTGGGTGGACCGGTATAGAAGTTGATGATCAGGGACGCATCTACATAGGAGATTTCTCCGGTCATAGCATTATTGTCATTCATCCTGCAGGGTATCATGAGACTACATTGGGTAGAGAGGGTTCAGGGCCTGGTGAATTTCGTATGGTTGGCACTATGAAAATTATAGATGATCATATTTATGTACGTGATGCACAGCGATTTACAATGACATCCTTCTCTCTCGATACGCACGAAGTAAGAGAAACGATCAATATGAATCGATTTCCAGATAATCAGGATGAGTTTGACGAGCTACTAGAAGAGCCAGATGTGCCAAGACAAACTTTTCTTTTGAGTAACGGTACTTATCTCGCGGGTTACTTTGGTCCTGGGATAACGAATATTGAGGACCCGTTATATAACCTTGAAGAGGAGCGATACAGAAACTACTACATCATTGATAGCGAGTGGGTTGTATCACACAAATTATTTGATCTGAGAGAAGCAGCAGATTTAGTGGCGACTGTTGACGGACAGCATCGCTTTAATCTGGTTCCTCTTCCATTTCTCGGAAATTCATTAAAGGCTATTTCTAATGACGGATATATCTATACGGCGTGGAGCGAAGATTTTCTGATTAAAGCCTATGGCCCCTCAGGGTATAAATATGCGTTCTATTATCCTTATCAAAGAAAGTCACTCTATAAAGAGGAAGCGATCTCACTGTTTTCTGTAGAGGATGAATGGAACCGGGGGTTGATAGAACATGCAGAACTGCCAGAAACTTGGCCTGCTCTGCACACCATGATTGTAGATGATGAAGATCGTTTATGGGTATCCACCTTTTCAAAGGAGGAAGGAATGTTAAAATGGTGGATACTAAAAAGTTCTGGGGAACTCATCTCGACCTTTAATTGGCCAATGAACCGCTCCATTGTGAAGGTAAAGAACAATTACCTCTATACTCGCGAAACGGATGAAATGGAAGTGGTATCAATCAACCGCTACAGGATCGAGATGGAGTAGATTGTATTAACCATCTAAAATTAAGAGAGCTCAGATAAAGTTGTCATCATGTTAACTATAAGATCAAAAGGTACTTTAACATGGCAAATGCTCCATTAGATAAACAGGCCCAAATCACTGAAGACAAGGTCCGGTTTTTTGGAAGTGAATTACAACAGATTTTGACGGACCATGTTGCTGGATGGAGTGTATTGGCAGGAGGCTTTGGATACTATTCACAAGTTATAGCAAGCCTGTTAGTTCATTGCAAGGATTACAGGGGTTTGGAAGATCATGCTCGCAGTTATCTTGATAAGAATCGTAGAATGTTATTGGCTCAACCACCACGATCTTTATTGGATCGACTTCGTCGGTTCCTGGCTGTAAAGTTGCTTACAGAGAATAGTGAGCATTCCTTGTCTCCTCGTGATGTTGAACAAATTAGGCAGCAGCTTGAACAGTTGGCTTCAATTGGTCTTTTACAATCCTCCTCCCAAATTGAGCATCGTGTTTCTCAGGCAATTTCTACGTTTGAAATTCCGCTTACTGAACGTCAAACAATACGTGTCCTGGGAATACCGACGCGAAACAGAAGCAAAAAACTACTGGAATCTTTACAAAGCTATCTGGTGAATTTTGAAGGCTCTGAACGAAAGGTTCAGAGCCACATCATGGATGACAGCGATTCTGATCATCAATCTGCAAATATGGCTGAAGAGGTCGAGAAGCTCTGCAAAAGTTATGATGCACCGTTGTTATGGATCGATAGAACCGGTCGACAATCCATTGCCCGGAATCTTGCGAAGGCTTCAGGAGCTCCTCTTGAGATCGTAGAATTCGGGCTGTTGGGGGATCCGCGGTGTGCGAATCGCACCGGTTCGGTTCGAAATACGCTTATGCTGCTCTCGGCTGGAGAGCCGTCCGTGCAGGTGGATGATGACATCATCTGTCAAATTCGACCCTCGCCTTGGCAGACAGAGGGTATAGGGTTGGTATCGAACAGGGAGTGCTCACAGTACGAGTTTATGAACCACTCACAGCGGCAGGCGCTTGGCTCACCCACGGCTCCTGTCGATTTCTTCGGTCTTCATGAGCGTCTTCTTGGCCGCCATCCCGCTGATCTGTTACAAAACAATAGTTCGTTGGATACCAGCCAGCTCGATGAGAGTTTGCTTGAGAAGATCGGAAACTCACATACACGGATCCGTACCACGTTCAGTGGCGTCTATGGTGATTCAGGTATGTTTCGGCATTGGCAGCGACTTGGCTTTGACCGAGCATCATTCGACGCCCTGGTTGAGAATCCAGATCGTTATCGTCAAAATCTACGAACGCGGGAACTTTTCCGCACCTCCGATCGCGAAAAGATAGTTGACAGCCCGTTTTGTATGGCCGGTGTTGTGGGGTTGGATACCACCAGCTTATTGCCGCCCTTTATGCCTGTAGGCAGAAATCAGGATGGAGTGATGGGCATACTTCTCCATATGAATTTTCCCTATGCCTTGAAAGGATTTTCACCCTGGGCGCTACTTCATGATCCTCCCAACCGTGAAGCACATGTGGATCTGTCGCATGCACTGAGTGTTGGACCGTGGCGCGTTAATGATATTCTGCCTGCGCTTCTCTGGTCACAAAATCAAGACTCTTTCGGTCTTGATGCGGCAGAAAATCTCAGGCAGACAGGACGGTTCTTAATAAATATCACAGCCCGTTCACCATTACACTTTCAGGCCATCGCTCGAAAGGCGTGCTGGAAGATGATTAACTCACAGATACAGTTCTTGCAGCGCCGCCTGGATGAACGCTACGACGCTCCGGAGTACTGGAGAAGTGATGTGCAGGTCGTTTTGAGCAACATGCAAGAGCTGCTTACATCAAAAGATTTGGGCATTCCCTACGAGCTGCCCGGAGGAGAAGCGGAACGGCTTTCACTTTTTAGAAAGATCATAGAGCGCTATGGACAGCTTCTTATTCATTGGCCCTCAATATGGCAGGCGGCTTCAGAGATTTCTTCAGACGCACATCACCTCGCGATAGAGAGAGATGGATTAAGTGCATCCGGTCCATCTCAGACTCATACAGAACCACCCAGTATTAAAAATGACAGACGTAATACAGCCATCCTAACAACGGTCTGGAAACGTGAGGCATTGACCCGACTGCATTTCGAAAATATTGCTGCTCTTGACCGGAAGGTATTCGTAGGAGTCAGTGAAGAGTGGGCCCGGAAGCTCTGTGAAGAGTTTGGTTTTGAGTACATCTATACACAAAACGATCCATTGGGGCGCAAAAAGAACAGAGTCATAGAGCATGCTCTTGCTCAACCGGAGTGGACGCACTTGATGGAATTGGGAAGTGACGATTTCGTTGACAAACAAGCTTTCACAACGTATGAAGATATTGATGTTGACCATTATGGCGTAACTACGATCTATTTCGCACATCCAGAGACACGACGAGCCAAGCTTTTTACATACAACAACAACTTTCCGGCTGTATTTGGAGCCGGGCGAGTCTTAAGCAGGAAGGCGATAGAGATGGCTGCTCCACTGTGGAAGGATGATGCCAATAAGAGTATGGATGTACTATCAACACATAGGCTGAAGAGTGCTGGCTTCAAGCCGCTCAATGTCGAAACGGATCCTTTCATTATCGATATCAAAACCGGTGTGAATCTCTGGTCGTATGATCATTTTGAAGGTGAACCGGTGGAGTACGAGTCAATACTGGAGAGGTTTGGATTATCTGCAGAGCTGCTCCATGAGCGGCTGGCTCTTGACCCTGTTGCAACAGGTGAGTGGGAATCTCAGTAACGAATTTACAAGGAATACGCAGGGAGCTATGATGAACTTTGCATTGACAGGACTAGCCGGTTATGTGGCTCCCCGCCACCTGAAAGCTATTCATGATACCGGAAATAGACTGATCGCTGCTGTAGATCCGCACGATTCAGTGGGGATAATCGACCGCTATTTCCCTGGAACCAGTTTTTTTACCGATATAGAGCGGTTTGATCGCCATCTGGAAATGCTCCGCCATAAAAATGATGAGCGAAGCGTAGATTACCTCTCTGTTTGTTCGCCGAATCATCTGCATGATGCTCATGTGCGACTCGCATTGCGGTTAGGAGCCCATGCTATCTGCGAAAAACCACTTGTCCTGAACCCCTGGAATCTTGATGCACTACAACAACTGGAACAGGAGTATGAGCGCTGTGTATTTACGGTGCTACAGCTCCGTCTGCATCCGCAATTACAATCCCTCAAGGTTCAGCTTGCTGACGGGCCCGGCCGAGAAAGGCATCAAGTTCTTCTAACCTATGTAGCACCCCGAGGCACCTGGTACCGCTACTCCTGGAAAGGACAGACGGAGAAGTCCGGTGGTCTTGCCACTAACATCGGTATTCATCTGTTTGATCTGTTGATCTGGCTGTTCGGTAGCGTAAAGGGATCGGAACTTCACCTGAAGCAGGACAGACGTATAAGCGGATTTCTTGAACTTGAGAGGGCAGACGTACAGTGGTTCTTATCGGTCCATGGATCGGATTTGCCTGTACAAACCAATGGAAAACGCACCTGGCGGTCTCTGCAACTTGATGGGCATGAGATTGAGTTCAGCAGCGGGTTTGAGGATCTGCATACTCGTATCTATGAGCAAGTACTTGTCGGCGCTGGGTTTGACATTGATGATGCCCGGCCCTCCATTGAGCTTGTGCATCAGATTCGGAATCAGGAACCGGTTAAACAGTTTCGTGGTAAGCCTCACCCTCTAACTGAACATGTGATGCCTGTATAAATACCTGACGATGACAGAAACAGAGGATGCGATGTGTGATTTTTTCGTTCATGAGAGCGCGGTCATAGACCATCCGGTCAGGATTGGAGAAGGCACCCGGATCTGGCATTTTTGCCATATCTCACAAGGATCTTTGATCGGTTCAGATTGCGTCTTGGGCCAGAATGTATTTGTTGGCTGTGATGTATCGATCGGGAATCGCGTCAAGATCCAGAACAGTGTTTCGATCTATTCTGGTTGCCGTCTGGAAGATGACGTGTTCCTTGGCCCTGGCTGTGTATTGACCAATATCACCAATCCAAGGGCAGAGATTGATCGTTCTGGCCTGTATGAAGAGACTCTGTTTCTTCGGGGAGCAACTGTTGGAGCGAATGCAACGATTGTATGCGGTATTACGATTGGCCGGTATGCTTTTATTGGGGCTGGTAGTGTGGTTACACGGGATGTGCCAGACTATGCACTGGTCGTCGGGAATCCTGGCCGGCAGCAGGGTTGGATGAGCCGCCATGGTCAACCTCTGGATCAACCCAACCGGGATGGAATCAGAGTCTGCCGTGAATCCGGTTTCCGTTATAAAATAGTAGGTGACTCCATGCGGTGCCTCGATTTGGATGAGCACCAGCTACTTCCAGAGACGCAACTAACTGGCAGCCACTCGTATGATTACTATAAAAGCTTGCTGAAATAACTCCTAGTTGAGAGGTAATGCGTTCACAACAGAGAAAAACAGCATACTCTATTCCTGCAGTTGATCTGAAAACAGAAATCTCACTAATGCGGCAGGAGCTGGATGAGGCATACGATAGGGTCATGCAGCACGGACAGTTCATTATGGGACCAGAGGTGCAGCAATTGGAAGAAGAGATCGCCCATTATATTGGAACCCGATATGCTATAGCTGTGAATTCTGGAACCGATGCGCTCACGATTTCTCTTCGCTCCATGGGCATCGGTGAAGGAGATGAAGTCATTACCACTCCTTTTACTTTTTTTGCAACCGTTGAATCCATTCTTATGGCTGGAGCTAGGCCGGTGTTTGTAGATATTCAAGCTCACGACTGCAACCTGAATCCTGATCTAATCGAAGCTGCTATTACTGAAAAAACAAAAGCAATCCTTCCCGTGCACCTGTATGGGAAAATGGCATACATGGAGAGCATTCTATCGATTGCAGAAGTGTATCACTTGAAGGTGCTTGAAGATTGTGCACAGGCATTTGGAAGTGAGTTTATCGTAGGAAGTAACGAGAACAAGAATGGACAGAAGCAAAAGATCCAGACGAAAAAGGCAGGTGCAATGGGTGATGCTGCCGGATTATCATTCTTTCCTTCAAAGAATCTGGGAGGATTTGGCGATGGAGGAATGGTGCTTACCAATCATCCAGATGTAGCAGATTTGGCACAAATGCTTCGTGTTCATGGAGCAAAGAAAAAATACCACAACGTACTCCCCGGTTATAACTCACGGTTGGATACCTTGCAAGCCGTGATGTTACTTGTTAAGCTCACCTATGTTGATCATTTTCTGGAGAAGAGACGGGAGCTGGCACTTCGATACAACTCTCGCCTCCAAGATATTGATGGACTTGAACTCTTTCCTTTTTATGCAGACAGAAGTCACACCTATAATCAGTATGTCATCAGGATTTCTGATGGAAGAAGAGATGCTGTGGCAGAAAGCCTTAAAAAACAGGGTATTCATACGAACGTCTACTATCCCGTACCATGTCATCGTACTCCTGTTTTTGAAAACTGCTCTTTTACACTGCCTGTCAGTGATCAAATGGCGGAGGAGGTGTTGAGCCTTCCGCTTTATCCCACTCTGGCACTGAATGAAGTAGAGATAATAGCAGATTGTATCGTGGATATTATGTGATGTGTTGTATACGGAATATTTATAATACATTATGTAGATTTCTTGCTAAGTAATAGGTATTTCCGGAAAAGATATGATGATTAAACTGGCACAATTACAACTGAAGTTCATTGCCTGTTTATTAACGATATTATTTCCGGAATATTTGAAAGAAGCATCTGGAGTTTTATAGTAACATCTATCTGCAAGGTTTGGATATATGCATAACAGACTCTTAGTAACAAGAAAAATATTTTCAATTTGTTTTATTATGCTTCTTGCATCTATCGGGTGTAGGGCAAACAAAGGTGAGAAATGGGAAAGAATGACCAGAATGGTCCAAGGAAGAGAGATCGTAATAAACCCTGAGACTCATTCAGAAATTGTCTTCCCGATTTGGATTCGTACAATGCCTGATTATTTTTTGCTTTATGACAGTGGTCAAAACAAAGTATTCAGTTATACTTACAGTGGAAACAAAGTATTCGAATTTGGAGATGAGGGAAGAGGTCCAGGAGAGTTTCAATCACTGACTAACTGCTGGATCATGAAAGACCACATCCAACTCTATGACTTTAATCAAAGAAAGATAATTCTGTATGATCTCGAAGGCAGGTTCCTTGAAGAGTATCTAATTGGAAATGCAGGTTTATCCGGAAGGGTTGAGATATTGGAGTCTGATAGATTTGTTTCTCCAGCTCAAGGTGAAAATGGTGCATTAATGAAGGTTTATAACCTTAAAAATGATAGTTTAAGTTTTATTGGAGAGGCAATTGCCGGATCGGATGAAATGGAAGGAGGAACGAGTCACGAAATCATACGGAGAGGCGGGATCCCAAACTACATGAGAAATAGTGTCTTCCTGGGTACTAATGCATCAGGAATTTTCTCATTCCAGGAAACCACTGCTCTTCTTCAGAAATACAGTAACGATGGAGAACTTCATTGGGAAATGGATTTAAAAATACCATCACAGGAGATGCTATATGAAGAATTTATGGAAGAATTCAATGAAGTAGGAGATCGTTACATCCCATCTTACTCTTATGCTCATGGAATTCATACTGTAGACCAAGGTACAGCCATACTTCTAAATACTGCTTCAGGTAAGCCAGTGACAGTTGCATGGATTACAAATGATGGTAGTCAAGTATCGTACTTTGAGTATCCAGAAATCGAAAACACATCAATTATTAGGTTTAGAGTGAATATAAAAAAAAATACTATATTTTTCATAAATCCCATCGAAGGTTATGTTTACAAATCAGATTTACCATTACCTTAATTAATAACATATTAAATATGTATACTATTATTAAATAATCATGCATTATGTTTGGTAAGTTACAGGATTTAAGCAAATCCGAAATGTTTCGGCGTGAAGCAAATGGAGGCCGAAAAGGGATCAATTACAATAGTTGGGGAGTGGGCTTGGATTCAGGCATAGAGCTTGGATAGGCGATACAGGAAAAACACAGGATCCCTTACGCCTCGTTGAAGAGCCCGGAACTGTTTGATCTTGGCATTAAAAGACTCGGCAGAAGCGTTCGTTGATCGGTTGTCAAAGTAGTTCACGATGTTCGGCAGATGTTCCTCAAGCGTGTTAGCACAGGTCTCAAACTCCTTAATCTCCAGCTTTCGAGCCTCGGTGATCCACTTCTTGAGGGCATCGGTTGCTTTCACCTTGTCCTCCTTCTGATAGATGTGGGTAAGCCGCTGGACATGGTCATAAGCACGTTTAAGTTTGGGATACCGCTCAAAGGCGACGTATAAGCGGAGCCACTGGTTATTCACTTGTTTTCACTCTTATAGAGCGCATAGCGGCAGCGAGCCAGCAGCTGCCTGGGGGTATCACCGTTGACGAGTTGCTCCGGCAGATACTTCTCGCCGGCCTGGCGGGCAGCTTTGGATGCCTTGTTTTCCCGGTCCAGCTCTTTCCACCGATACTTGATCCGAACACTCTGTACGGCATCATGTGCCAGTTGCGCCACATGGAACCGGTCGGTGACCATCCGGACATTGGGAAAGACTTCTTTGACAGCCGCCTTCATGTTGGCAGCCATGTCCAGTGTAACCTCTTCAACCTCAAGCCGCTGCTGGAGTGGAATCTTTTCCAGAACCTCGATAATGTCCTTGCTGCGCGTTCCTTGAATACTGGCCACCAGGGATCCTTTACGTCCGCGAGCGGCTTTGTTGGTGACATAGGTATAGAGCTCTCCATTGCTTAGCGTCACCTCGTCAATGCTTAATCGAGGCCCACTATTTTCTTCAAAGACCAGATATTGGGTGGCATGATCACGCTGATCCCATTCATAGAACCCACTCACCTCCTTGTAGTGTCGAAAGAGTATGTGGGGGCATATGCCAGTGAGGTGAATACGAAGGAAGGGCTTGCCATCCTCTTCGATTCCTTTGTCAATGCTGTCGATGTCAAAATGATTCAGCAACCTCTCGGGAAGGATCAGGCGTAAGAGTTCTTATTCCATCCCCGATGGTAGGTATTTTCACCCTTACTCTCCAACTTATAAATGATCCTCGATAAGTTACTACCATTTTTTGAAACGGATAATTAATTCCGAACAACTTCTATCAAATTCAACAGAGGCAGCAATTAGTGCACTTATAAGAACCATCACATACTGTAGCACACGTACAATCTAAATAGTTTGCTTTACACTCACAATCATCAGTACTAGCACCAGCAAAAATTTGCCTCATCTCATTTCTAGAAAGAATATTACCCAAATAAACCAAACCCTTTTCAATTGATTTCATTTTGTTCCTTTGCTTAGTTTGTGTTTCGATTAATAATTATAAATTAAATTAAAGTTTTGTATAATGATATTAATAATATATTTAATTAATCTCAATAATTTATCAATTAGTTATCTTGGCTATTTTTACATGCTAACTTTAGGGTCTACTATTTAAGCTTATTTCTTCTAGCGAATGAGCCCTTATTGATATCGAATCACTTATTGAAAGACTCATTCGGTTATTGCAACTTACTTGCTGCTAAAAAGAAAGACAAATAATCTTATTGAATAATAACATGAAAATTATACTGAATTAAACCACCCTGCGCTGAAAAAGGGGGTTGGGTTAGGACTAAACTCAATTTTCGGACTTCAAATTTGCCGATAGTAAAACAGGAGCAATTTTCCCTGCCCCTGATAAAAACACTGGGTAATCTGCATCACTTCTTCCAGTATCTTTTCGTGTCCATGCCTGCAGATCACCTGCAAGACTTCCAGTAGTACTAGTTGCAGACAGGGTGGTTTCAAGCTTGTAGTGCAATAAGTTCAGAGAATTTCTGTTTTGGATTATCAAACTCTAAAATGGCCCTTGGACGCTCATTCAGCTGATCCTGAACCTCTTGCATGACCCACTCAGGGACGGTGTTGAAGTCGGTTCCCTTGGGAAAATATTGCCGCAACAGTCCATTGGTATTTTCATTTGTCCCTCGTTGCCACGTACTGTGAGGATCACAAAAATAGATTTTCACTTTGGTCAGGTTACTGATAATGGAATGGTAGGTGAGTTCTTTACCGCGATCATAAGGTTAATGACCGGCGTAACATTTCGGGAAGTTCACCCAGTTTATTTGCATAGCTCGGCATGAGTAATCCGAATCCTTGTAATCGAGCTTCACCAACATGGTGAACCGGGTTGTCCGCTCAACAAGAGTGCCCATTGCACTCTTGTTTCCGCCTCCCATGATAAGATCACCTTCCCAATGGCCGGGAATGTGACGATCGTCAACTTCTTTGGGGCGGTCATCAATGGAGACCAAATCCGGGATCTGGCTGCGTTTGGCAGCTCCCTGAGGCTTCATTCCTCGTTTTTATTTTCCCTGCCGCAGACAGGCGATCAGGGACTTTTTGAGCACCCACGAGGTAGAATATAGATGTAACTGTAAATGGCCTCATGAGAAATCTGCATGTCGGGTTGGTCTGGATAGGTTCTTCCCAAATACCCGCTGATCTGTTGCGGAGACCAGTACAATTTGAGCTTTTTACGAACCAAACACCACAAATCAGTATTCCGCTCAAGCTTGCGTTTACGTTGATTGGTGGCCCGTTTGATGGATTCTTTGTGAGCAGCAATGGCCGAGTAGCCCTGATCCCGAATCAGATTGCGCTTGATCTCACGGGTGATCACACTGCGATGGCGGTTTAAAAGATTCCCGATGGCGGAGGGCGTCAACCCTTTCTCCAATCCAATCCAATGCAGATCTGCTCACGCTCCATTGCGGTTAGTCGTCGTTGTCTATTCATCACGTATTATAAGGGGTCCCCCTAAACGTGTTGCACTGTTATTGCATCGTGTCGATCGCTCAACGTTAAGCACCGGTTCCGGCACGTTCACGGGCAGTCCATCCAGGTTAACGGTCCCAGCCGGGACGGCGTCCTCCGTGTTGCAACCGGAAAGCAGCAGCAAACCAAAAAGAGAAATTGTCGGAGTAACCTGAATAATCCATTGTTGTACGGTTTGCCAAACCAAGTTCCCTGTTAATGGTCGCTGCAACCATCCTATCTTCAGGTCGATGTAACTTGTCAGCATAAACATTAACAGTGTATTAATTGATTGGTATGGGTTCAGTTAATCAGGTTGATATGATCTATTCTTCGATATGCCGATGCTGTTCAATGGTTGAATATGGATCTCTGCCATTGATTTTGTGTCGCGAACCGGATAGATCATCACATTCTCCAGCTCAGTGATATGATCGGGAAGTTCGGTTCTATTTTGAGTTTGACAACCCATCATAAACAGGCAGATGAAAAAGTGTATAGACCTTGCGAGACATGTCAAGTTTAATTTTACTCACTTTCATGAGGGATCTATCTAACACATTCAATATGTTATTGGGAGCTCTAATTATCAATTAATAATAATTTGTTAATCCAATATGACTCGTTAGCTTGCTTTAAGAAGAGGTATAACCCAGTTTTCATTTGTCAATAGCCTGGGTATGGGACCCGATGGTCATCTCTATCTAGACGAATCAACGCAAAGGTGACACTATTAAATCGGGATCTGACCTATAAGAGGGAGTTCATTTATTACTCCCAGGAGAGGAGGTAGTGTTTGATGGAATCTATCCAACGATGATGTACAGAGAACTAAACGAATACTGTCTATGAACATCGTCAGGTCATGGCTTCAGCAGTACAGCCTATTTTTGCTGGTCACTTCGGGGCTCACGATTATATTACTCACTATTATAGGATGTACTTCGAATAGTGACGTGGAAATCCCCGACTACATTAAGGAGATGGAGAATGTGACCGTTTTTCCTCTTGATGTTGAACCGACACGTCACATTCGTCTTAAAGAGGAGGCTGTTTTTGGAAGTACTGATGAAGTGGTCCTGGGTGTTTTCTTTCCACCAGCCGTGGATAGGCAGGATCGTGTGTATTTGGGAGAGGCGGGGGAGAACACGATCAGGGTATTTTTCCCGGACGGCACCTATCTGAAACAGATTGGGCGTAGGGGACAGGGGCCGGGTGAATTTCTTTCTCCCCCCATCCCTCAAATTGTATCAGATACATTGATCGTCTATGACCATTTGCAGCTGCGGGTCAGTCTCTATTCAACTGATTCACATGAACTTATTCGGACGCTCAATCTCAATCCGCGTAATCAATACAGTATTGAGGAATTATCAGAGCGGTATATCCAGAAAATATTCTACACGAGCGATAATGTATTTATTGGAGTATTTGCCGAGAGTGAGATCCCCCCTTATTATCCAAACTATGATCCTGATAAAGAGTATGTACTTAAATACTACCTGATAGGGGAAGACGGGAGGGTATTACCGGATGAGCTGTTTGAGCTTCAAGAGACAAAGCCGCTGGTCGCCAATGTAAATGGAGAGGTGAGATCTCTATCCTACGACTTCCTTTCAAAGCCGTTGGTATCCATAGCAGACGATGGAACCATCTATACGGCCTATAGCGATGAGTTTCTGATTACAGTGCGCAGCGCGGATGATGGGGAGTATCAGAGAGCTTTTTATCATCCTCTTATAAAAAGGGAGTTCCATCGCGAAGAGGCTCTGCAGCTGGATTTCAGCCACATTCCTGACGGGCTGATTCCTGTATGGAGGGGGGTGCTGCAGAATGTTTCAGGTTCAGACCTGCCTGATTACTGGCCAGTGTTGAACAGTCTGTATATAGACGATGAGAATCGCTTGTGGGTATCTACAGTGGTTGAAGACAGCGAGATCTATGAGTGGTGGGTACTGCACGATACTGGAGAGGTGATCGCACGATTCGACTGGCCAAGAGATTCTGTGATTGAAGTGGTCAAAAACGGCTTTGTCTACGCCCGGAAGATTGACAGTGAGACGGGAATCCACGAGATCGTCCGATACAGAATAATTTTCGAGTCGTAATGAGGTATCCGTTTCTGACTTTTCAATCGATTGATCTCGCGGACCGAGCCAGCAACTCACCATTGAATTAGCCAAATAAGTCGGAATGGGAACCTGTCCGGATTAAGATGATTTCATCATCATGAGTCTCGTAAATCAACAACCAGTCAGGCTCGAGGTGGCGCTCTAGGGTAACCACATAGTCTCCGATTAACTTGTGATCTCTAAATCGCTCGTCAAGCGCCTCCCCTTCTGCTAAATTCTGAATAACATTTTTTAAAACATCAAAAGACTTTCCTCTCTTCTTCATTTTTTTGATGTCCTTCTTAAACCGGTTTGTCCGGGTAACAAGCTTCATTAAATATCCAAATCTTCAAACAGTTTGTCTGTTGAATCGAAGGACTTCACATCCTTTTTCGACTTCGCATCTTGAATGGCTTCTTGAGTGGTTTCATTAGGAACCTTCAGATCGAAAGGTAATCCCCGCTGCAATTTAACCTGCGTAAAGAAAATGCGAATGGCTTCAGTCGTATTGATACCAAGCTCCTCAAAAATGAGCTCAGTCTCCTTTTTCAACTTCGGCTCCAGTCGTGCTCGTACAGTGGCTGTTTTTGTAGACATAAGCACCTCCATTATGATTGTAGTATCAATGTGCTACAATTTAAACGGAATAGCAATCTTTATTATTACTAAGCTATTGGAGGTCTAATGTGCACCTGCAGTTGGTAAATACGAAGACGGCGCTGATCGCATCCCGGCTCAACTCGTTCGTGACAAGCCATGACAGCCCTTTAAACCCTTTGCTCACAAGCCGCAGTACAGACAGTAGCGATGGTAGAGCTCACCGTGAACATCGTCCAGTACAGGATAAGCCTCGAGTCGTAGTTAGAAACGAATTGTCGTTTCTAGTTGGAGAATTGCAAAAAGGGCAGCTACCTACAGATATAGGTCTGACGTTCCGCCAAGAGTAGAAGAAAAACCTACTCATCCCATTCATAAAAAGAGAAAGCCATATTCATGTCACTTCGAATGCCGATATTTTATGAAGAGACATGGGTAACATCTAATTCTTTCGAGTGCTGGAAAATGACGCGGATCAATCCCGTCGGCTATGAAGAGGCCCTCCTGCGAACGTCGGGTATCGGCAAGAAGCACGCTTCCATCATCAAGAGGCGTCGAATAGGGATAGAGAAAAGCGAAGAGCATCGTGTCGAACGCATCAACCGTAAGCACCGGCTCAGGCACACTCACAGGCAGCTCATCCAGATTAATAGTCCCAGTCGAAACGGTATCCTTACCGAGACACCCTGATAACAGCAGGAAACAAGACAGAAAAACTGCAGGGCTAATCCTAATAACCCATTTGTTTATGAGTTGATAAGCATAGTTTCCTGTTGGATATCCTTTTTCATAGTGTCCCCCCATTTCTGTTTCAAGTGACCCCTATTCTGATGATGTGGCACCGAAGTCTTAATCTTTGCATACATAATAATGTATCATAATTCTGGTGGGAATCTATCCTGTTTGGTGCGAATACAACAATTCCATTAACGTCGCCGGTTTCTTTCTTAGTTAAACCTGCCAGTCACATATGTATATCAAGATCTAATTTGCCATTGTTTAAAAGAAATCTATTTTAAAATAAATCGACCTCTTATCGTCTAATGATAATATTCCATTACCGGGGATTGGCGTGTATTCTTTTTTTGTGGCTATATGTGACGGGTTGTCGAATTGATCCATCTGAACCGCCCGATGCCGAAATCGTTGAATTAACCGACTACAGGACCGTCGTGGGTTATGAAGATTAAGATGGTGACAGAAGAGGCGGAAGTGCGATCATATGGATTTTAGTATCACTGTTAGGGATCAGTGAAGCAGCTGAAAACAATGTCAAATAATCAATATCCTAATGTTGGGACGTGTAGACTCGATATTTATTTCTGTACTTATCTTATGTTCCGGATGCTCACCACAAGACGAAATCGAATTGCCAGAACACATCAGAAACCTTGAAAATCTGACGGTGTACGAAGCTAATGAGGTTACTCCATTTCAGATACAGCTTCAGAGAGACCAATTATATGGGGAAGAAGATGGGGTTCTTTTTGGTAGCCGAATAATGGACATGGCAGTTGATGAAGAGGGTTGCGTATATATTGCTGATAGTGAAAAAGAGATCAAAGTTTTTGAAGCCGAAGGCGAGTATGTAACTACCCTCGGACGTGAAGGAGATGGCCCTGGTGAGTTTAAGAATATTGTTAATCTGCAAATCGAGGGCAACCAACTTTATGCACATGACATGACTCAGCAACGAGTCACTGTTTTCTCTCTGGAAGATTTAACCTATAAAACAACAGTGAATATTGCAGATAACAGAATGTTGATTGGAGAGCTAAATGACAGCTACCCGAGTAGATATCATGTGACAAGTGATGGCAACTTTTTGATCGCTTTCTCGTACTCGGATGTGACCGAAGGGCTGAGGGACTGGGATCGAATTGGGTACTCTAATCAGTACTACCTTTTGAATCAAGAAGGAAGAATTACATCGTATAAGCTTTTTGACTTAAGATCTCGATCTGAAGTTATTGTCCCTGTAGGGGGATTGAGTGTAGGTAGAAGTATAGGATTCTATGGACGGCTGGTAATGGGTCTGACGAATAATGATCATGTCCTTACTGCATGGACAGAAGATATGCTTGTAAGTAATCACAGCATTAACGGGGAGTATCAACGGTCTTTTTACTATCCATTTGAAAGAGTTCCCTTGACACAAGCCTCGGCTTCGAATGCCGGAATTGCTGAGTTCATTCTGGAAGGCTTTTCATCAATGCAAGCACCTGAACACTGGCCTTCGCTTAGTTCTTTACTCGTGGATGATGAGAATAGAATCTGGATCTCTACTATAGTTGATAATCACGAGATCTATGAATGGTGGGTGTTGCAAGAAACAGGTGAGATGATTACCAGGTTCGAGTGGCCTCGGGATAAATCGGTCCAGGAGATCAAAAACGGATATCTATACTCTTTGGAGCGAACTGACTCTGAAGAGCTCTTCATCGCCCGCTATAAGATCGACCTTGATGAAGTCTGATCTCCTTGAATGAATTTGCGTGAATAGAAGGGGTACATAAAATACTGCCGGTACCGAACAGGTCGACACCGGCAGTAGATAAACAAAGCATTTAAGGTCTGGACTCAGACCAGGCCTCACTTCACAGATTTGGCCTGAAAGAGTTGCAGACGCAGTGATCAGGCGAGCTGAGCTTCCAACTTCTGCTTGATCTGGGTTTTGGGGACAGCACCGATGATCTGGTCGACCACTTCACCGTCCTTGAAGATCAGCAGAGCTGGAATGCTTCGGATGCCGTACTTGACGGAGACTTCCGGATTGTGATCGACGTTCACCTTGCCAATTTTGGCTTTGCCTTCAAATTCACCTGCAAGCTCTTCAACAACAGGGCCGATCATACGGCACGGGCCGCACCATTCTGCCCAGAAGTCAACAAGAACCGGGTTGCCGTTACTCTGTTCTACCTCATTAGCGAAGTTACTGTCTGTAAGTTCTATTGGTTTCGACATGTTTACATTACTGATTGGTTGGTGGATAACGTTCTGATCGTGGATGTATAAGCGTTTTATCCATATCCAGTAAATTCTTATACACTTATACAGAGGATCACTCTTCCTGTTTTCACTCTTCTGTTTCAGCCGTTATCTAGATTCAGCCAAAACCGGAGCATGAAAACCGGAGCAGCAATCAAACTTGGATTCTGTAACGTTCAGGACGTCGCTTTCGCATACACCACAAATTCTATCCTGTTGCCAACCAATCTGTATCGGTTCAGGCGGACTGGGCAGTAGCAGGCTGAAACGAGGTGATTGACTTCTTCGATCTACTTTCTCCGGAATGTCATCCGGACCAGCCGTCCCCGGTCCAGATAGTCTATGGAGTCTGCATAGGTTTCTATCAGAAAAAGGCCACGCCCTCCTTCAGCAAGCAGGTTCTCTTTTGCCCTCGGATCAGGAATGGCCGAGGGATCAAATCCTTCCCCTTCATCCTGCACCTCCATCTGAACACTGGAATCTTCAACTCTGACCTCTACGTTGACCGATTTCTCTGCCTGCTCTTTGTTGCCGTGGACTATGGCGTTGGTGACCGCCTCACTCAGTGCAAGGAGAAGCCGGTCCTTCAGATCAGGGCGAAAACCTGTCTCACGGCTCATCCGTTCTACAAAACCGGGAACCTTTTCCACCTCGGTGAAATCAGATTTCAGATGGAGTTGATAGTTTTTGTTCATGATGGTCTGGCTTAACAACAGACTTCAAAATAGGAGCTTCCTGATAGAGATGAAAA
>Ga0209487_1001260_pt1 | contig 21583 bp, 18 predicted proteins | sample Poulit2012_FD_187524 | JGI IMG/M metagenome (GOLD analysis project Ga0209487, IMG submission 187524) | Agricultural soil microbial communities from Georgia to study Nitrogen management - Poultry litter 2012 (SPAdes) (version 2) | ecosystem: Environmental > Terrestrial > Soil > Agricultural land...
CTCACTCGTCAGTGAACGTCAGCTTCAGTCCACCCAGCAGCGCGGCGACGATGTTGTACAGGAAGGCCAGCAGGGTGCCGAGCGCGGTGATGATCACGACGTTGACCACCGCGACCACGGTTCCGTAGCTGACCATCTTCGAGAAGCTGAAGAAGTCCATGAAGGGCAGCGGCTCATCGTTGTTGAGGTCGCGTCCCAGCTGGTCGATCTGATTCCACAGGCCGATCGCGTCGACCAGGTTCCACAGCAGCACGACGGCCACCACGGTGGCGATGCCTATGGCGATGGCCACCAGGAACGACAGCTTCATCACCGAGAACGGGTCCAGCCGGGCCAGGGTCAGGCGCACCCGACGCGGCCCCCGCCTCTCCCCCTCCGCGGGGCTGCTCGCGGAGGTGGGCTTGGCCGGACTGCGGCTGGCGCCGCGCGAGGCGGAGCCGCGCCCGGAGCCGAGCGTGCCCGTCTCCGTCGGCGTCTCCTCGTCGGCGGCCGGCAGCTTCGACGTGGGGTCGGACTGCGTGGTGCTGGCCTGGGAGTTGCTCGTGGCCACGGATCACTCCTCGTTCGGGACGTCACCGGTCGGCGACTGGTCGGACTCGTCAGAGCCTAGAGCATCGGGCTGCGCCGAAGAGTCCGGCGCCGCACTATCCACGAAATCGTCACTCTCGGCAGTTTCGGCGCTCTCGACGGGATCGGTCTCCACCGCGCTCCGGGCCCCTTCGGAGGATTCAGCCCCTGCCGGCGCCTCCGCCCCAGCGATCCCCTCGGCACCGTCGGGGCCCTCAGCGTTCTCGACGTCCTCCTCGGACTCTGCGCTGGTGGTGACCAGGATGATGTGATCGCCCTGGTCGGGCTTGGCGAAGGTGACGCCCATGGTGCTGCGCCCCTTGGGCGGGATCTCGGCGACGCGCGAGCGCACCACCCTGCCCTTCTCCATCACCACCAGGATCTCGTCGGTCTCCTCCACGACGGCAGCGCCGACCAGGTGGCCGCGATCGTCGGGCAGCTTGGCCACCCGGATGCCCAGGCCGCCGCGGCCCTGGACCCGGTACTCGTCGATGCTGGTGCGCTTGGCGAAGCCACCGTCGGTGACGGTGACGACGTAGGTGTCGGGAGTGACCACGGCCATCGCGAGCAGCTCGTCGTCCCCGCGGAACTTCATGCCGGTCACGCCGGAGGTGGCGCGGCCCATCGGGCGCAGCACGTCGTCGGCCGCCGGGAAGCGCACGGACTGGCCGTTGCGGGAGACCAGCAGCAGGTGCTCATCGCTGTTCACGGCACGCGCACCGATCACCCGGTCGGGCTCGATGCCGTCCGACCCCTCGATGTCGCGCAGGTTGATGGCGATGATCCCACCGGTGCGGTTGGAATCGAAGGCCGGCATGGGGGTCTTTTTCACCAGACCCGAGCGGGTGGCCAGGACCAGGTACTGGGCATCGTTGTACCCGTCGATCGACAGCACCGAGGCGATGCTCTCATCGGGCTGGAAGGCCATCAGGTTGGCCACGTGCTGGCCCCTGGCATCGCGCGGAGCCTCGGGGATCTCGTATCCCTTGGCCCGGTAGACCCGGCCCTGGTTGGTGAAGAACAGCAGCCACTTGTGAGTGGTGGTGGTGAAGAAGTGCTCGACCACGTCATCGGCGCGCAGAGAGGCTCCGCGCACGCCCTTGCCGCCGCGCTTCTGGGCGCGGTACTGATCGGTGCGGGTGCGCTTGACGTAGCCGCCGCGGGTGATGGTGACCACCACGTCCTCTTCGGGGATGAGGTCCTCCATCGACATGTCGGAGTCGAAGGGCAGGATCTCGGTGCGGCGGTCGTCGCCGTACTTGTCGACGATCTCGCCGAGCTCCTCGGAGACGATCTCGCGCTGACGCGCCGGGTCCGCGAGGATCGCGGTGTACTCCTCGATCAGGGCCTGCAGGCGGTCGTGCTCCTCGATGATCTTCTGCCGCTCGAGGGCGGCCAGGCGACGCAGCTGCATCGACAGGATCGCGTTGGCCTGGATCTCGTCGATCTCCAGCAGCTCCATCAGCCCGGTGCGTGCCTCGTCGGCGTCCGGGGAGCGGCGGATCAGCGCGATCACCTCATCGAGCGCATCCAGCGCCTTGAGGTAGCCGCGGTAGATGTGGATCTGCTCCTCGGCCTTGCGCAGGCGGAACCTGGTGCGCCGCACGATCACGTCGATCTGGTGGCGGGTCCACTCGCGCACGAAGGAGTCCAGCGACAGGGTGCGCGGCACCCCGCCGGCCAGGGCCAGCATGTTCGCGGAGAAATTCTCCTGCAGCTGGGTGTTCTTGTACAGGTTGTTCAGGACCACCTTGGCCACGGCATCGCGCTTGAGCGTGAGCACCAGGCGTTGGCCGGTGCGGCCGGAGGTCTCGTCGGTGATGTCGGCGATGCCCTGGATCCGGCCGATCTTGACCAGCTCGGCGATCTTGCGAGCAAGGTTGTCGGGGTTGACCTGATAGGGCAGCTCGGTGACCACCAGGGCCATGCGGCCGTTGATCTCCTCGGTGGAGACCACGGCGCGCTGGGTGATGGAGCCCCGGCCGGTGCGGTACATCTCCTCGATGCCCTTGGTGCCGACGATGCTGGCGCCGGAGGGGAAGTCGGGACCCTTGATGCGCTCCAGGCACGCCTCGAGCAGCTCCGGCTTGGTGGCCTCGGGATTGGACAGCAGCCACTGGACCGCGCTGGCGACCTCGCGCAGGTTGTGCGGCGGGATGTTGGTGGCCATCCCCACCGCGATCCCGGAGGAACCGTTGACCAGCAGGTTCGGGAACCGGGAGGGCAAGATGGTGGGCTCGGTGGCCGTGTTGTCGTAGTTCCCGGTCATGTCGACCGTGTCCTGGTCGATATCGCGCACCAGCTCCAGGGCCAGCGGCGCCATCTTGCACTCGGTGTACCGCGGGGCGGCCGCGCCGTCGTCGCCGGCCGAACCGAAGTTGCCCTGTCCCAGGATCAGCGGGTAGCGCATCGACCAGGGCTGGACCAGTCGCACCATGGCGTCGTAGATCGCGGAGTCGCCATGGGGGTGGTAGGTGCCCATCACCTCGCCGACCACCTTCGCGCACTTCGAGAAGGAGCGGTCGGGCCGGTACCCGCCGTCGAACATCGCGTAGACGATGCGGCGGTGGACGGGCTTGAGACCGTCCCGCACATCAGGGAGCGCGCGGCCGACGATCACGCTCATCGCGTAGTCGAGGTAGGAGCGCTGCATCTCCTGGTTCAGGTCGATCTGCGAGATCCGGTCGACTTCGCTCTCGTCGAGCGGATCGACCAGGGTCACGGTGCGGTCGCCGGCCTCGGTGGCGGTCACCTCGGTGGTGCCGTCGGGACCGAGGTGGCCGACCGGCGCGCCCGGCAGCACCGGATCACTGCCGGCGTCCTGCTCAGCGCCGGTCGGTTCGGGACCGGTGCCGCTCGGGCCGTTCGGGCCGCCGACGGTCGGGTCCTCGGGATTGGTGGGGTCGTTGGGGCTATCACTCATGGGGAAGGCCTTTCAGCGGTGGCCGGGTAGCGGGTCCGTCCCGGAGCGCGCGGACTCAGCGCGCGCCTCTCGGGGAAACGGATCAGATGTCGAGGAAGCGGACGTCCTTGGCGTTCTCCTGGATGAAGCGGCGTCGTGATTCGACGTCGTCACCCATGAGAACGGAGAAGATGGTGTCGGCATCGGCCGCCTCGTCCACGGTGACCTGCCTGAGAGTGCGGGAGTTGGCGTCCATGGTGGTGGTCTGGAGCTCCTTCCAGTCCATCTCGCCCAGGCCCTTGTAGCGCTGGATGCCGTTCTCCTTGGGGATGCGGCGCCCGGCGGCGAGCCCGGCCTCCAGCCGCTCGTTGCGCTCGTCATCGCTGAACACGTACTCGTGCGGAGCGTTGGACCACTTCAGGCGGTACAGCGGTGGCATCGCGATGAACACGTGGCCCAGCTCGATCAGCGGTCGCATGTAGCGGAACAGCAGGGTCAGCAGCAGGGTGACGATGTGCTGGCCGTCCACGTCGGCGTCGGCCATCAGGATGACCTTGTGGTACCTGAGCTTGGTGGCGTCGAAGTCCTCCCCGATCCCGGTGCCGAAGGCGGTGATCAACGAGCGGACCTCCTGGTTGTCCAGCGCTCGGTCCAGGCGCGCCTTCTCCACGTTCAGGATCTTGCCGCGGATGGGCAGGATCGCCTGGGTGCGGGGGTCGCGGCCGGAGACGGCCGAGCCGCCGGCGGAGTCGCCCTCCACGATGAAGATCTCGGACTCGGCCGGGTTGCGGGAGGAACAGTCGCGCAGCTTGCCGGGCATGCCGCCCGCCTCCAGCGGGGACTTGCGCCGGGTGGCGTCACGGGCCTTACGGGCCGCCTCGCGGGCCATCGCCGCGGCCTGGCCCTTCATCACGATCGCGCGGGCCTCGGTGGGATGGGACTCGAACCAGGCCTGGAGCTGGTCGGTCATCACCTTGACCATGAAGGTGCGGGCGATGGTGTTGCCCAACTTGGTCTTGGTCTGCCCTTCGAACTGGGGCTCGCCGAGCTTGACGGAGACAACGGCGGTCAGACCCTCGCGGATGTCCTCGCCGGTCAGGTTCGAGTCCTTCTCCTTGATAAGCCCCTGCGCCCGCCCGTAGCGGTTGACGATCGAGGTCAGGGAGGAGCGGAAGCCCTCCTCGTGAGTGCCGCCCTCATGGGTGTTGATGGTGTTGGCGTAGGTGTGGACGGACTCGGAGTAGGCGGCGGTCCACTGCATCGCCACCTCCACCGAGATCTCCGCCTCGGTGTCCTCGGCCTCGAAGGAGATGATCTCGGGATGGATCACCTCGGCGCGCTTGGCGTTGTTGATGAACTCCACGAAGTCCTGCAGGCCGCGGTCGTAGCGGTAGGACCAGGTGCGCGGCCCGGTGTCCTCCTCGAACTCCTCGGCCGCCAGGTCGCTCGCGCCCAGGTCCTCGTCCTCGATCTCGGGGCCCAGCTGAACGCGCTCGTCGGTCAGCGTGATCCGCAGTCCCTTGTTCAGGAACGCCATCTGCTGGAAGCGCTTGCGCAGCGTCTCGGCCTCGTACTCGACGGACTCGAAGATCTCGGGGTCGGCCCAGTAGGTGATGGTGGTGCCGGTGCGGTCGGTGGTCTCGCCCTTGGCGAGCTCGGCCTCGGGCACCCCTCGGGAGTAGGCCTGGCGCCACACGTGGCCCTGGCGGTGGATCTCCACCTCGAGGCGCGAGGACAGGGCATTGACCACCGATGAGCCCACGCCGTGCAGCCCGCCGGAGACGGCGTAGCCGCCGCCGCCGAACTTGCCGCCGGCGTGCAGCACGGTCAGCACCAGCTCGACGGCGGGCTTGCCCTCGGTGGGGTGGATGTCCACGGGGATGCCACGGGCGTGGTCGACGACCTGCACGGCGCCGTCCGCCCGCAGGGTCACTTCGATGGAGTCGCCGTGGCCGGCCATGGCCTCGTCCACGGAGTTGTCGACGATCTCCTGGACCATGTGGTGCAGACCGCGCTCACCGGTGGAGCCGATGTACATGCCGGGGCGCTTGCGCACCGCCTCGAGCCCCTCGAGGACGGTGATGTCCGAGGCCTCGTAGTGCTCGGGAGCGTGCGCTGGGTTCGCGTGCGCGGTCGCGGCGGCTGCCGGGACGGCGGGGTCACCGCTCGCGCCGCCGGGATCCGGGATGCTGCCGGAAGGCTCCGGCGTGCCCGTGGGTACGGCTTGTTCGCGAATGGTGGGGTCGCTGTCGCTCACCGATGTGGCTCCTCGCAGTCCGATGGCCCCCGATCCTGGGAGAGGGCGGGGGTGGTCCGACGGTGACGCGGTGCCTGACAACCCGACCCCGGCACGCAGGCGGCCCGCCCGGTGGCCGCGCGCGCACGCGCGCGACGTCACCCGCGGGCCGCGGTGATCGGGGCCGGCTGTGTCGTGACGACCATGACACCAGCCGAACCTGCCCAATTCTATCGGACTCGGGCACCGTAATCACGCATATGGCCTCGCAATGTGGACAACCAGACGCATGATCACCTCGCAGGCGGGCCGGGGCGGCCTCTGGGACGCGCGGATGGGGCCTTCGATGGGGGCCGGTATCTCTCCCGGGGTGCTCGTGCGGCAGACGGGCATCTGGCGAATCTCCGATAGGGGCCGGCGAGCGGGGAGACGGCACCGGCGACGCGGGGCCGCCGGTGCCTCCACGGCACGGGGTCAGGCCAGCAGCGACGCCGTGACCAGCGCGGCAGCCGCCGCCTCGTAGCCCTTGTCCTCCGAGGAGTCCGGCAGGCCGGCACGAGCCAGGGCCTGCTCTTCATTATCGCAGGTCAGAACCCCGAAACCGACCGGCACTCCATGGTCCAGGGCCACGCGGCCCAGTCCGTCGGTGGCAGCGGAGCACACGTACTCGAAGTGCGGGGTGCCGCCTCTGATCACCACCCCGAGAGCCACGACGGCGTCGTGGGTGGGGGCCAGGTGGGCGGCGACCACCGGCAGCTCGAAGGAGCCGGGCACGCGCACGATGGTGGGGTCGGTGATGCCGCCCTCGCGACAGGCGCGCAGTGCGCCGTCGAGCAGGCCGTCCATGACCTGCTGGTGCCAGGAGCCGGCCACGATCGCGATCCTCGTGTCCGGTCGGTGGGGGATCTGCTGCTCGGGGCTTCCGTGGCCGCTCATGCTGTCTCTCCGATCGTGGGGATGGTCAGGGGGTGGGGGCCGGGCTGCGGCGTCGTGGAGCTCGCCGAGCCGACCGGATGTTGTCCGGATGCCGTCTCCGGTGCCGCCTGTGCCCCGGTCGGCTGTCCTGCCGTCGACTGTCCGGGCAGGCCTAGGAGGTGGTGGCCGAGCCGGTCGCGCTTGGTGGTCAGGTACCTCAGGTTCTCCGGGGTGGGGTGGGTGGCCAGATCGATCGTCTCGGTGACCTCGATGCCGCCCAGCTGCAACGCCTCGGTCTTGACGGGGTTGTGGGAGAGCAGACGCACCGACTGCACGCCGAGGGCCTCGAGGATCTGCGCCGCCACCAGGAACGATCGGGCGTCGACGGGAAGTCCCAGCTCGACATTGGCGTCGACGGTGTCCCGTCCGGATTCCTGCAGGGCGTAGGCACGCAGCTTCTCCACCAGCCCGATCCCGCGCCCTTCATGGCCGCGCAGCAGGATCAGCACACCCCGCCCTTCCTGCTCGATGCGTGCCAGGGCTTCCTGCAGCTGGGGTCCGCAGTCGCAGCGGCGGCTGCCCAGCACGTCGCCGGTCACGCATTCGGAATGCACGCGTGTGAGCACCGGCGCCCCGGTGCTGAGGTCTCCCCGGGTGAGCACCAGGTGCTCGGCCCCGTCTGCCGGCATCATCTGGCCGGCCGACGGGAGCAGGGGGCCGGGGCGTTCCCGCACCGCCAGTGCCCGGAACGAGCCGTGCACGGTGGGCAGATCCACGGCCTCGGTGATCTCCAGCGGACTCTCCTGGGACAGCGGTCCCGACGATTCCGAGGGCGATGTGGTGTCGGCGGGCGCGGTGGTGGCGTCGGGGCCGATGTCCCCGTGGTGGGGCCGGTCCTCGGTCACGCGGCGGCGGGCTGCGATCTGCTCGATGGAGATCATGGCCAGGTCGTGCCGGTCGGCGAAGGTGCGCAGGGCGGGGGCACGCATCATGGTGCCGTCGTCGTGGACCAGCTCGACCAGTGCCCCTGCTCGGGGCTGGCCGGCCAGGGCCATCAGGTCCACGCCGGCCTCGGTGTGGCCTCGTCGCTCGAGCACTCCGGCGGGCCGGGCGCGCAGCGGGAAGATGTGCCCGGGCCGGGTGAGGTCCTCGGGGCCGGTGTCGGCGCCCGCCAGCAGTCGCAGGGTCAGGGCGCGATCGGCTGCGCTGATCCCCGTGCTCACGCCGACGGCCGCATCGACGCTGACGGTGAAGGCGGTGCCCTTGGGGTCGGCGTTGGGAGTGACCATCTGGGGCAGCTCCAGCTCCTCGAGCCGGTCCCCGGGCAGGGACACGCAGATGATGCCGCTGGAGTAACGCACGGTGAAGGCCAGCAGCTGCTCGGTCGCGGCGACAGCCGGGAAGATCAGGTCGCCCTCGTTCTCACGGTTCTCGTCGTCGACCACGACCACCGGCTGTCCGGCGGTGAGGGCGTCCAGGGCTCGATCGAGGGGGTCGAGATGAATGGGGTTCATCGCTTCACCTGCGCCTGGGCGGAGAGCAGCGTCTCGGTCTGCTTCTCGAGGTATTTGGCGAGCACGTCGACCTCGATGTTGACCGTCGACCCGGGGCTGCGGAAACCGAGGGTGGTGCGGGCGAGGGTCTCGGGGATCAGCCCGATGGTGACGGTGTCGTCGTCGACCGCGGCCACGGTCAGGCTCACTCCGTCGACCGCGAGCGACCCGCGGGCCACGACGTAGCGGGCGATGCCCTCGGGCAGGGCGATGCGGACCAGGGCGCCTCGGTCGCCGTCGCCGTCGGTGCCGGTCGGGTCGTGTGAGGTGACCTCACCGATGCCGTCGACATGGCCCTGGACGATGTGCCCTCCCAGGCGGCCGTCGGCCCGCAGGGGCCGTTCGAGGTTGACACGGTCCCCAGCGGTCAGGGTGCCCAGGGTGGTGGCCTGGAGAGTGGTGGTGATGACGTCGGCCGTCCAGGTCTGCCGGTCGTGCTCGGTCACGGTCAGGCAGCAGCCGTTGACAGCGATCGAGTCACCGTCGCTGACATCGGTGAGCACGTGCGGAGAGCGGATGCGCAGACGGGCGGAGCTCTCGGTGGGCTCGATGGACTCGAGCGTGCCGAGCTCCTCGATGATTCCGGTGAACATGGTGGTCCTTCCGTGGTGGATGGGCGGTGGGAGTGAGCAGGGGTGAGGCCTATTAGCCAGCCGAGGTCGACGAGCGGGCCGAGGTCGACGAGCGGGCCGAGGTCGATGAGTGGGTCGGTGGGCGCAGGGTCAGTTCGAGGTCCGTCCGAGCATCGGGAGACGCCAGCGGCTTCACCTCTGCCAGGTCGAGGTGGAGGGCATCGGCGATGGTCTCGATGCCGAACGGCGCGACGGCCGCAGGTCCGGCACCGAGCAGCGTGGGGGCGAGGTGGACGATCAGCTCGTCGACCAGTCCGGCGGCCAGGAAGGCGGAGAGCAGGGTGGGCCCGCCCTCGAGCAGCACGTGGCGTCGCCCTCGCGCGAACAGCTGGGACAGCGCGTCCTGCGGATCGCGGGTGCGCAGGTGGAGGGCCTGGGCGGCGCCGGCCACGGCGGGCGGAGCAGGGATGTCCCCGGTCCCCATCACGGCCCGCAGCGGCTGACGGGGATGGAGGGTCCCGTCGGGCAGGCGTGCGGTCAGCTGGGGGCGGTCGATGCGGGCGGTCCCGGCACCGACCAGCACGACGTCGCAGGCTGCTCGCAGCTCGTGGACCCGGGCGCGGGCCCGCTCCCCGGTGATCCAGCGGCTGGATCCGTCGGCGGCGGCGATGCGGCCGTCGAGGGTCAGCGCCATCTTCGCAGTGACCAGGGGGCGCCCGTACTGCAGCCCGTGCTCCCAGCCGCGGTTGAGTGCCGCGGCTTCGACGGAGAGAGCATCGGGAACATCGAGGTCGACGTCGATCCCTGCTGCCCGCAGGCGGTCGATGCCGCCGGTGGCGACCGGGTTCAGGTCACGATGGGCGATCACGACGCGGGTGATGCCCGCGGCGATCAGGGCATCGGTGCACGGCGGGGTGCGGCCGGTATGAGCGCAGGGTTCGAGGGTGACCACGGCGGTGGTGCCGGCGGGAAGATCGGACCCGGCCCGGGTGAGGGCGTCCGCCTCGGCGTGAGGCGTGCCGGCGCCGCGGTGGTGGCCCTCGGCGAGGACCTCCCCGCCCGGTGCCAGCAGCACGCAGCCCACCCGGGGGTTCGGGCCCAGGGGCACGGCGGGGTCGGCGGCGAGCTCGAGAGCACGGCGTAGTGCGCTGTGCTCGGTCTGGCTGATCATGTCCGTCCTCCGGTCCGCGTCGCTCGCGGTCCGGAGAGAGGGAGGGGTCACAGTGGCTGTGTCACCGAGGCCAGCTGCTGGTACGCACGGATGCGTTGCCAGCGGACCTTCTGATGACGTCGCCGCGTGCGCTTCCCATCCGGACTCTGACCGTCGGTCCAGGAGTTCCACCTGGTCAGCCGAGGATCTTTCGATCATCGGGTCGCGGACTATCACCGCCGGCTCGGAATTTCACCGACCCCAGTGCACGCGAGCAATCCTGCTCGTCGCCTTCTACGCTAGCAGAGGCGGCCCAGCTCGCCACCCCTGTGACGACGCATGACACAGGGAGTCGATGGGCGCGGGCTCAGCGAGGTCGACACGTTCAGCAAAGTCGATGAGCGGGGACTGAGCGAGGTTGGTGAGCTCAGCGGGGACGATGGGCTCCCTGGCCCGCCCCCGGCTTCGACCGTTGCGTTATCGGGGTTCTCAGGGCTGAGAACCCCGATAACGCAACGGTCGAGCCCCCGGGGCGCCAGAGATCCAAGTGATCCGGGAACAATCGAGCCCAGAGCCATGGGAACCAGGTGTCCAGCGCCAACGACCCAGGGCCCACGACCCAAGGACCAGGCCCCAGCGGCCCGGGGTATGCGCACCCAGCACCCAGCGCCCAGCACCCACGACCCAAGGACCAGGCCCCAGGGGGAGACCGGGGTCAGCCATAGGTGTCGCGGGGGCCTCGCCAGGTGACGGTGCGGGGGCCCTTCTTCCAGCTGCGCTGGGCAGCGGCGGGGCCGGTGACCTTCAGCTCGGAGACCACATGCGAACCCACATGCTCTTCGATGGTGGTCACGAGCTGCGGGGTCAGCAGGCGCAGCTGCGCGGCCCAGGCGGAGGAGGAGGCGCTGACCACGAGCACGCCGTCCTCGAAGGAGACGGGGCGGCAGTGGGTGGCCAGCCGCTCACCGACGATCTCGTCCCATTCCGCCAGGACCCGCCCGGAATTCATCCCCGCATTCCATCCCAGGTCCGACAGCACTCGCCGCAGGATCAGCCCGATGCCCTGGGGATCGCGCGGATCGGGCCTGGCTCCCGAGTAGCCCGGGGCACCGCGGGAGCGATCACGTACGTCGCGGGCCTGCGTTTTCGCGGAGATGGGGAACAGGCCCCGGTCCCGGGCGGCGGCGCGGGAGCGGTTGATGGTGCGGCGTGCCAGTTCGAAGGGGTCGTCGGGGGTGGGCAGGTCCACCGGATCGAACAGCTCGGCCTCGGGCTCGTGGTCCTCGTCATCGTCGAGGCGGCCTGTATCCGGGCTGTGCATCGGGGCGTGCGGGCCGCCGGATCCGGGAACGGCCCGGGAGAAGGAGGTGGGTTCTCCGCGGCCGTCCCCCGAGGTGGCGGGGCCGGTCCTCTCCGTCCGAGCAGTGGCCTGACCATGGCGCTCGGACCGACGACGATCCTGGTCCTGCGGCTCTGGGCGACCGGTTCTCGGACCCGTCCGCTCCGCCTGCCAGGTGGACAGGTCGTAGGGGTTGGCCAGCGGCGGCATGCCGAAGCGATCCGCTCGGGGCTTCTTCTCCGGCTGCCTGCTCATCGGACCGCGCTTCCCTCGTCCCGGGGAACAGCCGATCCCAGGCTCACCTCCACCACGTGGATCTCCCCGTCCAGGGTGTCGGGGATATCGGTGTCGTTCGCGGTGGTGATCAGCACCTGGGAGGCATCTGTGACGATCCGACCCAGTCGCTCACGCCGGCGGGTGTCCAGCTCGCTGAACACGTCGTCGAGGATCAAGATCGGCTCGCCATCACCGAGGTCGCCTTCCTCGAGCCGGAGCAGATCATAGGAGGCGAGCCGCAGGGCCAGGGCCAGGGACCAGGATTCACCGTGGCTGGCGTAGCCCTTCGCGGGGAAGTCGTGCAGGCGGATCTCCATGTCGTCGCGGTGGGGGCCGGTCAAGGTGGCCCCGCGGTCGATCTCCTCGTCGTGGCGCGCGGCGAGCATCGTGAGCAGCACGTCGTGGATCTCGCGGGTGGTGGGCAGGGTGCCGGGCAGGGCGCCGAGCTCGTCCAGCACCGGTGAGCGATAGACGATGTCGGCCGGGGAGGAGACGTCCCCGCGCTGGTCCGGGGGCAGCGCCAGCGCCTGTTCGGAGCCCTCGTCGGTGGCGACGCGCAGATAGGAGTAGCCCAGGTGGGGCCGCAGGCGGTTGACCAGGTGCAGTCGGGCCCGCAGCAGGTCCGCCCCGAAGCGGGCGAGCTGCTGATCCCACACCTCGAGGGTGGAGGCGGCCGTATCGGCCGGGTCCAGGCCGCCGACGGACTTGCCGCTGCCGCCGCGCCGCATCGATCTCATCTGCTTGAGCAGGTTGGAACGCTGCTTGAGCACGCGGTCGTAGTCGGCCTTGACGGAGGCGTAGCGGGGGGCGATGACGAACAGCAGCTCGTCCAGGAAGCGGCGCCGGCCCTCGGGGTCGGCCTTGATCAGGCCCAGGTCCTCGGGGGCGAACAGCACCGCGCGCACCTCGCCCAGCAGGCCTCGCAGCCGAGGGACGTTCTGTCCCTGGAGCCGGGCCCGGTTGGACTTGCCCGGAGTGATCTCCAGGTCGACCTGCAGCGGCCGTCCGGCGCGCAGGAAGCTGGCCCGGATCACCGCGGTGGTCTCGCCGCGGTGGACCAGGGCGGCGTCATGGGGAACCCGGTGGCTGGAGAGAGTGGACAGGTACCAGACGGCCTCGACGATGTTCGTCTTGCCCTGCCCGTTCTGGCCCACCAGAACGGTGATGCCGGGCTGCACGGGCAACGTCAGTCGCGGGTACGAGCGGTAGTTCGTGAGATCGAGGGCGGTCAGCTGCACAGAGGGAGTCTCCCTCCGCTCAGATCCGCATCGGCATGATCAGGTACTTGTACGAGGGGTCCGGAGTCCCTTCGAGGGACTCCTGGCCGCTCATCACCGATGGCTTGATGGAGTCGGTGAAGGTCAGGCGGGCGAAGTCGGTACCCAGGGCGCCCAGGCCGTCGAGCAGGAACCCGGAGTTGAAGCCGACCACCAGATCCTCCCCCTCGAGCTGTGCCTCGAGCACTTCGCTGGCCTGGGCGTCGTCGCCGGCACCGGCCTCGAGAGCCACCTGGCCCTCGGTGAAGGACAGCCGCACCGGGGTGTTGCGCTCGGCGACCAGGGAGACGCGCTTGACGGCGTCGATCAAGGCGCCGGTGGCAACCGTGGCGGTGATGGCGGTGGTCTCGGGGAACAGCCGCCGCACCGGCGGGTACTCACCGTCGACCAGGGTCGAGGTGGTACGCCGACCGCCGGACTCGAATCCGATCAGGTTGCCGTCGGCGTCATCGGACAGGGCGATGTCGACGCTGCCGCCGGTGGACAGGGAGCGGGCGACCTCGTGCAGGGTCCGACCGCGCACCAGTGCGGTCTGTTCGGCGCCGGGGGTGGCGGGGTTCCAGGTGAGCTCGCGCAGCGCCAGGCGGTAGCGGTCGGTGGCCATCAGGGTCATCGTCTCGCCGGAGATCTCGACCTTCACGCCGGTCAGCAACGGCAGGGTGTCGTCCTTGGAGGCTGCGACGGTGACCTGGCCGATGGCCTCGGCGAACACGTCGGCGGCGACGGAGCCGGCCACGGGCGGCATGGTCGGCAGCTGCGGGTACTCCTCGACCGGGAGGGTGGCCAGGGCGAAGCGCGCGCTGCCGCAACGGACCTGGAGCTTGGTGCCCTCGAGCGCGATGGACACGTCCTTGTTCGGCAGTGCGCGGACGATGTCGGAGAGCATGCGGCCCTGGACCAGGACCTCGCCACCGGTCTCGACCTCGGCGTCGAGCCGGATCTGGGCGCTGACCTCGTAGTCGAAAGTCGACAGCTGCAGCTCACCACTGGAGTCGGCGACGATGCGCACGCCCTGCAGGATCGGCATCGCCGGCCGGACCGGGAGGGTTCGGGTGGCCCAGGAGACGGCGTCGCCCAGAACGCCGCGGTCGAGGTGGAACTTCACCGATGCCACTCCTTCACGAGTGTCGTTAGCCAGGACGGGGGACAGCGTATCGGTTTCCGGAGCCCTCCGCCGACACACCGGCCGGCTTGCTTGACTTCCGTCGCTCCTGGCGGAGCCGCTTCACACCTGCCGGCGGCAGCAGCCGTCGTCGGCGAGTCCCGTCCGTGCGTGCTTCCTGCCGGTCGCAGGCCGCTCGCACATCCTCTTGCTCACCTCGTCGCGGCTCTGCCCTCCCCGGGAATCACAGGCTCTCGGCGCTTCCTCCCGGCCCCACCGTCATCCACATCCCCGTCGAGCTAGAAAGTACAGTCCTCTTCTTCACGGCTGTTGATGCAGTGGACAACTCGCATCGGTGCAGGCCACCACGGGTTCATGCCACGTGGACGAGATGCGATCAGCTGCGGATGCCTCGTGGGCGAGCTGTGCACGACACCGGTTCCGGCCCGGAATCCTGTCATTCCTCGGTACACAACGTCTCCTGCACGGATGCCGATCACTCCACATTGTCCACAGACTTATCCACATTGGGGAGAAACCCGGTCTGACGTGCTGTGTTGTTCAGAGCTGTTCAGAGTCGTTCAGATCAGCTGCGCGCACCGGAGCTGGAGCTCTTGATCTGTGCCGTGAGCTCGGTGACCTGGTTGAAGATCGCGCGACGTTCCTTCATGAGCTCGCTGATCTTCTTGTTCGCATGCATCACGGTGGTGTGGTCGCGGCCGCCGAACTCCTCACCGATCCGGATCAGCGGCATATCGGTGAGTTCGCGGCACAGATACATCGCGATCTGGCGCGCCGAGACCAGCCGCCGCGAGCGTCCGGTGCCCACGATCTCTTCGACCGACAGGCCGAAGTAGGTGGCCGTCTGGGCGATGATCGTCGAGGCGGTGATGTGGGCTCCGTCGTCATGGGACAGCAGGTCCTTGAGCACGGACTCGGCCAGGGTCACGTCCATGGGCTGACGCGACAGCGAGTGCAGCGCCTGCACCCGGATCAGGGCGCCCTCGAGCTCCCGGATGTTGGTGGCGATATGGGAGGCGATGTACTCGAGCACCTCGTGGGGTACTTCGCCGGTGTTCTCCTGGGCGACCTTCTTGCGCAGGATCGCGATGCGGGTCTCCAGGTCCGGCGGCTGCACGTCCGTCATCAGGCCCATCTCGAACCTCGAGCGCATGCGGTTCTCGAAACCGCCCAGCTCCTTGGGCGGCAGGTCGGAGGTGATCACGATCTGCTTGTCGGAGTTGTACAGGGTGTTGAAGGTGTGGAAGAAGGCTTCCATCGTCTCCGGAGCACGCTGCAGGAACTGGATGTCGTCGATCAGCAGGATGTCGATGTCGCGGTAGCGGCGCTGGAACTCCTGGGCCTTGCCGAACTGGCCCGACTGCACCGAGTTGATGAAGTCGTTGGTGAACTCCTCGGAGTTGACGTAGCGCACCACGATGTCCGGGTACAGGCTCTGTGCGTAATGACCGACCGCATGCAGCAGGTGCGTCTTGCCCAGGCCCGAGCCGCCGTAGATGAACAGCGGGTTGTAGGCCTTGGCCGGAGTCTCCGAGACGGCCGAGGCCGCCGCCTGGGCGAAGCGGTTGGAGGAGCCGATCACGAAGGTGTCGAAGGTGTACTTGCCGTTGAGGCGCGAGTCCTCGCCGAGCCGGGGCTCGGGGGGACCCGTCGGACCCCCAGGAGCCGGTCCCGGGGAGGGGGCGGAGAGTCCGGAGCCGGCCGAGAGCGGGCTGGTCCGGTGCAGCGGGTGGACGCCTGCGGACTCGAAGGACCCGAAGGGCTCGAAGCCCTCGGTGCCGGCAGCTCCGGGCATCGCGGCGCGGCCTGAGTCGCCGTCCTCGGGGAGCATCGAGCCCTCTCCACGACGGAACGGTGGATCGTTGTGGACAGTGGGGACGTCGTGCCCGGATCTGTCCACATCGCTGTCCACATCATGTGCATCTCGCTGGGTGACGGAGGAGGTCACGCCGGACGACGGCTGGGGATCCTCATCCTCGTCGTCGAGCATCAGCGACTCATCGACGGTCACCGCGAACCGGATCTCGCGTCCGGTGGCCTCGCTCAATGCGGACGTCAGGGAGGCGGCGATGCGGTGCTCGAACAGTTCCTTGGCAGAGGTGGAAGGCGCTGCGACCAGCGCGGTGTCAGCGACTACGGCCATCAGGCGGGACAGCATCAGCAGGGCGATCACGCGCTGTGAGACGGTGTTGTCATGGCGCAGGGTGGCCAGGGTGCGCTCCCAGATCGCGTCGACATGCGCGTCGTTCATGGTGATCTCCGAGGGTGGGTCAGGGGTCCAGGTAGTTTTCCACAGTAGTCCCAGGATTGTGGATCATCGCTGTGGACAGACCCACAGTGCGCCGGTCCTGCCCACGTCGTAGCCAGCGCAGAAGCATCTCGGCGCTGCCGATGACGGGGGCGACACGTGAGAATCCGGCCACATCCAGCCGATCCGGCTCGGCTGTCGTTGACCCCCTGAGGTGTCACCTTTAAAATCGTGCAGTCAGCGCTGCGCGCCGTCCCGATGGGGTTCCCGGGTCCACTGCGGACCTCTCTCCGGTTTCGGATCGGTCACCTCGGCAGCCGCCCCGCACCAGCGGGTGCGCCCGAACACCCGTTCGTGCAGCAGACCTTCAGACCACCGCGAGGGGCACGTCCGTGCCCATGATCGAGGAGAACCGATGAGCAAGCGCACGTTCCAGCCGAACAACCGTCGCCGTCACAAGAAGCATGGCTTCCGTGCCCGGATGCGCACCCGCGCCGGCCGCAGCATCGTCAACGCCCGTCGTGCCCGGGGCCGCTCCTCGCTGTCGGCCTGAGCCGCAGTCTCGTGCCGGGACCGCGAGGATGACCACCTGGTCCCGTCACCGGCTGCGCACCGGCGACGACTTCCGCGCCGTCACCCGAGGTGGCGTGCGCAGCGCCCGATCCCACGTGGTCGTGCATCTCTCCTTCCTGCCGGAGGGCGGGGATGCACCCCGCGTGGGATTCGTCGTGTCCAAGAAGATCGGCAACGCCGTGGTGCGCAATCGGGTCACCCGTCGTCTGCGGGCGATCGTGCGGCCCCTGCTCGAGCGGCTCCCCGCCGGTTCCGCCGTCGTGATCCGGGCCCTGCCCGGGATCGAGGCGCAGCGTTTCGACGAGCTCGAGCAGCAGGTCGGGGCGGCACTGGACTCGGCGACGCGCAAGCTCGAGCGCAAGGGCCGGGCGGCGAGCCGCGAGGCGGCACGATGACCGTGCGAGCGGTGCTCATCGGTGCGCTGAGCCTGCCTCGCCGGCTGGTGGCGTTGCCGGTGCGGGCCTACCAGGTCGGCATCTCTCCCTACACCCCTCCCGCTTGCCGGTACGCTCCGGTGTGCTCGCAGTACGCGATGGATGCCCTCAGGGTGCATGGAGCTTTCAAAGGCATCCTGCTGACGTGTGGGCGCATCCTGCGCTGCAATCCCCTCAGCAAGGGCGGACCCGATCCGGTGCCGGCACCGGGGATGTGGACCAATCCGCGACGACTGCGGCGTCCGGCCCCCTAGGGCCTACTCTTGTCCCAGACTCTCGATCACACGCCGTCATCACGTATGAACGTCATGCGCATCCGGGCGGCAGGAAGACCAGGCCGATGAACCCCCTGTATCCCATCGAATGGGCCGTGGCATGGATCATGGTGCAGTTCCATTCGCTGCTGTCGTTCTTCATGGACCCGGATTCCGGTTGGACCTGGGTGCTGTCGATCGTCGGCCTGACCGTGGTGATGCGGACGCTGATCATCCCGCTGTTCGTACGGCAGATCCGCGCATCGCGCGCGATGCAGATGGTCTCGCCCGAACTGCAGGCCGTCCAGAAGAAGTACAAGAACAAGAAGGACCAGGAATCCCGGCAGAAGATGGCCGAGGAGACCATGGCCATCTACAAGGAGGCCGGCGCCAGCCCGTTCTCCTCGTGCCTGCCGGTCCTGCTGCAGATGCCGATCTTCTTCGGCCTGTTCCGGGTGCTGTACAACAAGCTGCCCCAGGCGGCGGAGGGTGATGCCTTCGGTCCGCTGACCACCGAGCTGGCCAACAGCGCCTACAACGGCTCCTTCCTCGGGGCCGTCACCATCTCCAACAGCTTCCTCAGCTCCGGCGACGGTGGCATCATCACCAAGATCGTCGCGGGTCTGATCATCGCGTCGATGTGCACGGTCACGTTCTTCACCCAGAAGTCGCTGACCATGAAGAACATGCCGAAGGCGGCTCTCGAGGGCCCCATGGCCAGCACCCAGAAGATGATGCTGTACATGCTCCCGTTCATCTACGTGATCACGGGGCCGGGCATGCCGATCGGTGTGCTCATCTACTGGCTGACCACCAACGTATGGACCTTCTGCCAGCAGTACCTCGTCATCCGCGCAGCGCCCACCCCCGGCACCGAGGCCGAGAGGAACAGGCATGAGCGCATCAACGCCAAGCGGGCCAGGAAGGGCCTGGAGCCGCTGGACTTCACCCCGCCCAAGAAGGTCTCCGAGCCTGAGCCGGAGCCGCAGATCCGCGTGCAGCCGGTGAGCAAGAACCGCGGCGGCAAGAAGCTCACCGACGAGGAGAAGCTCGAGCGTGCCCGCGCTGCTCGCGCCAAGGCGCAGGAGGAACGACGCAAGGCCCAGGAAGCCCGGGCGGCCGAGGAGGGCGCAGCGGACAAGAAGCCCGTCGCCTCCCCGCTGAACAAGGGCGGCCAGAAGAAGAAGCGTCGCAAGTGACCTCGTGGCGGTGAGCACGGACGCTCACCGCGCATCCCGCTGATCCAGAATTCCCCCGGAGGACCACGAATGAACGACAGCAGTCCCGATGTCTCCCGCAGCGACGAGGTCGCGGCCGACGACACCACGCCCGAGCTGAGTGCCGAGCAGGACCGCGCCGCGGCCGACGAGGGGACCTCCCCGGCGGAGCAGGCCTCCGGTGCCCGCGGTCCGGTCGACGACGCCGCAGATGATGGCGCCGATGCCGACGCCGACTCCGCGCGGGACGCCGGCCCCGCGCAGGATGCCGGGAGCGTTCAGGGCGGCGATCGCACCGAGGACGGGGAGGAGGCCCCCGAGAGTGCCGAGGAGCGCATGCGACGCCTGGAGGAGGAGGGCGACATCGCCGCCGACTATCTCGAGGAGCTGCTGGACATCGGTGACCTCGACGGCGACATCGACATCGACGTGGACGGCGACCGCGCCTCGGTGGAGATCTCCGGCGCCGATCAGCTCGCACGGCTGAACCGTCCCAAGGGTGAGCTGCTGGGTGCGCTGCAGGAGCTGGCCCGCCTGGCGGTGCAGACCCGCACCGGCAATCGCTCCCGGCTGATGCTGGACATCGGCGGTTTCCGTGCGGAGCACAAGGACGGGCTCGAGAAGCTGGCGGCCGAGGCCGTGGCCGATGCCCGCGCGGAGGGTCACCCCGTGCCGTTGCGCCCGATGAACCCCTTCGAGCGCAAGGTCATCCATGATGTCGCCAAGCGCGAGGGGCTGCGTTCCGAGTCCGACGGCGACGGCAAGGACCGTCACGTCGTGATCTACCCGGCGTCCTGAGGCCCGTGGTGATCTTTCTTCCCGACCATCTGCGGCCGCCGGCTGAGCGCCTCTTCGGGGAGCGCTTCGGCCTGGTCGAACAGTTCGCACAGCTGCTCGCCTCCGAAGGACCGGAGCGCGGCCTGATCGGCCCGCGCGAGGTCGAGCGGCTGTGGGAGCGGCACATCCTCAACTGCGCGCTGCTGGCCGACGCGGTCCCGGGCGGTCCGGCGACGGTGGCCGACGTGGGTTCCGGAGCCGGCCTTCCCGGCGTGGTCCTGGCGATCGCCCGGCCCGACCTGAGCATCACGCTGGTCGAGACGATGCAGCGACGCACCACGTGGCTCGAGGAGGTCGACCAGCAGCTAGGGCTCGGCCTCGAGGTCGTGCGCGCCCGGGCCGAGGAGCTGCACGGCAGCCGCAGCTTCGAGGTGGTCACCGCACGAGCGGTGGCCGCGCTGGACAAGCTCGCCCGGTGGACCCTTCCACTGGTGGCCGACGGCGGGCAGCTGCTGGCGATGAAGGGCTCCTCGGCGCCGGCGGAGGTCGACAAAGCCCACAAGGTGCTCACGCGGCTCGGCGGGACCGACCCCCGCATCGTGAAGTACGGGGGCGACGAGGTGGAGGTTCCTACTACAGTGGTCCACGTGCGCCGCCGCGCACAGGCGACCAGGAAGGGAGAACCGCGTGCCTGACCAGCGTGAAACCCCCTCGTCCGGCAGCGGCACCCTCGAGGACACCCCCCTGATGCGGGAACTGGCACGTGATCATGCTCGTCGTCGTGAACTCGAGGGACTCGATTTCGAGGCTCCGGCGCAGACACGCATCATCACCGTCGCGAACCAGAAGGGCGGGGTGGGGAAGACCTCCACCGCCGTCAATGTGGGCGCCGGCCTGGCCATGGCCGGGCTGCAGGTGCTGATCATCGACGCCGATCCCCAGGGCAACACCTCGACAGCGCTGGGCATCGATCATCATGCCGAGGTGCCCAGCATGTACGAGGTGCTGGTGGAGTCGGCCCCGATCGGCGACGTGGTCCAGGAGGTGCCCGAGATGGACAACCTCCTGTGTGCGCCGGCCACCATCAACCTCTCCGGCGCCGAGATCGAGCTGGTCTCGCTCGTGGCGCGGGAGAACCGGCTGCGCAACGCCATCCGGGACTACCTCGCCTGGCGGGAGGAGCAGGGGATGGCGCGGCTGGACTACGTGCTGATCGACTGCCCTCCGTCACTGGGCCTGCTGACGGTCAATGCCCTGGTCGCGGCCCGTGAGGTGCTGATCCCGATCCAGGCCGAGTACTACGCCCTCGAGGGCCTGACCCTGCTGCTGAACAACATCGAGCTGATCCGCCAGCACCTGAACCCTCAGCTGCAGGTCTCTTCCATCCTGCTGACGATGTACGACGCCCGCACCCGGCTGGCGGCCCAGGTCGCCCAGGACGTGCGGGATCACTTCCCTGAACAGACCATGGAGACGACGATCCCGCGTTCGGTGCGGATCTCCGAGGCTCCCAGCTACGGACAGACCGTTCTGACCTACGACCCCGGTTCCAGCGGCGCCCTGGCCTATCGGGCCGCCGCCCACGAACTGACCATCCGCCCAGCCCCTTGATCACGGCCCGGACCGGCGCGACGACGATGCCGCACGGTCCGGGCACCACCCCGGTGGATCACGCATTCCGGAAGGACGACCGACATGACCCAGAAGCGAGGACTCGGACGAGGCCTTGGCGCCTTGATCCCGGGCGCTGGTTCCGCGCCCGCTCCCGAGCAGGAGCTTCGTACCCGGTCGACGGTGCGCACTCGCTCCGATCAGGAGGAGCAGTCCGTCTCCGAGCGGCCGGTGGACATGTTCTTCTCCGGGGAGGAGATCTCGGAGGAAGCTCGCCGCCAGCGTGACCGAGGTCCGCGTCAGGACCTCGCCGGGGACATGGCTCGCGATGCCGCCAAGCGTCGCGGCCGCGGCACCACGAGCAGCGGCGCCCAGACCGGGAAGAACCGGACGTCCCGGTCCGCCACCTCCGGGGAAACGGGGTCCGCCGGTGAGGCCGCCGCGGGGACGGAGAGCACGCCGGCCAGGACCACCCCGACGAAGCGGAGCTCGACCACGTCGACCACCGCGAAGAGCACGGCACGCAGCTCCAGCGGATCGAAGCGCACGGCAACCAAGG
>Ga0209487_1001263_pt1 | contig 21578 bp, 22 predicted proteins | sample Poulit2012_FD_187524 | JGI IMG/M metagenome (GOLD analysis project Ga0209487, IMG submission 187524) | Agricultural soil microbial communities from Georgia to study Nitrogen management - Poultry litter 2012 (SPAdes) (version 2) | ecosystem: Environmental > Terrestrial > Soil > Agricultural land...
CCGATGGCCCAGTAATCGACCATCGAGCGAAAAATCGAAAAATCGCACAGGTAATAATCGACCAGGTGCGGCTCCAACTGCTCGCGGATCTCCCGGTGCGCTTGATCATCCACGCCTGAAGCCGCATCGAGCACCTTTCGGCAGATCGACCAGTAAAGCGCCTCGGCGAGCGCCTTGTCCTCCAGCGAGATCTCTCCCGTGCGGAACGCGTCGACGATATCGTTCCGCAGAGCCTCCGCGCGCGCCAGGATCTCCCGCGCCTTGTCTTCATCGGCTTCGCGGTACACGCGCAGAAGCTCGCGGACCAGCGTGTGCTCACCTTCGCCGTCGTCGTCGGCCGAGTAGCCTTTCTTGCCGCGCGCGCCGATCGCCTCGACGACGAGCACGGAATGATGCGCGGTCACGGCACGGCCGCTCTCCGACACGAGGATCGGATGCGGCACGCCGGCCTCATCGCATAGCTCTTTGACCGTGCGGACCACCGTAGAAGCGTATTCCTGCAGATCATAATTGATCGAGGAGACGGCATCCGGATTCCCTGCTTCGTAGTTCACGCCGAGCCCGCCGCCGATGTCAAGGTACTGGATCGGGATTCGCTGATCGCGCAGCCATGCGTAAATACGGACAGCCTCCGATACGGCGTCGCGCACGTTCTTGATGTCGGCGATCTGGCTGCCGAGGTGGAAGTGCAGCAGTTGGAAGCGATCGGTGAGTCGTTCGCGCGAGAGCCGGCGCACGAGCCCGATCATTTCGTCGAGGCTGATACCGAACTTGGAGTCGGCCCCGCCGGATTCCGACCACAGACCGGCACCGCTCGTTGAAAGCCGAACGCGGACGCCGAAGCAACCGACGTACGGGCCGTGGTTTGCTGCGTTCTGCGAGTGCACGGCGTCGCGCAGCATCTGGTACTCGTCGATCCGCTCGATGATCGGCAGCACGCGCCGCTGGAGGATCTGGCCCGCCACCATCATCTCCATCATCCGCACATCCTTACAGCCGTTGCAGAGCAACAGCGTGTCGTACTGTTCGAGGAAGGGCAGCGCTGCGATCAGCTCAGACCGTGATCCACATTCGAGTCCGTACTGGAGCGGCTCGCCGGCATCCATGATCTCTTCGACCACCTCGCGAAGCTGGTTGACCTTGATCGGGAAAACGCCCTGATAGCGGTTCTTGTATCCGGACGCAGAGATCGCCTGGCGGAATGCTTCGTTGAGCCGGACAACCCGATCATTCAGCAAATCCTGGAAACGGATGAGCGCCGGAAATTCGACGCCCTGCTGCCGCAACTGCTGCGCGATGGCGAAGACATCCGCCGACACTGCTTTGCCCGAATGCGGCCGAATGCCGACGTGGCCACCGTCGTTGACGAAGAAATATCCGTTACCCCAGCCGGGAACGTGGTAGAAAGATTCGGCATCGGAAGTCGACCAATCGGATTCGGTGACGGATGCCTCGGAAGTAGTGGTCTGGCTCAATTCAGAACGGTGCTTCGCGTCAAATTTTCCTGCTCAACGTTACCACGCAGGCGGTGGTTTCGGGTTGGAAGCAGGGGATAACTGGCTGCTTGAACTACCGATGTTTTCAGGCCGAGGAGTTTGTCGAACAGGTCGAGGCGACGTAGACCGCAGGGCTGATTGACTTCTCGACGGCCGGATAAAAAGCATGAGGCCCGGCAACATACGCTACCGGACCTCATTCCCAGCGGTCCTAATGAAGGATTATTGGATCAGGGCTGAGGAGTGGGCGCCGTTTGCTGAGGCGGAGTGGTGCCCATGCCGGTGCCGGCTCCTTCCATCTGGATCACGCCGCATGCGAGGCGCGCTCCGGCATCGCCGGTCGGCTGAGACTCGAGATCATCCTCCTGCGAGTGCACCAGAACCGACTTGCCGACGATGGAGTCGGCGCCGCTCAGCGTCAGGCCGTCGATCGTCCGATCATACTCGGCTGTGCCGTTGTCATCGGCCTCGAGGTTGCCCATATCGCCGATGTGCCGGTCCTCGAGCGAATCATCCGGGCCTCCGTGGGGCGAGCCGTGCGGATTGAAATGATCGCCCGCCGAGCTTGCATCCGGCGCCGAGCAGTCGCCTACTTCATGGACGTGGAATCCATGGCTCGCGTTCGGCTGCAGACCCGTTACGGCCGCGACCACGCGTACGTTGTTACCCTCCTGCGTGAACGTGACGGTGCCACGCACCTCGTTGCCCTCGGTCGGCTCCAGCTCAGCAACAGCGAGTTGCTGCGTCGTGGCCCGATCGTCGGTTGCGAGCGTATCTCCGTCCAGGCCGAAACCATCGGTGCCCGTATCTTGAGCGCCATTGCAACCCGCAATGATTAAGAATGCGCCCAGTGAGATCGTTTGTAGAATACGTTTCATGTCCTTGGTGTGGGGTGAGTTTTGCGACTTGCTACTTTCTCTGGAGTTACAACTTGCGTGGAGGCATCCCACAAAAACTCCGTTCAGGTACGATGTTTAACAGCTTGCAATGATAGGCTGCCTGCACGGACGCGACAAGAAAGCGAGTCGCGGAGCTTGCAACACTTATGTATAATCAGAGCAATGTGGTCGACGTCAAATAAATTGAGTCAAACGTATTGACACGCCTGATAACATCTCGAGCTGTATCAATTGACCTACGGTCGCCCGCCCGGCATGGAGCTTGAACTGACGGCTGTTTCGCATCGCTTTGGGCGGCGTGTTCTATTTCGAGACGTCAACCTCATCGTGGAGGGCGGCACGTCGCTCGCGGTTACGGGGGCGAACGGCTCGGGGAAGTCGACTTTGCTTCAGATTGCCGCCGGTTTGATTACGCCCTGGCGCGGATCCGCCAGGCTCACGGTTCAAAACGCGACCGTGGCTGAGGAGGATCTGCCGCTGCGGAGCGCCCTCGTAGCACCATATTTCAATGTCTACGACGGGCTCACCGTTAGGGAAAACCTCGACTTCATCCGCAAGGCCAGGGGTGAGGCACGAGACGACCACCGCATCGAGCAGATTGTGGGGGAGGTAGGGCTTGGGCGGCGGATTGACGACTTCGTCTCCACGTTCTCGTCCGGTATGAAGCAGCGTGTGAAACTCGCGGTCGCCCTTATGGCGCGGCCCGATGTGCTGCTGCTCGACGAACCGTCTTCGAATCTCGACGAGGCTGGGCGCGAGGTCATCCGCATTGCCATGCGAGATCATATGGATGGCGGCGGCATCGTTTTACTCGCCACGAACGAAGCCCACGAGGCGGGTCTGTGCGATGTAGAGTTTCGGGTCGACGAGCAGATGGTGGCGAAATGAGCCCGGACGTCAGTTCCGAGCGAGAGCGGTTGCTGCGCCGATCACTCGAGCCGCGCCGGCCTGCTTGAGCGTGTGCGCGGCGGTGGCGAGCGTGGTGCCCGTCGTCATTACATCATCGACCAGAAGCACCCGCTGCCCGATTGCCGAGGTTGAGGAGGTGCCGGCGAAGGCTCCCGCCAGGTTCAGTTTGCGTTCCTCTCTCGATAACTTGGTCTGCGTCCGCGTGGCGCGCTGCCGCGCGATTAAGTGTTCGTCGAATGGTTTGTCGAGCAGCGCGGCCACTTCCCGCGCCACAACCGCCGCCTGATTGTACCCGCGCGTCAGGAGTCGCTGAGGGTGCAAGGGAATGCACGTTACGACGTCGAAATCGTCGGAGCCGTTTATCGCCAGGTGATGCCCCAGCTTGCGACCGAGCCACCCACCGTACGACGGGCGGTTGCCGTACTTCAGCGCATGTTCAACGGCCTGCAGCGGACTCCGTTTGTCGAAGAACCAGACCGCCGTCACATCATCCAGATCCGCGCTATCGAGGCGATCGAGTAGGCGCCTCAGTGACTCATGCGGTACCGGCTCAAGCCGGCGGCGGCATCGCCGGCACAAGGGCGTCCCGGAGGAGGTACGAGACTGGCAGTGGACGCATACCGGCGGATAGAGGAGATCGAGGAAGCCGCGGCCGATGGTTGAGGCAGCCTGCGTGATCGCGTTGCTTTGTAATCGATTTTTCGCGCCTGTCATTCTCGTGCTCGTCCGCTAGTCAGTGGAAAACCGTATCATCGTCAAGACGCCGGTTCGGCGCTTTCGCAAGGTTGAATCACAGTTGAATCACCAGAGTCTGGTTCAAGGGGTACGGCATGGCAAGAACACGACGCGGCATGATCGTTAAGAACACCGACGAGCGGCCGGTTACGATTAAAATGGCAACGCGGACCATTCGTATTAACGGCGGTCAGGAGAAGATGATTACCGCCGAGGAGGTTCGAGACGCCAAGCTGCGAGAGAATCTGCAGGTGCGCGCCATCTCGATTGTGCGGCCGACGACGGAGGAGGAAGAGGCTGAGCTGCGTGCCGAGCTCGACGCCGCCGCCGGTGCTTCCGAATAATTCGATTCGCCCCGCATGAACGTCCTCGTTCTCGAACCATGGTACGGCGGGTCGCACCGCAACTTCCTCGACGGCTTCGTCGAACACAGCCGGCACAACTGCGAGGCGGTGACGATGGCCGCCCGCTTCTGGAAGTGGCGCATGCAGGGCGGTGCGGTGACCCTCGCCCGCAAAGCACTCGAAGCGCACGAACGGGGCTTCATCCCTGATGTGATCCTGGCCAGCAGCATGGTCAATCTGCCGGCCTTCATCGCATTGACACGGCCGCATCTGTCGCATGTGCCGGTCGTGCTCTACTTCCACGAAAATCAGCTCACGTATCCGCTGCCGCCCGACGAAGAGCGAGATTACACGTACGCCTACATCAACTACCTGTCGTGCCTCGCGGCCGACCGCGTTGTTTTCAACTCAACGTATCATTTCAAGTCGTTCCACGATGCGCTGCCGGCGCTGCTCCGGATGTTTCCGGACTATACCCACCTGAATTCCGTCAGGCGCATCCGGGAACGCAGCGAAGTCCTGCACCTGGGCATCAACCTCGCCGCGCACGACAAACACCGCCCGGAGGATTACCAGCGCGAGTGGCAACCATCCTCTCGCGTACCCATCATTCTCTGGAATCACCGCTGGGAGTACGACAAGAACCCCGGTGCCTTTTTCCGGGTGATGAACCGCCTCGACGACGTGGGGGCGGCGTTCAGGTTGATCCTCGCCGGTGAGCATTTTAACGAGCAGCCGCAGGAGTTCGACCAGGCGTTCGAGCGCTACGCCGAGCGCATCGTGCACTACGGCTATGCCGAGGACTTCGAGGAGTACAGCCGCCTGTTGCACCGGGCGGATATTGTCGTCTCAACGGCCCGCCACGAGTTCTTCGGCATTGCGATGATGGAGGCCATCTACTGCGGCTGCCATCCGCTGCTGCCGAACCGCGTCAGCTATCCCGAACTCATTCCCGAGGCATTGCACCGGCCGCTCCTCCATGCACCGTGTCTGTATGAGGATGAAGACGAACTCTTCCACATCCTCAAGCGACTTCTGTCGGGGAAGGACAGACCACTGCCGGCGGAATCGTTGCGGTCGATTCCGGCCAGGCTCGACTGGCGCGCGCACGTAGAGGACTTCGATAATTTATTAGAGCAGGTGGCCGAAGAGCCGCTCCTGACACACTCATAAATCTGCGGAAGCCTGATTTTGTAGTCGCGCGTAACGCAACGCGTCATTAGCCACCACGTAGCGGTGCGCGGTGCAGATCGGTGGGTGTAGCGGAATTTTTGAGGAGAAAGAGCCCATAGACCTTATATGATTCATTTTCGATTGGTGGTCGCATCGCTTCTGCTGACACTATGGTCGGCGGAGGTCTTCGGGCAGCAGACGACAATCAGCGGGTTCGTCCGCGACGCGGAGACAGCGGAGACGATGATCCTGGCAAACGTAGTGGTGCGCGGGACGTCGATCGGCACGGCAACCAATACGTCCGGCTACTACAATATCAGCGGCGTGCCACCGGGCCGTCATGTGGTGGTTGCGAGCTTCATCGGCTACCGCGACGCCGTCATCGAGATCGAACTCGGCGCCGGCCAAACGCTCAGGCTCGATATTGATCTTCAGCCTGAAGGGCTGGCTATCGATGAGGTAACCGTCACCGCGGATGCGATTGAGGAAGAAGAGGCGCGAAGGATCGGCAGCACGCGGTTGCAGACGCAGGTGGTGCGAGAACTGCCGACGGTATTCGAGCCTGATGTCTTCCGGTCGCTCCAGTTCCTGCCCGGCGTGAAGGCGGCATCTGATTTCTCCAGCGGGTTGTACATCCGCGGCGGCGGCCCCGATCAAACGCTCATCCTGCTCGACCGCAACACCGTCTACAACCCGACCCACTTCTTCGGCTTCTTCTCGACGTTCAACCCGGATGCCATCAAGGACGTCAGGCTCTACAAAGGCAACTATCCGGCCGAGTACGGTGGGCGCCTCGGCTCCGTGGTCGACGTATACAACAAGGACGGCAACCGTCGGTCGTTAGACGGCACGATGTCCGTGGGGCTCCTTGCTTCGCGCGCCATGATCGAAGGGCCGTTCAGTGGCGGGTCCTACATGCTGGCCGTCCGCCGCTCCACGCTCGAGCCACTCCTCGCCGTGCTTCGCAACCAGGACATCGACGGCATTCCCAATCAATTCTATTTCTACGACGTCAACGGCAAGGTCAACTTTGATTTGTCGAGAGACGACCGGCTGTCGGTTGCGTTTTACGGCGGCCGCGACAAGCTTCAGCTCCAATTATTCGACGACGCCACCATCGACATCGCATACGGCAATCAGACGCTGGCGGTGTCGTGGGTGCATCTCTTTTCGCCGCGGCTCTTCTCGACGTTCTCGCTGGCCGGCTCGCGATACTTCTCCGAGCCGGTATTCGAACTCGGCGGCACCGAGTTCTCGCGGGAGAACCTCGTGCTCGACTTCTCGGCCCGCGGCGACCTCGACTTCCGCGCGACGGATATCCACCGCCTCCGCGCCGGGTTCTTCGCCGGGCAATTCGAGTTCACCCTGAACGAGGCGTTCGATCAGCAGGAGTCGCTTGCCGAGCAGCTTCCCAGTACCTACGCCTCATTCTACGCCGAGGACCTGATCTCGCTGGGCAGCAGCATTGAGGTGCAAGTCGGACTGCGAGGCAACTACTTTGGCTCCAGCAATGACTTCCGGCTCGAGCCGCGGGTCAATATCGAATACCGTCCCAACCAGCTCACGCGCTTCCAGGTCGGCTACGGCCGTTACAATCAGTTCCTGACGCTGATCACGAGCGAGCTCTTTTCCGGGTTCGACCTGTGGTTAACCACAGGCGAGGGTGTGCCGCCGGCTTATGGTGACCAGGTGGGGATGGGGATGAAGACGACGTTCTCAGGCGGCTACAATCTCGACGTCGAGGTCTATGGAAGAACGATGCGGCAGCTGTTCGATCTGGATCCGTTCATCGTCGATGCATCCGGACTTCCATACCGCGACCTGTTTCGGTTCGGGGAAGGGTACGCGTACGGCCTCGAACTTTTCGCCGACAAGACGCGCGGCCGTTTCACCGGATTTGTGGGATATACGTTCGGCGTGACCCGGAGGCGTTTTGCCGACGTGAACAACGGCGAGTATTACGCCCCGAAATACGATCGCACGCACGACATCGACCTTGTCGGCTTTTATCGCTTGTCGAAAAGCTGGCGCGCCACCGCAGCGTTTACTCTGGGCACGGGCCAGGCGTACACCGAGCCCCTCGGGCATTATGCCACCGTCGATGATCCTTTCGTCGGTGGAAGGGAAGTCCTCGTTACGCGGTACAACAACCGGCGCCTGCCGGTCTATCACCGGCTCGACCTCGGCCTCACGCGCCGCGCCGGCTTCTTCGGCTTCGCGGAGTACGAGCTCCAACTTCAGGTGATCAACGCCTATGCGCGCGAGAACATCTGGTTTTACTTCTTCGAGTTCGAGGAAGACGGGATAAAGCGCAATACGATTCCGCAGATCCCCGTCCCCATCCCAAACATCTCGTTGACGATCGATTTTTGATGCGCGCTCTTAACGGATATCAGCTCTCGGAAGGGAAGCCACGCGTCAACGCCCGTGGAGGATGGGGCGCTCTGTTGCTGACGGCGCTCGTGTGCGTGTTGTTTTCAGCAGGCTGTGACAATCTTTCGGATGAGCGCTACCGGGACGACTACGTCGTCGAGGGATATCTCGTCGCAAATGAGACACTTTCGCAGGTCCGTGTCACGCGCACCGAGCCGCTCGACGGCACGTGGGACATCTTTTCGAACGCTGTCAGCGATGCGCTCGTCACCGTGTCGCTGCTCGATGATGACGGCAACGCCGTTCTGACTTCTGCTTATCGGGAGGATCCCAACTGGCCAGGCATCTATCGCTCGACTACCGATCATGTTGTGGAGGGAGGGAGGCGCTACCGGCTCGAAGCGCGTCCGCCGAACTCCGACGAGGTGATCACGGCAGAGACGGTCGTTCCGCGGCCGTTCAGCACGCTCCGGCGCACCGAGCATTCACTGCCTTATCGTTGTGATGAACAGTTTGAGTGGGTCTTCACGGGCATCGAGCGCGATGACGAAAAGCAGATCACGTACATCATGACGGCCGAGGCGCAGGAGCCGACGTACGATAATCTGATCGCATTCTACCGCCGTCTGATCGAAGAGGGCGCAACCATCGAAGACTTCGTCCGCAACTCGAGCCCGCCCGTCAATGAGGCCAACTTCCGCAATGACGACGGTACCATCACACTTCGCCTCCCCTGGATCTCGATCACGTTCTACGGCCCGTCGTTGATCACCATTAGCGCGATCGACGATAACCTCTACGACTTCGTCCGCTCTCACTCCGGGCAACAGGGTGGCGGACTGGCGCCGGGTGAAATCCCCAACGTTATCGAACACGTGGAGAACGGGCGAGGAGTTTTTGGAAGCATGTCCCGCGTCAGGGAGATGGTAGACGTCGACGCGCCGGGCTGCGCTCCGTGATTCCTGCCAGATTAGTTACCACGTGCGCCGCACATGCGCATTGCCCGCGCATAAACCCCGCCTGCATCTCGGGGTATGAATGGACCGTGCCCGCCGGGGCAGGCGGAGTGTCCGGAGATACCTTCGGCGAGGAGGGTCGGAGCGTCTTCGACCGTTAGCGCTTCCGGGATTCTACGGGAGAAGCGGCGACATTGCCGGACGCCGTCATCCAGGAATTATTTTCATCCATCCCAAATATAAGCAGACGAGCAATTTGCGAGTCATCATTGCAGCAAACCGCGCACCGGTCCGGAAAACGGATGACGGTTGGGCTCCTTCGGTGGGAGGCCTGGCCACGGCATTACTGCCGGTCCTGAAGCAGCAGGGCGGCGTCTGGGTGGCGTCGAAGGAACGCGACGCGGAGACCCCCGATCGTCAGTTTTTTCCCGAGGATGATCCGACGCTGTTGCTTCGGCGGGTGGCGCTGTCGGACGATGAGATCAATAAGTTCTATTACGGGATGGCGAACCGGGTGCTGTGGCCGGTATCGCACTATATGACGCACCACCTGGAGCTCAATCCGGGCTACATGGACGTCTACCGGGCGGTCAACCGGCGATTTGCCGACGCCGTCGTCGAAGAATATTGTGACGGCGATTTGATCTGGATCCAGGACTACCACCTGATGCTCGCGCCGCAGTACATACGTCAGGCCCGGCCCGACGCCATGATCTCTCATTTCTGGCACATTCCGTGGCCGGCGATGGAAGTTTTCCGGATTCTGCCGTGGTCGCGGGAATTACTGGCGGGCCTGCTCGGCAGCGATTTGATCGGCTTCCATGTCAACGAGTACGTCGACAATTTTCTCGAAAGTGCGCGTGTGTTGCTCGGCGCGCGAACGGGCGACGGCACAGTAGAATGGGAAGGGCGCACCGTCCGGGTCGAAGCGCATCCCATAGGCATTGACACCGAAGCATTCGATAATATGCGCTCGGACTGCGATTCGGCAGCCGCTCAGCTTCGCCGCGATCTCGGCGTCGAGCAGATCATCGTCGGCGTCGACCGCCTGGATTATACCAAGGGGATTCTCTCGAGGCTCGAGGCTTTCGAGACATTTCTGCACCAGTACCCGCGGTACCACAGGCGCATCGGCTTCGTCCAGATCGCGACGCCCAGCCGCACCAAGGTGGCATCGTATCGCAGTCTCAAGCGTGATGTCGACGAGATCGTCGGCCGCATCAATGGGCAGTTCGCGCAGGACGACTGGGTTCCTGTGCACTACCGATACCGCACCTACACGCAAGAAGAACTCTGTACGTTTTACCGCGCGGCCGACGTAGCCTTCATCACGCCATGGCGCGACGGTATGAACCTCGTCACCCAGGAATATATCGCGGCGAACACGAAGGGCGTCCTCGTCCTGTCTGAACTCACCGGCGCGGCCTATCTTATGCCCGAGGCGCTGCAGGTGAACCCGTTCGACCAGCGCGGCATGGTCGCTACGCTCAAGGAAGCGCTCGAAATGCCTCGCGACGAGCGTGAGCAGCGGATGCAACGTCTCAGGCGGACCGTTCGCTCGCTCGATGTCCACGTCTGGGCGCGCACATTTCTCGACTCTCTCGTGCCATCGGAAGAATCCGACGTATGACCTCCGACGACATCCCCATCCCATCCTCGCCCATACTTTTTCTCGACTACGACGGCACGCTCGCGCCCATCGTCCCCGATCCCACCAGGGCGTTTCCTCATCCCGCCGCCCCGGGGTTGCTTGTTGAGCTCGAACAACGACATCCGCTATACATCGTCACCGGGCGCCACTTGAAGGCGCTCGAATCATTCATCGATGAGCCCTACCCCGCGATCGGCCTGCACGGGATGCAGGAAGGCACGATCCACGGCGATGTGACTGATCTCATTTCCGATGAGGCGCGTGCGGCGCTCGACCGGATGCGCCATTCGGTGCCGAACCTCACTGGGATCGTCGTAGAGCCCAAGGGCCCAACGTTTGCGGTCCACTACCGTGACGCCGTGGATGAGGAGGCGGCCCTCGAGGCGCTCGAGATCTGGGTCGAGCCGCTTCCTTCGGTGCTTGACGTGATCCGCGGCAAGAAGGTCTATGAGGTTCGGCCCCGCGGCGTTTCGAAGGGCACGGCCGTCCGTTCGCTCATGGAACGGCATCCGGGCCGGGTGCCCGTCTACATCGGAGACGACACGACCGATGAGGACGCGTTCGAAGCGCTGGTTGATGTGCCCGATGCCGTGACCATCCGCGTTGGCGGAGGAGAGACGGTTGCCCGCTACCACCTCGGCGGCCCCGACGATGTCGTCGAGTATCTAAGCCGCTACGTCGTCGCGTGAGCGGCAAACGCCTCGATTAACAGCGACGGCTCAGGTGCCGTTTGAGTTCGACGTCGCCTTCAGGTGCTTGAGCGGTGTGGATACCCACCACACATTGCCGCCGGGATCGCCAACGCCGCCGTTCCGATCGCCGTAGTCCATATCTCTCGGCTCAAGGATCGACGTGCCACCTGCGCGAAGGGCGCGCTCGTACGCCGCGTCTACGTCATCCACATATAGATAGAACGTGGCGGGCATCGCGGGATACTCGGACGTAGCGTTGCCGATCATCAGGCGTGCGTCTCCAATGGCGATGTCGGCGTGCAAGAGTGATCCGTCTTCACGATCCGTGCGTTCGATCACCGTCGCGCCAAAGACCTCAACCAGGAAGTCGATGACCGCAGCGGCGTTGTCGTTGAGCAGGTACGGGGTTACCTCAGCATATCCTTCGGGGATGTACGGTTTTCGAGCCATGACACGTTTCCGGGTTGGTTAATCGATGATGCCTCACAGATTATGAGCCTTGACTCTCCGGTTATAGGAAAAATGTTCAGGCGTTCGAGGGCTCGACGAGATTGATGCTGTCGGGGTAGCGACTGGCACGGCGAAAGGCGCGAGGCGACATACCGGCGAAGGTGTTGAACTCGGCCGTGAGATGGGATTGATCGTAGTAGCCGGACGAGAACGCGACGCCGGCGATCGAATCATCGGCGCTGCGGAGTTCTTCCATGGCGTGGCGAAACCGCGCGAGGCGAGCATAAATCTTGGGCGAGACGCCCGTATGTTGACGAAATGTCTCGAAAAAGCGCGTACGTGAGTAGCCCGACATGTCGATCAGCGTGCCGATTGCCAGTTGTCCCCCTGAACGGTCGAGCGCCCGCGTGGCCCAGCCCACCACGGGGGCGGGTGGCGCGTCGACGCGAAGCCGCTCCACGACCCAGCCGGCCGCGATTTGCAGTCGGCGTTGCGGAGAGTCAGCGGTCGCACACCGCTCCTCGAGTTCACGCGCAGCGTAAGGCATCAGGTCAGCTACATCGAGCGTGATATCCGTCATGTCTTCGACCGCCGGACCGAAGACAGATAACATACCCGCCGGCTGAAACCGGATGCCCACCACAACGGAGTGCTCGTTGGGGCCTTCGATCACCTCCGGCCGAAGCATGAGCCCGTTGGCGTTCACCGACGAAAAATCGGATGCCTGCGTGATGCTTCGGTAGGGCCGTCCAACGTGAACCACCAACTCCGCGCGGCCCGTGGGGAATACGCGCTCGCGCCTCGCGTTTATCATCCCCTCGAAATACCAGATCCGCTCGACGACCGGCGCGAGACCCGGCGGCACCCAATTACCCTGAACCCACCGGCCCAGTGGCGACTCGTATGTTCGCAGGTGGATGTTTCCGTCCACGGGAGCACTTCAGTCGGATTAATAGGTACGGACGTTATGCCACGGTGCCCGTCGCTTCTTCGGCGGTACCTTCAAACGTCTCGTCCGCCACGTCGATCATCCACGGCGTGCCGAACCGGTCGATCAACATGCCGAATCGCTTCGAAAAGAACGTTTCTTCCAACGGCATCGTGATCGTCGCGCTGTCACTCAGCGCCGCGTAAACACGCTCTGCCTCTTCCACAGAGTCGACGACCAATGCTACATGCGAGCTGCCGGCTTTGCACTCGGTGCCCGGCATCGCGTCCGATGCCATCAGCGAAAAGCCCTCGCCTTTGAGGCTCGCATGCAGTACAGCGTTTTGATGCTCGGGTGGAATCTGGTCGGCGATCTGGCTTTCGCCATACGTTTGCATGAAGTCGATCTCGGCATTCAGGAGCGTTGCGTAGAACTCCATCGCCTCGCGGCAATTGCCGGGGAAGTTGAGGTAGGGGATGAGCTTCATCGGAGTGTCGTGTTCAGGGTGCGTGGTTGTGAGACGACGTCGCGGTACGATTCACGACATCGATTTCGAAGCAGATCTCTCGCGTAGCCGTTGTTCCTGTTCACGGAGTTCCGGTGTAAACGCCTCGCCGAAGTCTTCCTCCGAAAAGATCGGTCGGATCTCGACTTCGGTGCCGCCGTCGAACGGCGCCTGCTTCAGCCAGTTAACGGCTTCATCCATCGAGCCGACCTCCCATATCCAGAAGCCGGCAACCAGCTCCTTCGTCTCAGGGAACGGACCGTCATACACGATGCGCTCGCTGCCTTCGAACCGGATGCGCACGCCTTTCGATGTCGGGTGCAGGCCTTCGCCGGCGAGCATCACGCCGGCATCGACGAGCTTTTCGTTGAATTGACCCATCTCCGTAAGCTCCTGCTCGGTGGGCATCCGGCCGGATTCAGAATCTTCGCTCGCTTTTACTAAGACCATTACCCGCATCGCCTGCCTCTTCGTCGTTTTAATTAGCTGCTGCGTGAGTGCGTGAACCGCTTCGCCTCGCTTTTCAGTTACGTTGTCGACCACAGACGCGCGATTTCGACAACCCCACGAAAGAAAATGTGAGGGAAGCACCGCGCCGATGCCGCGGCACGCCTGCGGTCACTGTGCGAAGCGGAACGTGTCCAGATCCACATTGCCGCCGCTCAGGATGACGCCTACGCGCACACCGCGAACGTCGACGATCCCTTCGAGCAGAGCGGCCACAGCCAGCGCGCCGGTGGGCTCTACGACAAGCTTCAGCCGCTCCCATATGAAGCGCATGGCGCGAATAATACCGTCTTCGCTCACCGTCACGATGCCATCGGCGTATTTGAGCACCAGCGGGAAGGTGACCTCACCCAGCGACGGCGTCCGCGCGCCATCGGCGATGGTGTCGGGATTCGAAACGGTGTGAAGCACGCCCGTTCGAAAGGACCGCGCCGCGTCATCGGCGGCCGTCGGCTCAACGCCGATCACACGGCACGACGGATGCAACGCCTTCGCCGCGATGGCCGAGCCGGAAAGGAGTCCGCCGCCACCACACGGCGTCAGCAGGATGTCGAACGGCCAGTAATCCTGGATCAACTCCAGCGCCGCCGTTCCCTGACCGGCTACAACGTGCGGATGATCATAGGGAGGGATGATCGTCAGCCCGCGCTCTGCGGCGATTCGTGCCGCCGGTTCCTCGCGAGTTGTCTCGGTCCGATCATACGGGATGACTTCCGCGCCGTAGCCCCGCGTGGCCTCCAGCTTCACGGCCGGCGCATCCGTCGGCATGATGATCGTCACACCGATGCCCAACTCGCGCCCCGCCAGCGCCATCGCTTGCGCATGATTGCCGGACGAGTAGGCGAGCACGCCGTGTGCTTTAGCGGCATCCGTGAGCAGGCTAAGAGCATTAAACGCCCCGCGGAATTTGAACGCACCGGTCCGCTGGAGACTCTCGGCCTTGAAATGGACCTCGCCACCGGTCAGGACGTCGAGCGTGCGAGACCGGAATACCGGCGTGCGGTGCGCGACGCCACGAAGCCGCGCAGCGGCGGCCTCGATATCATCAAACTCCACGAGCGCCGGCCCGCCCACGGCCCTGTTAAAATCCGCCCGGCTCGGCTGTGCCCGACGGGTCGATCAGATTGCTCGCCGCGTCTTTGTCATTACGCCGCTCAACCACCACCTGAACGTCGCTCACCAACGAAGCGAAGGCACCGACGGCCGCCAGCGTCGGCGACAGCAGAATGGCCGCGGTCGCGCCGCCGACACCCACCGACAGCGGGAATTCCATCACCGTCTTGCCGTCCTTGCGGATGCTGATCCGGCGTGCGTTGCCCTCTTCAACGATCTCGCGGAACTTATCGACAAGCTGGCTGCCCTTGACCTTCATCTCCTCCATATCGATCCCGCCGAATTCCTTCTCTGCCATAATTAGGTCGTCGTTTTAAGTCGTTGTTTCAAGTCGTCGTTTCTACAACACGTACGCTCCTGAGACTCCGCGTCCGCCGTTAGTTTCCTCCTCTATGGGCCCCTAAATGTGTATTGGAGGGATTGTTACGAGGGGATGGCGCGGGCGCCGCTGGATCGTGGGCGGTGGACGATTGACGGCGGACGATTGACGGGAGACGATTGAGGTTGCGAGCGGACGAAAGACTATGGACGTCTGACGTTTATCCTCGGCGGTGGCCCAGCGTCTGCCGTCAATCGACAATCATCGCCCACCCTTGACGATAGACGATGGCCCCGGCGGAGGTCGCCCCTGCCGATCACTTCCTCAACAGGTCGCGGATCTCCGACAGCAGCTTGACTTCATCGGACGGGGCCGGGTCGGCCTCGGGCGCCTCTTCCGCCTTCTTCCGCTCAAGTTTGTTCATGCCTTTGATGGCGGCGAAAATGGCAAATGCGATGATGACGAAGTCGACGATCGACTGGATGAAGGTGCCGTAATTCAGCGTGACGGCAGGCTCGTCGCCGACGGCCTCCTGCAGGGTGATGGCAAGGTTCGAGAAATCGACGCCGCCGATGAGCATTCCGAGCGGCGGCATCAGGACGTCGTCCACGAACGATGAGACGATGGTCGCAAACGCGGCACCGATGACGAGACCCACTGCGATGTCGACCACGTTGCCGCGGATCGCGAATTCCTTGAACTCTTTCATGAAGCTCATAGTCGCCTCCTGTTGTGATGTACGGGTGATGGCGCCCTGCTCGATTATTCGCTATAGACATTATTCGCTGTAAGCGGCCCCATAATCTGAGCACGTTGCGCCGACGGAAGCATACCTCAAACGCCGTAAAGGAACAATCGCTTGAGACGATGCTCGCATCGCGGAGAGATATTGGTGCCGTTGGAGTGTGCGTCCGTAGTATGGGCGCAAGAGCGTAGGGCCGGAGCGCCGGCCATCGGCGTCCCGGCGCACAGCCGCAGAGCGGGCGAGGCCGAACCCGGTTCCCCCATAACAAACCCCTGAACGGCCAGGCGGGTCGTACAGGATGATCGAGGCGACGGCGTCACAACCGTCAAGTACCGGCCGATGTGCTGCCCTCGGCCTGCTGCCGCACGTACTCGCGGATGGGCCAGACGGGGCGAATCTCCATGCTGCCGTATCGCACCGACGGGAAGCGTGATGCGATGCGGATGGCGTCGTTGAGGTCTGCCGCCTCGATGAGAAAGAAGCCGCCGAGTTGCTCTTTGGTCTCGGCGAATGGGCCGTCGGTGACCGACAGGTGGCCGTTGCGGATGCGGATGGTGGTGGCGGCGGCGACGGGTTCGAGCGCCTCGGAAGCGATCACGTGGCCGCTTTTCCGAAGCTCCGCGTCGTACTCGACCTGGCCGATGTTGACGGCCTCGAGCTCGTGCCGGGGCAGGCGTTCGAACTCGGCTTCGGAGGTGTAGCAGAGGCAGACGTATTGCATGGTGCACAAGGATGTTGAGTGGTGAACATCCAGTAGTCGCGCGCCGAGGTGGAGAATCGACACGCATGATGTGCGGGCAAAAGCAATTACGGCTGGAGCTCACGCACCGGCCGCACCTCGATGGTGCCTACGCGCGCCGGCGGAATACGCGAGGCAATCTCGAGCGCTTCTTCGTGTGATTCGGCGTTGATCAGATAAAAGCCGGCCAGCTGCTCCTTCGTCTCGATGAACGGTCCGTCGGTGATGATCCTCTCACCATTCCGTACGCGTATCGTTGTGGCGGTGTCGACAGGGTGGAGCGCCTCACCGCCGAACATATGGCCGGATTCAACGATCGACGCCCCGAAGGCCGCGCATTCGGCATCCGGCACATCGCGATGGTCTTCCATGTAAACCAGACAGGCGAATTTCATGCGGTTGTTGGTTGGTTTGTGGTTGTTGGTGTTTGGCTGTTGGTTTGTGGTTGTTGGTTGATGGTTTAGGGTGGTTGGTTTTTGGTTGTTGGTGGTTGGTTTTTACCGTCGATGGTCGGCGGGGCCACATCGTCAGTCGTTTATCGTCTATCGTTTGTCGTCCGCCGTCTATCGTCCGCCGTCTATCGTCTATCGTCAATCGTCTGCTGTCAATCGTCTCCCTTCAATGGTCCATCGGGCCTGCCCATCTCCGCGATCCGTCCGTCGAGGAAGCGCCGTTCGGGTTCTTGCGTGGTGAGTACCCGGGCGCGTTGGTATGATGCCCGCGCCTCGTCGAGGCGGCCGAGGCGCCGGCAGAGGTCGGCGCGGGCGGCATGCATGAGGTGGTAGTCGACAAGTTCGCCGCGTGCCAGGATGTCGTCGATGATGGAGAGCCCCGCCGCCGGGCCGTCGTGCATGGCCACGGCAACGGCGCGGTTGAGTTCGACGACGGGCGATGGAGACGCCTGCAGGAGCAGGTCGTATAGTTCAATGATCCGCTGCCAGTCCGTCTCCCGGACATCGGTCGCGCGCGCGTGCACCGCCGAGATGGCCGCCTGAACCGTATACGCACCCACCTCGCCATACGACAGGGCGCGTTCGACGAGGTCGAGTCCTTCCTCGATCAGCGCGTGGTTCCAGCGCGAGCGGTCCTGGTCCTCGAGAAGTATCAGGCTTCCGTCGTCGCTCGTGCGCGATTCCCGTCGCGACTCGTTCAACAGCATCAATGCGAGGAGGCCATACGTCTCGGCCTCGGGCATGAGTTCAACGAGGAGGCGGCCCAGATGGATGGCCTCGCCCGACACATCAGGGCGCGTGACGGCCTCGCCCACTGATGCCGAATAGCCTTCGTTAAAGACGAGGTACACTACCCTAAGTACTGAACCCAGGCGCCCCGGCAACTCATGATGAGAAGGGACCTCGTAGGGGATGCCGGCGTCTCGAATCTTGCGCTTGGCGCGGACGATGCGCTGGGCGAGCGTGGTCGGGGATGTGAGGTAGGCGCGGGCGATTTCCTCGGTGGTGAGTCCGCACACTTCGCGGAGCGTGAGCGCCACCTGTGCATCGAACGGTATCGCCGGATGGCAGCACGTAAAGATGAGTCGAAGCCGGTCGTCTTTCATGTCCGGCGCGTCGAGCTCGACGTCACCGCTCGTCACCGTATCGTATCGGCGGATGAGCTCGTCGGTGGCGGCGTCGAAACGTGTGCGGCGTCGCAGTTTGTCGATCGCCTTGAACCGACCGGCTGAGACGAGCCAGGCCCGCGGGTTCGCCGGCAGGCCATCCGCAGGCCACTTTTCGACGGCGGCCGCAAAGGCATCCTGTAGCGCATCCTCAGCCAGTTCGAAATCGTGAAGCAGACGGATCAGCGTAGCGAGTACGCGTCGCGATTCCTCCCGGTAGATGCGTTCGATGATTCTTGCCCAATCGCGTGGTGCGTCCTGCATCGATCTGTCTCAACATGTACGTGGGCATCCCAACGCCCAACGTAAGCGCCCCGGATGAATGTCGAAAGTGTGTGCCGCAGCAACAGTGCGATCCATGGATGCGCGCGTGACCACGCACGCCACTAGCTGTAAATGCACGATACAGGCACCCACCGTAGGGGCGATGCATCCGTGTTCCGAAGCGCACCCCGGCGAGACGGCACGCCGGCACGATCCGGTTCGGCGATTGTCACACGAGAGGCATCGCCCGGACCGTTCGCCTATTTTATTGACCAAGGCATGGGCGTAGCCTCTCGGGATCCCCTCTGCTGAGATGTAATCTCAGGAAGCCGCCATCCGGTCGTATCACGTTCGCCCGACGGATGCTACGCCCCTACGGTCGCTGGTACGGGTGAACGGCGCATACCCGGTGCCGCGACCGACACCCGGCACCAATCGTAGGGGCGATGCATCCGTGTTCCGAAGCGCACCCCGGCGAGACGGCACGCCGGCACGATCCGGTTCGGCGATTGTCACACGAGAGGCATCGCCCGGACCGTTGGCCTATTTTATTGACCAAGGCATGGGCGTAGCGAAAAAGCACGATACAGGCACCACCGTAGGGGCGATGCATCCGTGTTCCGAAGCGCACCCCGGCGAGACGGCACGCAGCCACGATTCGGTTCGGCGATTGTCACACGAGAGGCATCGCCCGGAGCGTTGGCCTGTTTCATTGACCATGTTGCGGGCGTAGCGAAAAAGCACGATACAGGCACCCACCGTAGGGGCGAAGCATCCGTGTTCCGAAGCGCACCTCATCGAGACGGCACGCCGGCACGGTTCGGTTCGGCGATTGTCACACGAGAGGCATCGCCCGGAGCGTTGGCCTGTTTCATTGACCATGTTGCGGGCGTAGCGAAAAAGCACGATACAGGCACCCACCGTAGGGGCGAAGCATCCGTGTTCCGAAGCGCACCCCATCGAGACGGCACGCAGCCACGATTCGGTTCGGCGATTGTCACACGAGAGGCATCGCCCGTCCGTTCCCGATACCGCCCCCGCAAAAAAAAACAGCACCCGTCCCATCCCCAGATGGTCAAGGGGAGGGGCGACCACGCCGGCGCCTGACACGTTAACAACGTCGGCGGGGCCGTTGCAGTAGGCGATCGAAAAATACGGGCCGGGGCGGGGAGAGTGCGTCGACGTGGCTGCCGCCCTCCACCGAGGTTTTCGAAGCACCAGCGACAATTCGACACGGTTTGTCGTGATAAACCTCGGAGGACAGCCGGCGCTCGATTACCGCTCCTTCCGGTACAACCGCATCGTGATCGGTGCGAAAATGGCCGTCATGGCGGCCGGGGAGATGAGCGCGAGTGTGACGGCCGCGAGGTTTGGCTCGCCATCCATGAGGCCACGGACGGCCGTGACAAGGTGTGTGATCGGGTTCAGTGCCACGACGGACTGCAACCAGTCGGGCATTGTCACCGGGTCGACGAAGATATTCGACGCGAAGGTGAGCGGCATCAGTACCACCCAGCTCAGCGTCATGACGGTGGTGGGTGTGCGCACCGAGAGCGCGAGGGCCGTGAAGATCCACCCCATGCCGAAAGCGAAGGCATCCAGCACGAGCACAGCGGCGATCACCTGTATGAGCGGTGCGTCTGTGCGATAGCCGATCACGTAACCGACAACGATCACGATCGCGCCGGCGATGGTATAGCGGCCAAGGTCGCCGATCATCGCGCCCACGATGGGCGACGGACGCCAGATGGGCATCGACCGAAAGCGGTCGAACACGCCTCGCGTGATGTCTGTGTTGAGCGTAAAGCCGGTGTAGATACTCGTGAAGACAACGGTCTGCACCAGAATGCCGGGCAGCAGAAACTGCAGATATGCATCCGGCGAGCCTGCGATGGCACCGCCGAACAGGTAGGTGAACAACACCGTGAACATGATCGGCGTCACGACGACGTCGAACAGCTGCTCGGGCATATGTTTGATCTTCAGGAGCGCGCGCCGGCCGAACGCAAACGAGGTCGCAATCGCGCCGGCAGGGCGTACGTCCTGTTTTCCGTCAGCCAGCAGCTGTGCGATGCCGCGGCGTGAGCCTGTCTCCCGGTTACTCATATCCCGGTTACCCATACCCCGGTTACTCATACTACTGTCGAAGAAATAGGCTTTACGGTCGACGCCGTGTCTTCATCGTCCGGCGTACGCCCGGTGAGCGCGAGAAAGACTTCGTCGAGGCTGGGTTGCCCGAGCGAGAACTCGGCGACGGCAAATCCGGCATCGCTCAACGCCGCAAGCGCGGCCGGGGCACGGTCGGGCCTCGAAACGCGCCACGTCATCGCACGCGGGTCCCCGGGGTCCCCGTTAGTGAGTGCCTGCTCGCCGAGGAGATTGCTCAGGAACGTTATCGCGGGTCCACGCTTGTCGGCATCGACGAGGCGGACGTGCAGCATCGTCCGGCCAACAGCGGTCTTCAGCTCGGCGCTGGTGCCTTCCGCAATCACGCGCCCATGATCGATGACGGCGATACGGTCGGCAAGCTGATCGGCCTCCTCGAGGTACTGCGTGGTGAGGAGGACGGTCGACCCGGCATCGACGAGTGCGCGGATGATCTGCCATACATCGCCACGGCTGCGTGGGTCGAGCCCGGTGGTGGGCTCATCGAGGAAGAGCAGCTCCGGCGTGCGGATGATGCTTGCCGCGATGTCGAGCCGGCGCCGCATCCCGCCGGAATACTGCTTGACCTGGCGCGATGCCGCATCGGCGAGATCGAACGCGTCGAGCAGATCCCCCGCGCGGCGGCGTGCCGCGGATCGTGACAACCCGAGCAGCCGCGACAGCAGAACGAGATTTTCGTGGCCCGTCAGGTCCTCATCAACAGAAGCAAACTGGCCGGTGAGACTGATGCGTCGTCGGACCTCGTGCGCGTCGGTGACGACGTCGTGCCCGAGCACGCGCGCCGTGCCGGCGGTCGGCCGGATGAGCGTGGCGAGCATGCGGACGGTTGTCGTCTTGCCGGCGCCGTTCGGGCCGAGGAGTCCGAAGATGCTGCCTCGCCTGACACGAAGGTCGACGCCCTCGACCGCACGGGTCGCGCCGAAGTGCTTGACGAGCGCCTCGGTTTCGACGGCGAGCGAGCTGGAATGTCTGGTCATGAGATGTCGTTCTTAACGA
>Ga0209487_1001264_pt1 | contig 21570 bp, 19 predicted proteins | sample Poulit2012_FD_187524 | JGI IMG/M metagenome (GOLD analysis project Ga0209487, IMG submission 187524) | Agricultural soil microbial communities from Georgia to study Nitrogen management - Poultry litter 2012 (SPAdes) (version 2) | ecosystem: Environmental > Terrestrial > Soil > Agricultural land...
GTGTTGATACAATGAAATCATTTGAAAAGCTGTTAAATAAATGAATATTACTGCCAAAACAAGAACAAGCCAATTGTTTGGAACAAAAATAATGATTAAGGCCCCAATAACCGTTAACCTAACATATAAACTTGCATAATCACCGCTTCGGATAAATGTAAGCCGGTATAAATAATCATATGTAGAAGCATGTTTAAAAGATACAAATTTTTCAATAGCTTTTGCCAAAAATCGCCTTTTCTTCAAACGCTTTTGTATTTGTGGTACTTCAGCAAACATACTAGCAAATCGATAAAATGTTGCTTGACGATGAAAATCATTTTCGATCATTTTTTCCCAAGCTAATCCATCTTGTTTCCGAAATAAGACATAATTATTAATGAAAAATAAACAAATAGCAATTATTAATATAGATCCAAATATAAATTGTTCTATCATCATAAAATAAAAGAATGCACTACAAAGAAAAAATCGAATAACTTTATCTAAAAATATTATATTTTTATTCGTTATACTACTCAACATCCACCAATTACTTAAAAGATTCCATCCTTTTAAAATGAGTACAATAACAAATAATAACAGGATATCTACTTTATCTTTTAAAGGAAAGGCAGCTGTAAGTAATGGAGTAATAACAGCCATCGCCAAAAAAACGACATACAATTGAACAACATAATTATAAAGAATAGCAGACCTGAAATAAGATTGCATTTTCTCTTCTTTAACGAGTAAAAACACTTTATCAGGTTCTTTTAGAAATGTCTGAATTGGGTTATAAAGCACAACAATTCCTAAAACAATTGCAACAATAAATGCAGCTGGAAAATTAGGATGTAAATTTTCTAAAGCTTTTTGATAATAAACTGCAAGTGTAATAATTGCAAAAAATATAGCAATTGTAAAATGACCGTTAAAAATATATCGTAAATAACGGCTTAATAATGTGATATGCTCCTTTAGTCGGCTTTTAAATAAATCTGTTGCATTAAACATTACTTTCTTCCTTTGTTAATTGAATATATATGTCATCTAGAGTCGCATTCGGCATATTAAACTCCTTTTGTAACTCAGTCAACGTACCTTGGGCACGAATTTGCCCATCGTGTAGGATAATGAAACGATCACAATATCTTTCAGCAGTTGCTAAAATATGTGTGGACATTAACACTCCGGCACCTTTGCCTCTCATTTCTTCCATTAAATCTAAATAGGACTGTATACCGAGCGGATCTAAACCAACGAATGGTTCATCCACGATATATAAGGATGGTTCAATTAAAAATGCACACATAATCATTACTTTTTGCCGCATTCCTTTAGAAAAATGTACAGGAAACCAATGGATATGCCGCTCCATCCTAAATGCCTTCAAAAGAACAGGTAACCGCTTTTCAAATGTAGATTGATCAATATCATAAGCCATAGCGGTAAGACGTAAATGTTCATGTAATGTTAATTCATCATATAAAATAGGCTGTTCAGGAATATATGCTATCTGTTTTCGATAAGCTGTAACGTCCTCTCCAAAGGTCAAGTCATTTACTTTAATCGAACCGCTTTTTTGCTGCATTAAACCAATTATATGTTTAATTGTTGTACTCTTCCCTGCACCATTTAATCCGATAAGAGCAACGATTTCCTCGCGATTTACGCTAAAAGAAACGTCATGTAATACGTTTTTATTTGTATAGCCACCTGTAAGCTTTTCTATTTGTAATAGAGGTTGCATTATTTTCTCCTTTTTCATCAAAATTTTATCTATTAACTAGTATATATGATTTGGAAAGTATATGTATAATATTTATAGGGATGAACACAATAGAGATGAAGAAAATTAGTAGCAACCATATAATCTGGTGATGATCATTATGTTCAATTCCAAATCACTTTACGCATCAGTCGATGCCTAAAATGTCCCCGAAGTTGTAATGATCGCTACTCATTTCCTTCTTAATGCAGACTACGTAGTTGTCTATACGTAGTCTGTTATTATTATTTCACTTATACTATGTTCTATATTGAAAATTCCATTAATAATTTAATAACATTTTTTTAATATATCCTTCATATACTTGTTCTTATGTTTATGATAAACTATTATTTATAATAACAATTTCCTTAGGAGCTGGTAATAGATGTTGCACGATGATTGTCTTTTTTGTAAAATCATTTCCGGTGATATACCATCCGCGAAGGTATATGAGGATGAACATGTTTATGCATTTATGGATATTAGCCAGGTTACAACTGGACATACTCTAGTTATACCAAAAGTACATACGAAAAACATTTATGAAACACCATCAGATGTTGCTAGTGAATTATTCAGAAGAGTTCCGATGATTGCAAATGCTGTTAAAAAAGCATATAATCCGATTGGATTAAATTTATTAAATAATAATGAAGTATCAGCTGGACAATCCGTTTTTCATTTACATATCCATATCATTCCAAGATATGGTGAAACAGATGGTTTTGATGCAAAATGGATTACCCGTAATGATGAGTTTTCACCAGCTGAATTACAAAATATCGCTAATAAAATAACTGAGCACATCGAAAACAATACTAATTGAAGCATTTACGTTATTAATCATTGAAAGGGGACAAAATACATGTCAAATGGGAAATATCTTATACTGGGTTTTATAATTGGTGGCACAATTAGTGCTGCAACAACATTATTAACTACCCCTACCTCTGGAAAAAATGTTCGAACCCGTGTAATGGAACAAGGGCTTGAATGGAAAGGAATTGTAGATGATATAATTCAAGATACTTTACGTTTAAAGGATCAACTAGCAAAAACTTCAAAAGAAGGTGTTGCCCTAATTAATGAATTAACAGAAGATATGAAAACATCTGTGGATGAATGGAAAAATGCCATTGAACCGCATCAAGATAATATTTACGAATATCTAGAACAAATTGAATCAAGCATTAAAGATCTTGAGCAAAAAATAACAGCTGAAAATAGTAAAGGGTAATGTAAAGAGGACAAGATAGTTTTTTTTCATATGCTTTCTTGTCCTTTTTTATTTTACAACTGACTTTTTACTCTAGTTATCTGCAAAAACTGACATAAAATATTGGATTTAATCTAATGTTTTGTAAATGAAGAAGAAAAAATGTAAAAAAGTTTTATCTCTTAAACAATATATGCTATTCTTTATTGGAGAATATAAGGTTGAAAAATAAATGATATTTATCAGAATTTAATTCAAACCTAAATCATATATAGATTAGTTCATTATCGTAACTTACTTAGAGGAGTGTTTATTCGTGAAAAAATTAATTGCAACAATTGTACTAATAATCGGGGTAGTAGCACTTACCGCCTGTGGGGCAAAAGACAATTCAGAGGCTGTTGTAAAGTCAAAAGCAGGAGACGTCACTAAAGAAGAATTTTATGAGGCGTTACTTGATACACAAGATGCTGGCAACGTTTTGAGAAATCTTGTGATGGTAAAAGTACTAGAAGATAATTATGAAGTGTCCGATGAAGATATAGATGAAAGATACGAAGAATTAAAAAATCAAATTGGAGAAGATTTTGAATCTATTTTGGAATCAAGAAACATTACAGAAAAGGATTTGAAAAAAGATATTAAAGTTAGCTTGCTTCAAGAAGCAGCTCTTTCAGAAGGTATAGAAGTATCCGAAGAGGAAATTGAGCAATACTATGAGAAAATGAAATATGAACTTGAGGCTTCACATATTCTTGTAGAAGATGAAGAACTTGCAAACGAAATAAAAGGCAAATTAGATAAAGGCGAAGATTTTGCTGATTTAGCAAAAGAATATTCAACAGACTCTAGTGCTGAACAAGGTGGAGAATTAGGATTTTTTACAGTTGGATCAATGGTTCCACCGTTTGAGGATGCTGCATATAATTTGGAAATAGATGAAATTAGTGAACCAATTAAATCTGACTTTGGTTACCATATCATTTTACTAACCGATAAAAAAGAAGTGGAAGACATCGGTTCATTAGAAGAAAATAAAGGGTCTATTCGTCAATCAATTATAGAACGTAAAGTAGATCCAGAAGAAGCAACAGAGAAAATGAATAAGTTGATTGAAAAATCAAAGGTAAAAGTAAATATCGATCAATTCAAAGATCTATTTAAAGTAGAAGAACCAGGTTCGGATGACATCATACAAGAATAAATAATGTGAATTTTATCGCTATTACATTTCTGTAAAACTTCTATCTCACCAAAACAGACGAGGTCAATGATTGCTCGTCTGTTTTTTTATACCTTTTTACATGTGCAAATTTTTATTAGGAAGTACATTAATGGGACTGCTGCCTTTTCTCTCTTTCTCTGTGCATACGTTCTATGTATACTTCCCCTTCTCTTTCGATAAATTGTTGTTCCAACATTTTCTCAGCTCTCATTGCTCTAAATGACATATAACCACTAAAGCATATGAAAATGAGTACGATAAGTACCCACCAAGGAATGCCAAATAACATGAAGTTACCCTCCTTGTCCGTATTTTTTACTCTAGTGGTATTATATGTATTATTTTAAAATATATGAATACTATCATTCATAAAAAGGGGTTCTTTTAAAGATTAGATTATCAAAAGCAAGATGATTTATTGCAAAAATCAGCTCTGTATATATAAGTCAAAGGGCACTTATTATAAAAGGACTCACAGTTCTATTAAAAATTTTCAAAAATACTCAAGTGTTTATTAGTAGGTTGAAAATATGTATTTGCAAGCAACTCCGGATTAATGATCTAACTTTAATTCTAGAGATAGATGAATCAGGCCACCACCAATGAATGATTAAAATAGATTTGTATGTCTTACATAAAAATTTCCTTAAGATATTTTTGCTAACCCTATACTTAGTATACCAACATGGAAGTAAGTCATTGAAGGTGTATATCCATATCTAATGAAGCAATTTGGGCCATAAGTAAATCTTCGAATTTATCTTCTAGTAAATAATTTATCTCTTCTTTTCCTGCATCTGGATTCTCTTCCAGCAATTCTTCCTCTAACTCTTTTGCAATTCGATCACGTAATATCGTCTGTTGGATGTACTCTTCGATATTCCGATTATATTTTTCTTGTCCATATTCCTCAATTAATTTAGTTGCTTCAGCCACATTTGAAACTTTTTCATTATATTTCTTTATAGCGGTCTGCAATTTATCTTCAGGTACGAAATAATTTTTTTCCTCGGCTAATAAAGACATAGCATACAATTCAATCATACTTTGTAAATTCACATTAATATTGTCATAATATGTTCGTTGTTCTTCCAAATAAGCTATTGTATCATCACCTTCTGCTATGTCAATTTGTAAAATAAGCTTTATTTGATTCATTACAGTATAAAAAGCAAGATCCTCCTTATCAAATGTTTTTTCTTGTATTGTTACTACTCTTAAATCATTTTCTTGTTGCTCTACTTCATTCTGCTCCTGCTCTACTTCATTTTGTTCATTATCCGTAGCTGCATTTGATGTACAGCCGATGAGCAATGAAATGATAAGTAGAAACAAAAAGCCAATTCGTTTCTTCATAGAACCTCACCCCTCGGTTACATCAAATGTCAATATTTCATCATATGTCTTTCCATCTAGAGTTAAGACGATATTGGCAATCCATTCTCCAGCCATTGGTAACTCTACCTCACCCTCATATGTTCCATCACCAATATCTGAGAAAACAACTTCAATTGTCCCATGATCCATTCTTGCCATTTCTAAAGTTGCAATAATCTCTAAACCTGTTACAGCTTCATCACCATCCATTACAGATAGTACAATCGGGTAAGGAATACCATTTTTATACTTTGGTATTTCTTCCACCACAACATCCATTTTTGAACCTCCACAACCTGCTAAAACAAGTACGAGTACAAGTATAATCCCTATTAACCGTTTCATCATTGTAAGTCTCATTCCTTTACACATAAATTTCTTCGTATACTTGTAAAAACTCATCAATCGTATACTTTGTAATGGTACCAGCCTCCAAAAATGCAACATGTGTACATACTTGTTTAATCTCTTCAATATGGTGGGAGGCCATAAAAACAGTTTTGTCTTTTAATCCTTGAATGATTGATAAAATTTCTTGCCTACCAATCGGATCAAGCCCACTAGTTGGCTCATCCAAAATGATAATATTTGTATCATAATAAAGCATGACAGCAAGACCTAATCTTTGTAACATTCCTTTAGAATAGCCATTAATTTGTTCATGCCGATCTTCCCATAATGAAACATTTGTTAACTTTTCTTCCACTTTTTTTTCGTCAATTTTGCCTACAAGCGAGGCGAAAAACAACATATTTTCCCATCCAGATAAATGAGGGTACAAATGAAACTTTTCCGGTAAATAAGAAACATGTTGTTTCCATGTCTGACTTGTATTACAATGTCCATTCAATGTTATTTTTCCATTTTTAATTGGAAGCAAGCCAAGAATTGTATGAATTAGCGTCGATTTTCCCGATCCATTTCGCCCAACTAAGGCACAACGCTCATTTTTTTCAACATGGATTGTAACAGCGTCTAACACTTTCTTTTTATTATAGCCTTGTGATAATTGTTCTACTTTAATCATGACTACCACCCCGTTTTTTATATAATACGGATAGTCCAAAAAACACGAGAGGCCAACCAATTGCATTCATAAGCAAGAAAATCCAAGCATCCATGAAAACAAACTTTTCCATTAACCGTGACATATGGGACATTGAAAACATCCCTAATTGAACTTCTAAATATAAACGTAAAGTGTGCATTGGGTCTAAGAAATAAATCCAAGAAAATATTCTTAAATTATCAAATGTAATCATCGGTAAAACATAAAGAAAGATTAAGTCGATTAAAAACACTACAAAAAACCATGTTAATATATTAACACTAATGAGTTGCATTTTTGTTTTACTAATGCTCCCTAGGAAAATACCGATTTGATTAAATATAACTAAAAACACGATTAGACCGACGATAAAATGGAAAAAGCTCATTATATGAAATGACAAAAATCCAATCATAAAGAATGCTAATATGAAGTAAGCACCGACAAATGCAGCTAGTAAAGAAAATTGAATTGCAATCGATTTACGAAATAAAAAACTAATCGTTGATTCTTTTTTTGTTAATAAAATCATACTTGTTTTTAGTTCTTTCTCTTGAAATATAGAAAATGAAGCTAGAAACATAGCGAATAAAGGAATTAAATATAGATTCATATCAAATAATGATAAAAGCATTACTTCAAAACCTAGGTCAGTCGGAAAACTCCTTGCTTCTGCAATTAAAAACAGTGATGTTAACATAAGCATTGCTAATCCAAACCATAGACCTTTGCTCCTTACTTGTTCTAACCATTCCTTCCAAATATAGGGCATAATTTTTCAACTCTCTTTCAAATCTAGCTATACTATTTTTACAATTAAAATACCAATAATCCCCATAGCGTAAGTGCAAATACTATCTCTCCATAAAGTCTTACTAAATATGATCTTATTCTATCTAAATACAATATCTCCCCTTGTGGCATCAATATTTGCTAGTCAACGTGTTTTTTTAGTAATAAATGAGCTCTTTTACTAGTTTAACTTTTGAACTTCATGTTTTCTCCTTCTTTTTTTCACCACAAAATAAATTACTAAACCTAGGAACACAACAAAGCCAAAGGTAACCATAAAGTAATTATTTTCTCTTTCTACTAAAAGTGGATAATCATCTATTGCCATAACGTCTTGATTTCCCAAAATATCATTAATTTTTTCATACACTTTAACTGCAGGACTTTCTAAAAACAAATAGGCAAGTTCATCACTATCTTCAATTAAATCTCCTAGAGAGGACGTATATTCAAAAGGAATATCACCGATTCCATCATTATTTAAATCTATCATTGGTTCGTCCCAATAATTCCCGTTTCCATACATATCGGACCACTCGTTGTTTGAATTACCACCAACTGTGAGAACTTGATTCGTATTTTGGCTAAATACATTTTTCGAAAAAACATTTGAAATAGCCGATGCCCAAAGTTCAACACCTATTTTATTTTGGAAAAAATCATTTCCTTCAATATGATTTCCAGTTGCATGTTCTACTAATAGCCCTCGTTGATTCAAATGGAATTCATTGTTAAGCACATGGATTTCTCGACTCGTTTGAATAAGTAGGCCAAAGGAACGTGAACCTTGATTAAAAGAAAACTCGTTGTTTTCAAGAGTAATATAATCTGAGTGCATAATTGCTGCACCACCGACATTATGGACAAAATGATTATTTTCAAATGAATTATAGTCGGAATACATATAGTGCATTCCATACCTAGTTTTGGTCATCGTATTATCGTTGATCTGATTATTATCAGAATACTCTATATAAACTCCATCACGAAAACCCTCTATATAACTGTCCTGAATAATGTTGTCGTTAGAGCGTAAAACGTGAATTCCATTTCCCTGTTCTGATAAATTAGTCAACTCAGAACCTATTATAGTGAGATTGGACATAGTCGTGTTGTCAATTCGATTTAATAAAACACCGTGAAAGCTTTCTTTAATCGTTAAGTTATTTAACACTGTATTATTTCCCATTACTCGAACAGCAGAATGCTCTTCTTTTGAATCCCGACTCATTCCACTTCCTTTCACTTCCATATGTTCTAACGTTACATCATCACTTTCAATTTCAATGACGTTTGCTGTTTGATCCCCTTGAATTACAGTTCCTTCCTGGCCAATAATCGTCATCGGTTTATCGATGACGACATTGCCTTCATACACTTTTGCCTTTAATTCAAGCGTATCTCCTGAATTTGAGTCGTCAATCAGTCTTTGTAATGTGTTTGCCTCCGCAAAAACACTAGGAGCATATAAGAACAAACATATACTTACTATTAGAAAAACGAAAATTTTTTTCATATTATTCGATCCTTTTTAGTTCGATTAAACATGAGACAAAAAACAAAGATTAAAAATACAACAAGTAATAGGTAACCTCCCAAACCAAATTTACTATATGTAGTAAAGTTAGCAATCGTATTTTTTCCTAAAATAGGAGGTATGAATGGATCTAAATACATTGCCGCATTCGGATCTAGTTCTGTTCCATACTTTTTAAGCCAAAAATGCATATCAAGTAGTCCAACAGCCCCACCTATCGCAAACAAGGCAGTTAAAAGGTAAAGGTATAATTTTTTCCGTAGAAGTGCCACAACTATTGTTAGCCCTGCAAGAGCATAAGCAATATATGGTAAATAAGCCAGCTCTGGAAATGACTCCGTTGAAAATTCTTTCATTCCAATATAATGGTTTAAATTGTTAATTATATCTATGTCCCCAGTTACTTCGTTAGGGTAAACGATAATGTCAAGTCCTTCCGGATATTGTGGTGCAAAAAAGTCCATTTTCCACCATGGAAACTGTACAGAAATAATAAATATAGCTGCTGCAATAAATAATAATATCATTGATCTTGTTGAAAGATTATTTTTAAATTGCTTTTTAATTTTCCCCATCACTATCAGCCCCTTGTTAGAGTTGGGGAAATTATGAAGAAAAATCATAATTTCCCTTGTGTCATTTGCCTGTTTGCTGATGGATTAAATCGCTTAGTCTTTCGGTTTTACGAGTAAATAACCACCCATTTCTTGGTGAAGTGCTGAACAGAAGTTTGAACAATAAATTGGGTATGTTCCTGCTTTATCCGCAACAAACTCTAATGTACTTGTCTGACCTGGTTGAACCTCGAAGTTTAAATCATAGTCATTGATAGCGAAACCATGTGTTGCGTCTTGGTCAAGGTCGATATTTGTTAGATGAATTCTTACAGTATCACCTTCATTTACTTCTATCACATCAGGTCGATCTGAAGTTGCGTCAAGAACAAAGCGTGAACGGAATGCTACACCATAAACATCCACTTCATCTCCGTTCCGTTCAACTCTTGCCTCTTCTTGTTCCCATACTGCATCTTCACGATTCTCATCTTTTTCATATATACGAATCGGATCTAGTTTATCTGCTTTAATCATTTGTGCATAGTGTGGCTCCGGATCTACCGGTGCTGCCATTACATGCTCCATCTTCTCCCCTGATATATCAATTAAGTCCATTGATTCTGGATGTGATGGTCCGACAGATAAGAAGTTTTCTTTTGCCATTTTGTTTAAAGCAACAAGCCATGTTCCATCTGGACTTGTTGTATCTCCTTCCGCTGCAGAAGAGTGTCCTGGCGCAAAGTATGTTGGTGTTCTGTCAATAACTTCACCTGTATCAATATTCCACTTTACAACTTCAGAGGAAATAAACATTGTATTGTACGCATTTCCTCGATCATCAAACTGTGTGTGAAGCGGTCCCAAAGCACCCGGTGGATCTACTTCTCTTTCCATTACATCTTCATATGGTAAAATTGGAATTCCATGTTCTTCTCCAGTGAAATTTTCATTTTCAATTGCTTCAAACGCTTTTTCAAAGGAAAATACAGTCATCATAGGTGCAAGCTTTCCCGAAGCTATAAAACGTGTACCATCTGGTGTTACGTCAACACCATGAGGTGATTTAGCAACAGGTACTGCATAAATAGCTCCTTTATGGTCGCGTGGATCAACCATTTTTTCACCATTTACTTCTACATACTCGCCATTTGCTACGTCTTCTTCTAACTTTTTCCAATTAATCATTATAATGTAGTCTCGGTCATTCTGAGATGCATTAATTTCTAAATTCGTTGTTGCAAACTCTGTATTGTATGTTGTCATAACAATCCAATCACTAGACATTTTCTTTCCTGCGTCGGATAAATCATAAGACCATGGTGGAAGTGAAATTTGATAAGCCGTATCGAATTTCTTTTCTTCACGATCAAAGGTTGCCATGCTCACAACCCCACGATATTCTTCTTCAAAGTTGTCTAATGTTTCATACTCTCCTCCAATTGGTCGAGAAAAGCGTGTTGGTAACGCTATGTATTCAGTGTTTTCTGTTACAAACACGCCTGCATGTGGTCCTCCCATATTAGGGCCAAGTTCCATAATGTCTGTTGTTGTAAAAGTTTTTAAATCAACAGCAGCTACACGGTTATTTCCTACATCATTAGCAAATAAAAATTCACCGTCATATTCTCCATCTGTTTCCGAAATTGCTGGGTGATGGAAGTCTCCCCATGTATAGTCACCAAGCATTTCTTTCGTTTCTTTACTATATCCGTATCCTGTTGCCGGATCTGGTGTAAAAATTGGAACAGTCCGTATTTTTCTCATAGATGGTATACCATAGACAAATAACTGACCAGAGTGCCCACCAGAGGTTAACATATAATAGTCATCGTATTCTCCATACGGTACATACACTTTTTCAGCTTTACTTTTGTTATCTTCTGCAGACTCATCTCCTTTTGTAAAATCCGCAAAAAATATAACAGCTACTAACAAACCTGCTAAAATTCCGATGATTGAAAATGTTATTCGGTTTGTTTTCAATCTAACCTACCTCCTAATATAAAAGTTAACACTCATTCTTCTTCTAAATCATTTTCGCTTTTTTCTGAATCACTTTTATCATCAGTTGATTCAGGTGTTGAACTCCATTTTTCAGATGCTTCTTTTAAAGCTTCAACAATTTGTTCTCTTTCATCATCATTTAGTGGGTCATCAGCAATTACTGTCGCCATAACCGCAGATGTTGGGTCTTTTAAAAAGTCATCTAGCTCTTTCCCATGCTTTCCTTTCATTTCAGGGAATGCTCTTGACAAATCTGGACCAATGTCGCCCCCAACTGCACCCATTGATTCTACCGAATGACATCCTAAACAACCATTTCTACTCAGTGATTCCGCTTCATCAGGGATCATACTTGCTAAGTCCTCAACATCAATTTCTTCTTCCTCGTCTGTTTGCACCGATTCAGTCGGTATCGGTTCCTCCTTTGGGACGGCATTATCTTTTCCAAAAATTAAGTAACCCGCACCAAACGCAAGTAAAAATCCGACAATTACTAGCACACTATTTACTACAGTATTTGACTTCATCCCTTTTTCACCCCTTTAATTGTTGGATTGACAATAAAAGCACATTAGAGAGAATCACTTTTACAGTCCATAAATCATAATAATTTTAAGTTTAATAACCTATATATCAGAATATTATGATTATTGGCAAAATTTTTTGTTTTTTTAATAATACGATGTTGAGCAAAAAAGTTTAATTTTTTAAAAATAATTTGGAAGAATATTTTAAGGTTAATGGCGATAAATTTTTTGACAACTAAAATGTAAAAGTGAATCACCCTTCATTTTTAATTTTATCACATACTTAAATTGAAGTTGTTGCTACCTCGTGACGATTGAATAAATAATCTGTGAACATATTGATTTGTCAAAAAACATTCATTTGCTTGCCTTTATTCAGACGAAAGTACGACATTTATTATTCATATTTTCCTAAAACATAAAAGAGTTTTACTATATCACAGCAAAAAAAGCCTTTTTTACCATAGATAAAGAACTAATGTTACATAAATTTTATTAATAGAAAATATAAAGATTTGGAAAAGACTTGAGATCATAGGGTCAAATGAGGAAATGTATCGACTAAAAACCTATGAAACGTTTAAGGAATTAGAAGATGATGTTAAAAAATATATCGAATTTTATAATACAAAGCGTGTAACATTAAAATGGGATTAAGAATTCCAGCATAAGTAAATATAGGGTAATCTTTTTATAGCTAATTCTCCGACTTAGCGGAAGAAATCTACGAAGACTCCAGCGGGAACAGCACGAGCCGAAAATCCCTGTAGCGACTCAATAGAGGAGCTACAGAAGTTGAGGCCGTGCCCGCGGAACGCGAAGTAGATTTCTGGAGCGACTAAGTCGCTCATATATGATTTCAAAATAAAAAGATTCCAGCAAATAAATTTCTACTGAAATCTTTTGTTTATTTACCTGTCTACTTGACAGGGGGCAGTTCACCGCCAACGACAGGTTTGATTGTAGAGCTATTAAAATACTTAATATCTTATGCAACATGCCTGTGAAGGTATGTTTAGGTGAAGGTTTACGTATTGTGAAGGTTATGCATCTTAAAAGAAATAGGCATTCAGTTTATAAATTAACTTACCATTTAGTTGTTGTCACAAAATATTGTCATCCTGTAATCAATAATCAAATAAAAAAGCGCCTCGAAGAGGTCGCCTATAATTTATTTAATAGATGGAATTGTGAAATTTTAGAAAAACGGTGAATAAGATTACTTGCATATTTTATTTGATGCACCACCGCAAATAAATTTGGCAAATACGATTAATAGCTTCAAAACCGTTACTTCTATATATATAAGAAAAGAATTTGAAGAGTTCTTGAAACCATACTACTGGAAACCTTACTTTTGAAGTAACAGTTATTTGATTCTGACATCAGAAGGAGCTCCTATATCAGTAATTAAAAAATATATCAAAGATCAAGTCCGCGAAGGTTAACCCCCACTAATTGCTGCGCAATTTGAGGGGGACTGCACCTTCGCTTTTTATTCAAAAGTTGGCTTGTAAAAAGAACGGTAATCCATTGCAAAAAGCCGTTCTGTGAATTCACCAGGTTTTGTTTTATTTAATGCACTATTTAACATATTCATTTTCGCATCCATTAAATCAATTAAATGTAAAATTTCGGCTTCTCGGACAAGCGGCGGTTTCGCACTACCCCATTCTGCTTTTCCATGATGACTAAGAACCATATGTTGTAAAATTATTACTTCTTCACTCTCGATTCCTAATTCTTTTGCTATTTCTTTTATTTCAGTAACCATGACAGATATATGCCCTAGTAAAGTCCCTTCCATTGTATAAGAAGTGGAAACATATCCTGATAATTCATGAATTTTTCCAATGTCATGTAAAATAATACCAGCATATAATAAATCACGATTTAATTCTGGATATATATTACATAATTCTTTTCCAATTCTGAGCATACTTATAATATGATAAGCTAGTCCCGACACAAATGCATGATGATTTTTTGAAGCAGCTGGATACACAAAAAGCTCTTCATTATATTTTGCAATAAATGCTCGAACAATTCGTTGTATATTCGGATTTTTCATCTCAAATACAGCTTCCATCATTTGCTCTTTTAATTGTTCTTTATCAATAGGAGATTTTTGTAAAAAATCCGATACTTTTACACCGTCTTTTACTTGTGCTGGACGTATTGATTTAATCCGCATTTGAGCTGCACCACGAAATTCATTAATATCCCCGATTACTTTGACAACTTTTTCAGCAACAAATACTTCTTCATCTTCTTTTGAGGCATCCCATAGTTTTGCATCAATCTCTCCGGTTGCATCTATAAAGTATAAAGTTAAAAAAGCTTTTCCATTGCTTGCAACGCCTTTTTTAACCTCTTTTATAAGCATGAAACCATCAAATGTGTCTCCTATCTTATGATTACCTATTCCTTTCTTCAACGATATCCCCCCAAAAATTTTATATCATCTCGAACATTTACTTTGTTTAATGTGCATCAATTTTCTTTAAAATTAATTTAACTATTCTCAGTTATAAACTAAAAAGTGATCATGTAACCTTAGTCCCATCATTATATAACGATTGGGCTCCCCTCACTAATAAATTGACCATCTGCTAAGTCAGCTACATTTTCTTTACACGTAAATAAGATTACTTGATGTGATTTCGATACTTCTTTTAGGATATTAATTATTTGTTCCGTTCTTTTTTGATCAAAATGAACAAAAGCATCATCAATTATAAAAGGAATTTTATACTTCTTACTCATTACTTGACCAATAGCTAATCGGAGAGATACATATAATTGATCTATTGTTCCTTGGGATAATTCTCCTACAGCATATCGCACATTTGAAGATGACTCAACTTGAAAAGGTGTCTTATTCATAGGTGCATATACTTGCTCATATGCACCATTAGTTATTCGTTTAAAATAAGAAGTTGTTACATGGATAATTTCGGATAAATATTTTTCTTGATAAGTTTTTTTCGCTTGATTTAATGCTGATAGTGCAATTTTATGAACTGCCCATTTTTGTGCCAAATCATTCATTTCATCTCGTTGCATTTGAAAAAGAAATTCAGATTTAGAAAAGTCTTCTGATTGTTCCATTTCCTTTATTTCGTGTTCTACTTCAGCTAATCGTTTATTGTCTATAAAATAATTAGACTCGAGTTCACTAATTTTCTCTTGTGTAAGTTCTAATTCGAAATGAACTGTTTGTAAATTAATATCATTGTTTAGCATTCTTTTTTGCATTTGCTCAGGAAAAGTATTTTTAATTTGTTGTTCTGTTTCATTTATTGCATCATGCAACTTTACTTTTTCATCAAGTAACTTTGCTTTTTTATAATAATCATCCTCATTTTCAACATTAGCAAAACGAAATAGTTTATTTATCTCTTTCTGGTATACATCTATTTTTTCCTCTGTTATTTTTTGTTTTTCTTTATTCTTTTCTAAAAATTGCTTATATTCTTTTAATAATTCGTTATTTTTTCGATAATCCGTCATCATATTTTCTATACTTTCAATCGTGAAACGACCATACTGCCAATCAATTTTATGAGCGAATGATTGTAATCGTTTTTCATAAAGTTCATTCTTTTTTTGTAGCTTATTTTTATATTGAATGAGAGAATTCTTTTCTTGCAATTTTACTTTTATTTTTCTAATTATAACAAGTAGGTCTATCCATTGACTTACTTTAACATGTTTTAAAAATGGATAATTCGATTGTGTCAATTTTTTTCTTTCTTCCCATATTTGTTCATTTTTATTGAGCTCTTTTTTTCTTTTTTCTATAAAGTGTTTGTTATTATTTATTCGTTTAATTTCATTTTTGATTGTTTGTATCAAAATTCGTAATTGCTGTTGCTCTTTTAATTGGTCTCCGAATTGCATACGTTCTTTTTCAAGTATAGTTGGTTTCTTCATAATTTCATTTTGCATGATTGTTTTTACTGATTGGCTCGCACTTTTTAACATGTAAAATAAAATACAGCTAGCAATTAATATAATAGGCGCTAATATCATTAAAAACTTATAATCAATTATGAACCCACTAATAAATAAAATTACTGCAGTTAAAGCCGAAATCACGAGTGTATTTCTAGAAATTCTTTCCCGTTTTTTTATCCATCGTTGTAGACCTTCCTTTTCTTTCTTCTGACTAGAATGATGTTGTTCGTATAGGTCATATTCTTGCACTTTAGATTCCATATTTCTTATCTTTTCATCAGGTAGAAGCTTTTGTTGCAATTGTTTATATTCTTTAGTAAATTGTTGTTGTTCCATTTTTATGGAAGCTTCATCTTCCTCTATCTTTGTCTTTGTTTCGATGAGTGTCTTCTCTGTTTCAATCATTTCCTTCCATTCATTCTCTAACTGAAAAGGAAATGTGTAACTATTTATGTCATCAACCTCTATCCCAATTTGTAACGATTGGTCAATCATTTGTTGTTCTATTTTATCAATACTCGTATTAATTTGTTTGATTTCTATTAATCTATTTTCATATGCTTGTCTATCTTCCAATAATTTGTTAGCTTCTTCATATACTTTAGTTTCAAACAAGTTTGATATTATAGTATTATAATTTTTTTGATAATTTTTCTCTGAGTCCTTTAAAGAAGTTAATTCACTTTTGAGTGGCAACAATCTATTTTTCATATCATTATAACGATCGATTCCGTCTTCGGGAAACTGTATATTTCCAGGTATATTTTCTAATTTTTGACGTTTTATCTCGTATTCATCAACAATTGGCAAAAATTGTTCGACTTTATCATACATTAATTTTTTTTCTCGTAGTTTATAAAGCTCTTCCTTACTTTCATTTAAATGCCTTATAATCGACTCCCTTTTTTCTTTTAAAATCATATAGTCTTCTTCTTTACTTTTAAATTTATGTAAGTTTTCATATGACTTTTTTAATTTTGTTAATTGTACATTCATTTTAGGTTTCTTTCCCGTTTTTTTAAACAAGTTTCCTAATGTTGATTCAAGTCTTTTTTCTACATTATATATATTCGTCGCACCAGTTAAACCAATACTAAATAAAACTTCACTTAATTGATCTTCTCCCATGCGTCGTATCTCTTCCAAATCATCTGCAGAAAAAGCATATATATTTTCATATGTTTCCCTTGTCACATTTTTCAAATGATTTTGAAGCCATGTTTCATCTTTTTGTACTCCATGAGGAAGCAAGCAAGTTACGTTGTCTTCGACTCGTTCAATAGTAAAGTACCCAACGTTTAGGTCTGCAATCGTAAGTTGACCACCAACTCTATTACTTTGTCTCGGCCTATAAAAATCACGTTTCCGTGGTGGTAAACCAAATAACATATAAAGAATAAATTGCTGCAATGTTGATTTACCAGATTCATTTTCACCATATAAACAAATAAAAGTTTCATCTGACTGTGAAAAAACAATTGACTGGTCAATCCATTTCCCGAATCCATAAATATTTGCTTGGATAAGATTCATCTTTTATTCCTACTCTCTAACAACTCATTAAATAGTAATTGTTTCGCAGTTTCCTTCAATTCGTCCTCATTGATTGTATCTAAAAATCTTCTCATTTCCCGATGTTTATATACATCTTTCAAAGCATTTTCAACATTCAAGTCGTTAAAAGTATCCTCTAGTTCTCCTATAAAAAAATCGCTCTGTTGATCAATAGGTAATTGCTGATAAGCAAATTTATATGTATATATATAACACCAGTTTACTTCATCGATAAAATCTTCATTTATTACAGTTATTAATTCTTCTAATATTCCGTCAGTGTGTAATATATATTGATGATGATTACCAGAAAATATAATGAAAAAAAGAGTTGGACAGAGGGGTCTATTTTCTAATAGTTCTATAAGGTCGTTACGAATTTCTTCTATTGTTTCAAAAGTAGAAATATTTATTCTTAATGTTTCAAATCTAATAGATTGTAATGGGATAAACTGTTTTTCCACATTTGTTTTTGACATCGAAACATAATAACACCCTTTTTCACCGGGCTCATTGCGATGTCTTCCTTGGATGTTTCCTGGATAGACTATGGGCGGATTTTTAGATAAAACTTCTCGTTTATGAATATGACCAAGTGCCCAATAATCAAATGGTTTCTCTTGTAATTCCCCTAACCGGAAAGGGGCATATGGGTCATGATGTTTATTACCGAAAACGGACCCATGTAATGTTGCAACATGAAAGGGAATCTCTTTTTCTTCAACTTGATATAATTTCACTTTATTTTCCATAACCGCTTGGTTTTCATAACTAAAACCATAAATCGAAGCTAATTTAACTCCATTTTTTTCATAAATAAAAGATGTTACTTTTTCATTTGGAAATATATGTACATTTTTCGGATAAGAAATACGATGTTTATTCCCATTTAAAAAATCATGATTTCCATAGGAGAGGTATATAGATATACCGTGCCTTTCCAGTTGTTGGAATGCTTTACGCAAATGAACTTGTGCTTTTAAGCTTTGTTTTTCATTATCAAATAAGTCGCCAACGAGCAAAATAAAATCAACTTTTTTATTAATTGCTGTTTGAATGAGGTGATCAAAGGCATGAAAGGTACTTTGTCTTACTTTTTCAAAAAGAGATTCTGGTAAATATGTCAGCCCTTGAAACGGGCTATCTAAATGTAAATCAGCAGCATGAATAAACGAAATAGTATTATTCAACATTTATTCCCTCCATCGCCTGTCCAAATTAAATTGCTAGTATAATCCGTACAAAGATATTACAACTATCATAACACGGACAAATAAACAGAGCAAGTGTTTGCATTTTGTTTTCTTTATCTTTAAAATGACAAATTACAAATACCGTAAAATTACATAACAACATATGTTTAAACATTTCTTTAAAATAACAATCCCCAAAGGTTTTTTGAAAAACTCAACCTTTGGGGCAGTTTACATCTCTCTATTTATTCCTTTTTTGTTAATACAAATGCATTTTTAAAATCTTTTAATGTTCGCGAAGGACCGTACATTAGCACTCCACCGCGATATATTCTTGCTCCTAACCACCCTAATAATCCGATTGTTAAAATAAGAAGCGCAATTGAAACGGAAATTTCCCAAATCGGTACATCCAACATTCCTACCCGTAAATACATAATAATTGGTGAAAAAAACGGGATAAAGGAGGTTATTGTAATAAATTTAGCCTCCGGCATTCCTAAACCGATTATTGCGATAAAAAATGCAATCATAATAAGCATAACCATCGGAAACAGTAATTGTTGAACATCTTCTACTTTACTAACGAGAGAACCTAGCATTGCAGCTATCGTAGCATATAATAAGTAACCTAAAATGAAAAAAACAAGGGCATAAATATAAAGGCTGAAAGATGTTGTGTTAAAGCCAAATACATCAAAAAATCCACCTGATAACTCACTCATTTTTGACGAGATTAGAGAGTAACCAATAATAAAAAACAATAGAAGTTGTGTTAATCCAACTAAAGCTATACCGATAATTTTTGCAAACATATGAGTAACAGGGGAAGCACTTGAAATTAAAATTTCCATCACACGGGATGATTTTTCAGTAGCAACATCCATGGCAATCATTTGACCGTAAATTATTACTGCCATATACAAAACAAATAACATAATATAAATAAGTCCCCGCGCCTCACTCAATTCCTCATCTGTTTTTGCGGCTTCATCGAGCGCAATAGTCTCAAAAGGCACTTCGGAATATATTTCTGCCAGCAACATTTCATCAATACCAGCTTGTTCTGTTACGATAGAGGTTTTGATTTGTTGTAACTGTTGCTCAATCATCGTCCTTTCAAAAGTTTCTGAACTACTATTTGAAATATAGGTTGCCTTTGGTAAATCTTTTTCATCTAATTCTAAAACTAATAGTGCCGTATATTTTCCTTCTTCTACTTCTGCTTCACCTTCATCAATACTACCATCAAATGTAACTAATTGTGTATCATCTGTTACCGTTGCTACACTTTCCTCTAGTGGAGTAAATATTATTCCTGTTTCATCTATTACTGCTATTTCCTCTACATCATCACTGGAAAAAAGTTTAATTATCGATTCAATATTGGCAACACCAACAATAAATAAAAGAACTACAACAGTTGAAATTATAAATGCTTTAGATTTAATGCGGCTAAAATAAGTATGACTTAATACAGTTCCAAATTTATTCATAACTAGCACCAACTTTTTCAATAAATATATCATTTAAGGAAGGTTCTTCGATTTCGAATTTCCTAATTAATCCATGATCTTGTAATTGGTTTAAAACTTCTTGTGACACTTGTTCATCACGAATTTGTAATTCACATCCGTTAATAGTTGATTGGAAATCTACGACGCCATTCATATTTCTTAAAAACTCTAATGATTCATCCATATGGATAATCAACTTTTTCTTTCCATACGAGCGTTTAATTTCACGTAAATTCCCTTTAACGACTGCTTTTCCTTGTTGTAATATACATACATTTTCACATAACTTTTCAACATGGTCCATTTGATGGGAGGAAAACACAATGGATGTTCCACTATCTTTCAAATCCATGACAGCACCCTTTAACATTTCCACATTAATCGGATCTAAGCCAGAGAACGGTTCATCCAAAATTAATAAATTTGGTTTATGGATAACAGCAGATATGAATTGGATTTTTTGTTGATTTCCTTTAGAAAGCTCTTCTACTTTTTTGTTTAAATAATGTGAGATTTTAAATCGATCTAACCAATGATTTAATTCTTTTAACGCATTTTGCTTTGTCATGCCGCGAAGTTTTCCTAAATATACTAATTGATCTTTTACTTTTAATTTAGGATAAAGCCCACGCTCCTCTGGTAAATATCCGATCAAATGGCTTTTATTATAATTTATCGATTCCCCATTCCACGATATATTCCCAGCTGTTTGATCAATTAACCCTAAGACCATTCGGAATGATGTCGTTTTTCCAGCACCATTCCCTCCTAAAAACCCGAATAATTCTTTTTCAGGAATTTCTAGGGAAAGATCGTCAACAGCTACATTTTCCCCAAATTTTTTTGTAACATTTTCTAAAATTAAGGCCAAATTATGTCCACTCCTAACCGATTACTTTTTTACTTTGCTTAATAAATAGATACCCTATTAAAGAAAAAGGGATTGTCATTAATAAGAGAAGCCAATTTTTCGTAAAGATTGTTAAGATGATAAATATTATCGCTGCAAGGATAATAATCAAAACACCTATTAGAAAATCAGACACTTTTATATCTGCCTCCCTGTACAATAAAAAGGATAACATTGCACCACTGAACGCCCAAGCACCCATATGAACAATTAGTAAAATCCCTAAAACTGAAGCAATTGTTAATGGAAATCCAAAAAGGTGTAACGAAAATAAAATATAAATAGAAATTAATGTCGCATACCAGGAAAGAGATCTTGATTGCTGCCAAATATGGTCATGTGTTTCGTCTAACGCTCGTTGCTTTTTTGCTTTTGCCCTTCCATAAAATAACCCAATTAA
>Ga0209487_1001265_pt1 | contig 21564 bp, 25 predicted proteins | sample Poulit2012_FD_187524 | JGI IMG/M metagenome (GOLD analysis project Ga0209487, IMG submission 187524) | Agricultural soil microbial communities from Georgia to study Nitrogen management - Poultry litter 2012 (SPAdes) (version 2) | ecosystem: Environmental > Terrestrial > Soil > Agricultural land...
TAATAGAAAAGCCGATTACTAAGTATCGTAATCGGCTTTACCTTAATACAACTTGCCAACATTTGACTGAAAAAATCCTCCAAAAAAACTATGCATAAGAGTGCAAACCAGCTATCACCAGATTAACAACAATAAGATTAAACATAATAATTGCAAATCCGCCAACTGCTAGCCACGATGATTTTTCCCCATGCCAACCGCGTGATAACCGTAAATGTAAAAATGCAGCATAGAAAAACCATGTTACAAGAGCCCATACTTCTTTTGGATCCCAGCCCCAAAAACGATCCCAAGCAATTTGTGCCCATATGGAAGCAAAAATTAAGCCACCCAATGTAAATACAGGAAAACCAATTGCCACTGCCCGATAAGTTATTTCGTCAACTAGATCCGGTTTAACATTTTTTAGTAACGGCTGTATCGCTGCACCAATCCTTTTCCTTAAAATTAATCGCATCAGTCCATACAAGATGAAGCCAGTTCCAAAAGACCAAATAAGTGTATTAAATTTTTTTGCAGCATTTTTTCCTTGTAACCAACCTGGTGCTTCAAACCAAGCATCTTGCCCAGCTTCTGTCATTAATTCACCATCTTGTGGTCCGGCTATCGGTGGCAAATTATATTCAACTTGTAACGTCCTGTCACCAGAAGGATATTCAAAAGTTGTCTTATAATCCAATATATTAAATGTTACTGTTGAAAGAATAAATCCTACACAAGCAATCATAGAAAACAAAACAAGTTCTAACCACATGGTCTTCTTACTACGTTTGGTTTGGTCGATTTGTCTAATTAGGTATATAAGTCCTGCAACAAAGCTAACTCCCAGAATTCCTTGTGAAAGTGAAACCGTTGTGACATGGATATATAACCATGGGCTTTGTAATGAGGGTACTAATGGCGATAGTTCGTTTGGAAACATGCTTGCATACGCAATAATGATTAATGCAATTGGCAATGCAAATAAACCGAGAATATTTAATCTGTAAATAAAATAAATGATAATGAAAGCCAAAACCAAGCTCATCCCTAAAAAGGTCATAAACTCGAACATATTTCCTACTGGCGCATGTCCGCTTGCAATCCAGCGGGTAATAAAATAGACCAATTGTGCAATTAACCCGATAATGGTTAAAGAAATTGCTATAATCCCCGTTTTCCCCTTTTGCTTTTGTCTATTTTTATCTTTTATCGCTATTCCAAATATGATTGTCGCAATAGAATAGAGTGCAAATGCCGTATACAGCATGAAACTACTTATAGTGGCTAAATTACCCATTATTATCCTCCTTCATATTGTCTTTCTCTCTATGTTCCTGTTGATCGATTACCATTTCAATATTTGTACCAGAAATGACCTTTTCTATATCCTTTTTAATGCCAAACCAATTTTTATTTGTATGAGCGGCCAGTAATAAATCATTTTCTTTTGAATGAATCCAAATTCTTCGATGTTGCCAGTACATACCCTGAACTACACCAAACATGAAAACGAAAGCCCCTAAGCCGAATAGTGGCAACGTGTAATCTTTACGCAAAGTCATTCCACTCACATCATGCATCTTAAAATCAACAATTCCTAATTTATATTCGTTTTCTCCTGTAGCATCGATATTTTTACCAATTCCAATAAAACTGACTTCAGGACTTTCGGAATTTGGAGGATAAATAAAGAATACGAATGCAGGGTTTCTAGGAAATTTTGTTTTTGATCTCGGCTCACCATCATCTAGTTCATAATCCGGATAGTACTTATTAATCACAACTCGAAAGCCACTTTCGAGTTTATATTCAGTTTCAAATTCTGTTAGGTCTACTTTGAAAGTGTCCATAGCTTCTTGCTCGGAATCATCGGTTTCATATATTTTGAAAGACATATCGGAAAATTCATTTTGTTGATATCCAGATTGATATAATGTATATCCATCGAATTTTAATGGGTGGTTCATATAAACCTTGTCCTCCACCACTTTTTCGAGATTAGGATCTGCACCTGGAATGGAAGCGTCGGCGTTTTTATAAATGATTAAGTTCGTCTGAAAGTTACTTGGTACATTTCCACCTACTCTATCTATTGCATCTTTAAAACGTTCATCATCATGTGTTTCTAAAATAAACTCTTTATTTTCGATGTAATACTCACCATCCGTTCCCGGAATAACAATTCGCTCCCCTTCCCTAACCCATACATAATCATCTAAAAATAACCACGGAGTCATTCGAAGCAACGATGCAATTAAAATAATAATCAAGCCAATATGATTTACATATGGACCCCAACGTGAAAATCTACCTTTTTCGGCTAAAATGTGACCATCTTCGTCTAGAACTTTGTAACGTTGCCTTTTTAGATTTTGAATTACTTGTTTTCGTTCTTCACTCGAAATATTTCTTGATTCACTATAAAGTCGCTGTCTATTTAAGAATGTTTCATGTCGTTTTGGTTTTTGCATTTTTAAAGCTCGGTGGAGGGGAACAACCCTATCAATACTACAAATAACCAGTGATATTCCAATCAAAGAAATTAATATCATATACCACCAAGAACTGTATAATTCATGAAATCCAAGTTGATAAAAGATTTTTCCGGGTAGTCCATACCAATCTTCATAGAAAACGGCTGGATTCCGATTTTCTGCTTCAATCGGAATATACATTTCCTGTGGAAAAATAGTTCCCATAGCTGAAGCAACCAAGGCTACTACAATGAGCCAAACACCAACCTTGACAGAGGAAAAGAAACTCCATACTTTATCCACAATTGATTTCTTATATGTTAAAGATCGTCTAGCGCTACCTTCATAACGCATATTTAATAGTTTTGATTTGTCGTTACCATCAATATGTTGATTTTCTTCAATAGGCTTCCCACAAGCCTCACAAAGAACCGTTCCTTCCGGGTTAACATGTCCACATTCACATTTGATTTTTTTCATATATATCCCTCTCAATTATCTATCATTGTTTCGGCTGAATTTGTTTGAAATACTCTTCCAAACGTTCTAATGTTAATGCACCCTCAATTTTTTCTACAATTTCCCCCTCTGGGTTGATAAAATATGTGGTCGGGATTGGTCCGATTTTATATAGGTCTTTTACCTGATTGTTATCGTGCGGAATTGGGAAAGTAAGATTGTATTTTTCAATAAATTGATGAATAACTACTTCGTTTGCATCTAAACTTATTGCTACAATTTCTATACCTTTATCTTTATATTGCGGGTATAACTCCTCCATATAAGGCATTTCCTTTTCACACGGTTTACAATAGGTCGCCCAAAAATTCAGCATTACCCCTTTTCCTTCTAAGTCGCTAAGACGGATTGATTCTAATTCATTATTTTTATTAATTTGCTGTAATTCAAAGTTAGGAGCCTGATCACCAACTCCATATATTGTGTTATCTTTTTTAGCATTGGTTATGAGTGCAAACACGACTGCAGCTACTAACACTACTAAAATAATTGTTCTGAAAACTAATCGATTACGCTTTTTGTTTTTTTTCTTTTCCCTGGCATTTTCGACACGCACTCAAATCACTCCTCAAAGCATTTTACTATTTATACACTCAGAACTTCCCCAATCTAAATCAAAATCCAGTGAATCCTCCAAATAACGGTATTAACAATGCAATAATCAATCTCATCCAATCAAAGTATAGAAGAATACCCATCACAATCATCAAAATTCCACCAAATATCATAAAACGATTACCATGCTTTTTTAAAAATGTCATTTTATCAATAAAGAAAGTCATGATTAAAAACGGTATTGAAAATCCTAATACATAAAATGACATGTAAAATAGTCCCATACCTGGGTTAGCCACTCCAAGAGCCATTACTCCTGCAAGTATCGGACCAGTGCAAGGCGTCCATCCTGCAGCAAACCCTAACCCAATTAATATGGAACCGAAATAGCCCGTCGGTCTTTTCTGAAACTGAATTTTTTTATCGGAAAGTAAAAAATTGAAACGAAGTACTCCAGTTAAGATTAAACCAAAAAACACCAATAACACTGCACCCAATTGTCTTAATAATCCTTGATATGCTAAGAAGAAAGATCCTATAAAGGAAGTGGTTAAGCCAAGTGCTAAAAATATAATGGAAAATCCTATTAAGAAAAGAATTGTATGTATAAATGCCTTTTTTCTTAATATACCTCGATCTTCTTTTAATTCATTTACCGTCATTCCTGTTAGATAGGAAAGAAAGGCTGGATATAAGGGCAATGCACAAGGTGAAAGAAATGATAAAAACCCTGCACCGAATGCCAAGAATAGGTTAACTTGTTCCAATGAAAGATTCACCTGCTTTTTTTATTAGTTACTCTCAAAGTAGGATAACCAACGTCTATCAAGAAACTGTGCAGATGAACACAAAACCTGAAAAGTTCATAGATAGTTCGAAAACATATTATCTGTGGCCACAGATAATACTAATACTTGAACATACATTATCAAATCAATCATGTATTTCTCCCAATATATATCTTCTCCTCACACAACTTTATTTCGTTTTACTTAAAGGTATAAAGCTATACAAAAAGATTGCTCTAGACCCACCCGTATTATATTTGTTAACATACTGAGGTACATTAATATGGAGGGCAATAAGGATGGAAAACCAAAAGTATAATAATCTTAAATTAGGTGAACGTGGGGCAATTATAAGCATCATTGCTTATATATGTCTTTCTATCATAAAATTGATTATTGCTTATATAAGCGACTCTGCTGCTTTGAAAGCGGATGGTCTAAACAATACAACCGATATCATTGCATCTATCGCTCTACTTATTGGACTAAGGCTTTCACAAAGGCCACCTGATAAAGATCATGGTTACGGTCATTGGAAAAATGAATCCATTGCATCAATGGTTGCTGCCTTTATTATGTTTGCAGTTGGTATTCAAGTCTTGATTGAGGCTATATCCACCATGTTTCGAGGTGGAAATGAAACACCTAACATTATTGCTGCTTATGTAGGTGTTTTATCTGCAATAGCCATGTATTTTGTTTATCGTTACAACAAGAAATTAGCTATTAAAATAAAAAGCAAAGCAGTTATGGCTGCTGCAAAAGATAATCTCTCAGATGCTTGGGTAAGTATTGGAGCGGCAGTAGGTATATTTGGATCTCAACTAAATATGCCTTGGCTTGATACATTTACCGCCATTATTGTGGGGCTATTAATATGTAAAACAGCTTGGGGTATCTTTAAACAAGCTTCCCATGAACTTTCAGATGGATTTGATGAAAATAAAATTAAACTTTATCAAGATGTAATTATAAAAGTGGATGGAGTTAAAGGGATAAAGGAAATTAAAGGAAGGAACTATGGAAATAACGAAATAATAGATGTTGTAATCCTTGTTAATTCTACATTAAACATTAAAGAAGCTCATAATGTAGCTACTCATATTGAGAAAGTCATGATAAAAGATTATGGGGTACATGATGTTCATGTCCATGTAGAACCAAATTAATTTAAAAAGGTATCACGCTGAAAATAATTGTAACCCACCCTGAAGAAAAGGGTCACAATAGTCCCGGAAATTAGCTGAAAAACATCAAATACAGATAAATAATCCCAAACCCTAACATTCCTATTCCTGTGCAGTATACTACAGATGAATGTCTAACAGCTTCACCAAAAATTTCTTTTATCGCTACAATAAAGATTATCGCAATTGCAATGTTTATCATGAATGCAAGTAAAAAAGGCATTCCAATATTAAAAGATCTCCCCACTAATGAACCAATTGCAATAGGGAGCGCGGTAACAGTAGTGAATAAAAACCAGGTAAGAAAACCAAATCCAGCCAAAAACAAAGGTGTAAAAATAATAATTCCTTCTGGTATGTTATGTAATACTAACGTTGTTAACATGAGGCTTCCAAAATCCGTACCTATGGTTGTGCCAAGTGAAATGCCAACAGGGAAGTTATGAATCGCTATGCTAATTGTTAAAAGTACACCAGATCGAACAAAAATATCCTTTTGATGACTGTCAGTAATGATCGTAATTTTGTTCATAAGGCGATGAATATATATAAAAAGTAACAACCCCGCCGCCACACCTGTCATTAGGACAAACCATCCACCCAATTCAATACTTTCTGGAATCATCTCCAGAAATAATAGTCCTATTATGAGCCCTGTACACAAAGCGTAAATAAAATTAAAACCATGTTGGACACCTTTCATTATCCATGCCAGTCCACCACCAACACCAATTCCAATAGCTGAAGCGAACGCCCCGATCATCCATGCTACACCCATTAAATCGCTCCTTATAAAAAAGACTATATTTATCTTACACTGACCGTGACAATCAAATATACATCATTTATAAATCTCATTAATTGGACACCTGAAATTCACTTATGTATAATATGAACATATGCTAATATGTACATACAAATGAATATTATATAGAAATTGTTAGATTGAATATTCCATAAAGAAATTCAAATTGGAATCAGATAGCGAGGAAAATATAATGGACGATAACAATGAATAAAGAAAATCAGCAAGAATTAGATGAAGAAACATTATTTGTAGTATCACAAACATTCAAAGCATTGGGCGACCCGACGAGAATTCGTATTCTCCATCTACTCTTTCATAAAGAAATTTCAGTAAATCGAATTGCAGAGGCCTTACACCTAAGACAATCCACTGTCTCACATCAGTTACGTTTTTTGAAAAATTTACGATTAGTAAAATATCGTAGGGAAGGTACAACATTATATTATTCTTGTGATGATGAACATGTAATGAATATGTTAAAACAAACAATCCAGCACGCCTGTCATAATTAGGCCTGGTTAACTCATAGTAAGAAATAATAATTTATAACATTAATATTACTATATGTACATATAGTAATATTAATGCTTGGAACCTTTAGGGGGTATTGAAAAATGGGACATGATCATGGACATGACCATACACATGGTGCAAATAAGAAAGCATTAATGATAAGCTTTATCATCATTACTGCCTATATGATTATTGAAGTTATAGGAGGATTCCTTACCAACAGCCTTGCTTTATTATCCGATGCAGGGCATATGTTAAGTGACTCCATCTCGCTAGGAGTTGGCCTATTAGCGTTTACACTAGGAGAAAAAGTTGCCAACTATAGTAAAACGTATGGATATAAACGGTTTGAAATATTGGCCGCTGTGTTTAACGGAGTGACACTCTTATTAATTGCCATTTATATCTTTTATGAAGCATTCCAACGTTTTGAAAGTCCACCAGAAGTAGCCCCAACTGGAATGTTAATCATCGCTTCCATAGGATTATTGGTAAACATTTTTGTTGCTTGGATCTTAATGCGTGGGGGCAATACAAAAGAAAATTTAAACTTACGTGCAGCTTTTCTTCACGTATTAGGTGACATGCTTGGTTCTGTTGGTGCTGTTGTCGCTGCATTACTAATTATGTTTTTTAACTGGGGTTGGGCTGACCCGCTAGCTAGTGTTATTGTGGCATTACTTGTATTGATAAGTGGTTGGAGAGTTACCAAGGATGCTGTTCATGTTTTAATGGAAGGCACCCCCAAAAATGTTGATTTAGATGACATCATAAATACGATGGAAAATGTTCAAGGTATTATTAGCATACATGATCTTCATGTATGGAGTATCACCAGTGGACAAAATGCTCTCTCCTGTCATGCAGTGGTTGATGGTGATTTATCCGTTTATGAAAGTCAAACATTATTACGAGCGATTGAACACAAACTGGATCATAAAGGAATTGGCCATGTAACCATTCAAATGGAAAATAATGAACATCCACATGATGATTCTCTATTGTGTCAAAATGACCAAGAAATGCCATCCCATAAACATGAGCATGATTAGCTTGAGATCGATTCGCTTGAAAAGTATTTTTAAAATAGCATATGTAAAGAGGTGCAATTCGTATAATTGAATTGCACCTCTATTCATTATTCTTCTTTGGTAATTTTATAAGTAACATTAATACTATAATTAGTGTGAATGCGACTAATGCCAAAAATGGTATTGTAATAAACCCAAGCCAATTAATATATTCAGCACTGCATGGAACACCATTGGCGCATGGTTTAATTTCCGCAAAATCCGGAACCTTTTGCTCTAAATAGTGAAAGAGTGAAATGGACCAACCAATAAGCGCTATTGGTAATACATATTTTTTAACAGACCAATCATTTTGAAATGTTGCTATTCCAAGTATTTAAGCTAATGGATACATAAGGATTCGCTGATACCAACAGAGCTCACAAGGAATAAAACCACTTATTTCACTAAAGTAAAGGCTACCAAGTGTTGCAACAACCGAAACAAGCCAAGCTGTATATAGAAAAAGCTGTTTACTACTGCTTTTTTTCATAATCTAATTACCTTCTAATTCCTTATCTATAAGGATTTTAATGGCCTCATAATCAAACGGGTCTTCAAGCATTGTTCCATTTACCATAATACTAGGAGTAAACTGAACGTTAAACTCCTCGACTAATTTAGTATCTTTATTTATTTCTTCTATTTCTGATTGTTGCTCAATACTCGTTTTTAACTTTTCTATATCAATATTTGGGATTGTATTGGCTATTTCAACAATTTTTTCATCTGTAATCCATAAGGAGTCATGATCCTCATTAGGTTGTTCTTCAAAAAGGGCCTGATGAAAACCCCAATAAACATCGGGATTTTGTTTAAAAACGGATTCAGCCGCTAGTGAACCCAACGTTGATTCTTCCCCATGAAATAATACATTAACATAAGAGAAATTAACCTTGCCTGTATCAACATAATCTTTTTTTAATTGTGGTAAAATGGTTTCTCCCCAAGATTTACACGATGGGCATTTAAAGTCTCCAAATTCCACAACGGTCACAGGAGCATCAACTTCTCCTAATACAGGTTGCCCCTCAATATTCGGCTGTTTATCAAATGTTTCTCCTTTACTTGATTCAGAACTCTTATTGTTTAAAATAACTAAAGCAACTATTAAAACAAATATTACTGATGTTAAAATGACTAAGATTTTAAATGTTGAATTTTTAGTTTTTATTTGAGCACCTCAGGCTATGTAAAATTAATGCTGTAATAAATATATCATGTCTAATGAAAACTTGGTAATAATATTCCCAACCTTATTTACAGATTAAGTTTATGTGTCCCGTAACGGCCAGTAGAACGAGACTATTCGTTGAAAATCGACCTATTTCACAACACATAAATCCAAAAATAACAAAAAGTCTTTTATGTTTGCTTTGTTTTACGAATTTCATGGAATACATTCAATAGAATGCCTCTCTTTATAAAAAAGAAAGGCATTATTTGATCTATGTGGTACTAATTAATCAGCGTACTTTGTTTTCATTAAACGCATTGAATTTAGTACAACAAGAACGGTTGCTCCAACATCTGCAAAAATTGCTATCCAAAGCGTTAGCCAACCAGGAATCACTAATAGAAGTGCTATCAACTTAATTACAAGTGAGAATGAGATGTTTTGTTTAATAACATGTAAGGCTTTTCGACTTAATGCAATAGTATAAGGGAGTTTTTCTAAATCATCAGCCATTAAGGCAATATCGGCAGTTTCTAACGCTGTATCAGTTCCAGCTCCACCCATGGCAATACCCACTGTTGCACTTGCTAATGCTGGGGCATCATTCACACCATCTCCAACCATTGCAACATTTCCATACTTCTCCTGAAGTGATTTTATAGTTTCTAATTTATCTTGTGGCAAAAGTTCTGCTTTAGTTTCACTTAATCCAAGTTGTTTTCCAATGGCTGTTCCCGCTGCTTGGTTATCTCCTGTAAGCATAACGGTCTTTTTAATACCCAGATTATTAAGTTTTTGAATGATGGATAAACTACTTTTACGAACTTGGTCTGCTACCGCAATAAGACCTTTAACTTCTTGCTGAGTCCCCAACAACATAACTGTTTTACCTTGCCTTTGAAGTTCTTTAATATTTTGTTTTGTATCATTTGGGATTATTGTCATTTCCTCAAATAATCTTGGATTGCCGATAAAATAGACCGTACCTTCTACTGTTGCTTTTGCACCCTTACCAGTTATGGATTGGAAATTTTCAGCTTTATACGTATCGACCTTCTCTTTTTCGGCCTTACGGGTAATTGCTGAAGCAAGAGGGTGTTGGGAGAATGCTTCAATGGCTGTTGAGATTCCCAGAATTTCGTTCGTACTTATTTCAGATAAATGAACAACATCCGTGACTTCAGGCTTACCTTCAGTCAGTGTACCAGTTTTATCAAAAGCGAGTACTTTTAGTCTACCTGTCTCTTCTAAATGAATACCACCTTTTATAAGAACTCCTTTTCGCGCTGCATTCCCTATTGCTGTTACGATGGCAACTGGTGTTGAAATAACTAAAGCACACGGACAACCAACGACAAGTACTGCTAGACCGCTATACACCCATTCAGACCACACCCCTCCAAAAAACAGAGGTGGAATGATAGCTACAAATAAAGCAACTAACATAATAGCAGGCGTGTAATATTTCGCAAATTTATCAACAAATTGTTGTGAGGGAGCGCGTTCAGCTTGGGCCTCTTCTACTAAGTGAATGATTTTAGCAATCGTAGTATTTTCCACAAGTTTAGTAACCCGAACCTCTAATGAGCCTTCTTCATTTATAGTTCCAGCAAATACCTCATCGCCTGCCGTTTTATGGACGGGTATTGATTCGCCCGTTATTGCAGCTTGACTAATGGAAGATTCTCCTTTAATTACTTCTCCATCCATAGCAATCTTTTCACCTGGTTTAATGATCATAATATCATCAATTTGGACATCTTCAACATCAATTTCCATTGTTTGATTGCCACGTCTTATGGTTGCTCTATTTGGAGCAATATCCATTAGTGAACGAATCGATTGCCTAGCCTTATCTATGGAATATCCTTCTAGCGCTTCACTCAAAGCAAACAAGAATACAACAATCGCACCTTCTGCCCACTCACCTATTATTGCAGCCCCAATAATTGCGATGGTCATTAACGTTTTCATATCAAACTCTAATTTAGTTAAATTCTTTAATCCTACTTTAAATAAATCATACCCACCAATTAAAATGGCCAGGCCAAATGTTCCGATCGTTATTGGGTTTTTCTCTCCTAGCTGGAAATAAAAAATATATCCTATAATAATAAAAAATACTGAGATCATTGTAGTAATGTTTTCGCGCTTTTTCCAAAAGGATTCCTTTTTTTCGATTTGACGTTCTCGTTCCGGATATACTTTTATACCGTCGAAGGCTCCAGCTATCTCTAGCTGTTCAACGGACACTTCCCCTTGCACCATAACTTTGGATGCACCAAAATTAACTTGAACATCTTCAACAGAATCGATATCACGGATGTTTTTTTCAAATTTGGCCGCACAGTTCATACATGATAGACCTTGTAATCGATAGACATTTTCCTTACTTCCCACCTGTTTCACCTTCCTTTGCATGTACCATCGCGATATATACAAGTTGACGGACATGGTCATCTTCTAAAGAATAAAATACTAATTTTCCTTCTTTCCGATATTGAGCTAATTTCATATTCCGCAAATATCGTAAATGATGTGATGCTGTTGCAGTAGTAGATCCAATAATATTTGCAACATCACATACGCATAGTTCCTTAGCTAATGTAAGTGCATATGCAATTTTTAAACGAGTAGCATCTGACAAAGCCTTAAAAATTAATTCCACACCTGCCACATCTTCCATTTGTGGTTGTATTCGATTTACCTTTTCTTCGTCATAACAAAACGTATCACACGTATCTTTTGAAGGATTGTCAATCGTTTCTTTGGTCAATTTATTCACCCTTATTCAAATGTTTATTTGATTGTATTATATGCTTTCCATAATCTTATGTCAATATCATATTCAAATTATTGTTTTAATGTGAGAGAAATGATATTATCATTTATGAAGTGTGATAGTTAATACTTACTCAGGGTATTTTAAAACCCATTCTTTTGATCTTTCACGCGCAAAAATAATACTTTAGAGGAGTGTTCTCGTTTGGGAATGCTCCTTTTTGTTTTTAAAAAATCCCATATAAACGATTGATTATATAAACATTTGATTATATAATATTCCTACACTTGATTTTATCAATTGAGTTTAATGGCATTTAATCAATTGTTATAATTATATGCATTAGCATAACGTTATTTATTAGGTGGTGAATTTTATGTTAACCTATTCTAATGCTGAGAAATTTTTAAAAGCAATCGGTGAGGAAACAAGATTGAAAATCATTTCTTATTTGACGCAGGATTCTTTTTGTGTTTGTGAATTGGTTGAACTACTTCAAATGAGCCAACCATCCATTAGTCAGCATTTAAGGAGATTGAGACAGACTGAAATCATATTGGGGGGAAAAAAAGGTAAGTGGACCTTTTATTCCCTAAATAAAGAGCATGAATTATATACATTTGTTCTTCATTTGACTAGCATTCTTCCTCCTAAAACAGAGAATATTCAATCATTGATTGTTGATGGAAAAAGAGTCCTTTGCGAATAATCCGATGATGAAATAGAAAGGAGATTTATCTTGATTTTTTGGGCTAGTTTGATTTTTTTAGTAACACTTCTTTTAGTAATTTGGCAACCAAAAGGATTATCGATTGGCTGGTCTGCTTGCGGAGGAGCTGTTTTAGCTTTATTAGTAGGAGTAGTTGGGTTTAGTGATGTTATAGAAGTAACAGAAATTGTCTGGAACGCGACTCTGGCATTTGTTGCTATCATTCTTATTTCCTTAATACTCGATGAAATAGGATTATTTGAATGGGCTGCATTACATATGGCTAGGGTCGCAAATGGTAATGGTATAAAAATGTTTGTCTATATAAGTATTTTAGGTGCGATTGTGGCTGCCTTCTTTGCCAATGATGGGGCAGCATTAATTCTTACACCAATTGTACTTGCGATGGTTCGGAACTTGAACTTTAAAGAAAAAATAGTGTTCCCGTTCATTATGGCAAGTGGTTTTATTGCCGACACAACTTCACTACCATTTGTAGTAAGTAACTTAGTGAATATTGTTTCGGCAGACTTCTTTGATATTGGATTTGTAGAATATGCGATTCGAATGATTATCCCGAATCTCTTTTCACTACTAGCTACCATTACGGTACTACTTATTTACTTTAGAAAAAGTATTCCAAGAACATATGATATATCTAATTTAAAAAAGCCTGATGAAGCAATTAATGATTTAAAAATGTTTCGGCTTTCATGGTATGTTCTAGGATTACTCCTGATCGGATATTTTGTAAGTGAGTTTATTAATCTCCCTGTATCGATTGTGGCAGGAATTATAGCAATCTTTTTTATCATTATGGCTAAAAACAGCCCAGTCATTGATACTAAAACCGTTATAAAAGGTGCTCCTTGGAATATTGTGTTTTTTTCCATCGGGATGTATGTAGTTGTATTTGGTTTAAGAAATGCAGGATTAACAGATGTATTGGCAAGTGTCATTCAAGCCAGTGCTGAACAAGGCTTGTTTACTGCGACCATATCGATGGGTTTCATTGCAGCTATACTGTCTTCAATTATGAATAATATGCCAACAGTGATGATTGATGCAATAGCGATTGCCGATACAAATACGTCGGGTGTAATAAGAGAGGCACTGATTTATGCCAATGTCATTGGTTCGGATTTAGGACCGAAAATAACACCAATCGGTTCACTAGCCGCCTTATTATGGCTTCATGTGTTATCCCAAAAAGGCGTTAAAATTTCATGGGGTACTTATTTTAAAACGGGTATTGTTCTAACAATTCCAATCCTATTTATTACTTTATTAGGTCTTTACCTAACACTTACTTTATTTTAAAAAGGAGAATAAACGTGGCTAAAAAAACAATTTATTTTTTATGTACTGGAAACTCTTGTAGAAGCCAAATGGCTGAAGGGTTTGGAAAAAAATATCTAAGTGATGAATATGATGTTTATTCAGCAGGGATTGAAGCACATGGGCTAAACCCAAATGCTGTCAAAGCAATGAAGGAAGTTGATGTAGATATATCTACTCAAACTTCTGATATCATTGATCGAGCAATTTTAAACAAAGCAGATATTGTGATTACGTTATGTGGCGATGCAAATGACAGTTGTCCAACAACACCACCACATGTTACAAGATGGCATTGGGGATTTGACGATCCAGCCAAAGCAGAAGGTACTGAAGAAGAAAAGTGGGCTGTTTTTCAGCGAGTACGAAATGAGATTGAACAACGAATTAAAATATTTGCAGAAGAAGGTAAGTAAATAAACGGTGAAGGACAACAATAAGTTCTTCACTGTTTATTCTTTATTGGAACCCTTGTTTTTTTCAACAATAAAATTTGGCTAATAATAGCCAAGATAGGTAATTCCAACAACGGTCCTACAACTAATGTTAGAGCAATTAATGGTTCTTCTGGAAAAGCTGTCATAGCAATAGCCAATGATATTGGTGAGTTTCTAGCTAAAGTAGTTAAACTAAAACTTGCTTTATCAGCGTAATTAAATTTCATGAAATCCCCTATCTTTTCACCGATAACAAAATTTATTATGAAGAATAAAAAGATCGGGATTGTTATTTTCCACAGTAAGTCTAAATTTTCAATTAGTATTTGACCTTGCGAGGAAAACATAGCTATAATAGCAAGACTTAAAAAGATAATCGGCAACACATCTACTTTAGAAAATAGTTTTTCTTTTAATTGTTGATTATCTTTTAAAAGGGTTTTTGTAAAAAAAGACAAACATAGCGGTATGAATAAAACCACCAAAACACTTTCCACAAGATAAGACAATTCAATTACACCTGTCGCTCCACCAAAAATAAGAAGATAAAAAGGTAGTAAAATTATCTGCAATAAAAGATTTAAAGGTAAGATAGTAGCTGATAAAGCGACGTTTCCTTTCGCTATTGATGTAAATATTATATACCAATCTGTGCAGGGTGTGACCATTAACATAATAAAGCCTATCCACAATGCAGGACTATCTGATTGAAACAGCATTGCCAGTATCCATGCTAATATGGGAGTCCAAACAAAATTCATGATGATTGCCGTGGATGTAAACTTCAAATTTCTAAAAGATGATTTTATATCACTGATAGGAATTTGTAAAAAGGTTATATAAAGCATAGCTACTAGTAATGGTACAATAAAAAGTTCCGCATTTTCTCTAACAAAATTAAATTGCCCAAGACTAATTCCAATTAATACAGAAATAAAAATAATAATCGAATATAATTTTTCAATCAAATTCATAATGTTCTCTTCACGCCCTGTTTGAAATAATTCATTATGTCAATATTATCATATATTAGTTTGCCAAATACGAACCAGCATTTGAACAAATATAGATTAGTATTAAATTTGACTCTGTACCACGGTACAGGGTGTATACTATTCTTGAGGTGATAAAGTGAATTATCGTATAAGCCAACTTGCAAATGAATGTGACGTTAATAAAGAAACAATTAGATATTACGAACGGAAAAATTTAATACAAGAACCTCACCGAACGGAGGCTGGTTATCGGATATATTCAGATGATGACGTTAAGCGAGTAAGGTTTATTAAACGAATACAAGAACTCGGCTTCTCTTTAAGTGAAATCTACAAATTACTTGGAGTTGTGGATAGGGATAAAGCTCGTTGCCAAGATATGTTCGAATTTGTTACAACAAAACAAGAGGAAGTTCAAAGACAAATAGAGGATTTAAAACGAATTGAGTCAATGTTAGATGCCTTAAAAAAACGTTGCCCAGATGAAAAACACTTACATTCGTGTCCAATAATAGAAACATTAACATGAGAGATTAATGAAGGGAGCTTATTATGAATAAATTTAAGGTAAGCACTCAAGGGATGACTTGTACAGGTTGTGAAAAACACGTAGACTCAGCACTTAAAAATATAGGTGCTAAAAATATTGAGTCTAGTTTCCGACGTGGTGAAGTAGTGTTTGAATTACCCAATGGTATTGGAATAGAAAGAGCAAAAAAGGCTATTGAAGAAGCAAAATATCAACCTGGAAAAGTAGAAGAGTGGTCATTAAAAGAAAATGTTGTGCTAGGTAATGATGATGATTATGACTTTATTATTATTGGTTCTGGAGGGGCCGCGTTTTCAGCTGCAATTAAAGCAGTTGAATACGGTGGCAAAGTAGCTATGATTGAGCGTGGAACGGTTGGAGGAACCTGTGTGAATATAGGTTGCGTTCCGTCAAAAACGCTTCTTAGAGCTGGGGAAATTAATCATTTAGCAAATATGAATCCATTTATAGGTTTACAAACATCTGCTAGAGAAGTGGAGTTAGCTCCTTTGATTAAACAAAAGAATGAATTGGTTAATGAACTTCAGAATCAAAAATATGTTAATTTAATTGATGAATATGGGTTTGATTTAATTAAGGGTGAAGCAAAATTCGTTGATAAAAGTACGATTGGAGTAAATGGGAAAAAACTGTCTGCGAAACGTTTTTTAATTGCAACAGGAGCTTCTCCCTCTATACCACCGATTTCTGGCCTTGGTAAAGTTGATTATTTAACAAGTACAACACTACTTGAATTAAAGAAAGTGCCAAAACGTTTAACAGTGATTGGCTCAGGATACATTGGAATGGAGCTTGGACAACTTTTTTCTAATTTAGGTTCGGAAGTAACACTTATGCAAAGAAGTGAGCTACTTTTAAAAGAATATGATCCGGAGATTTCAGAGACAGTTGAAAAAGCATTAATTGAACAAGGAATAAACCTTGTCAAAGGAGTAACCTATGAGCGTATAGAACAAGTTGGAGAAATGAAAAGAGTGCATGTTACAGTAGATGGCAAGAAAAAAGTTGTCGAATCAGACCAATTACTTGTTGCAACAGGAAGAAAACCAAATACGGATTCCTTAAACTTAAAGGCAGCGGGGGTTGAAGTTGGAAAGAGAAAAGAAATACTGATAAATAATTTTGCTCAAACAAGTAATAAAAACGTTTATGCAGCAGGAGATGTAACATTAGGACCACAATTTGTGTATGTTGCAGCATATGAAGGTGGTATTGTTGTAGATAATGCAATTGGTGGTTTAAATAAAAAATTAGATTTATCGGTTGTTCCTGGTGTTACGTTTACAAATCCGGGGGTAGCAACAGTGGGCTTAACAGAAAATCAAGCAAAAGAAAATGGCTATGAAGTAAAAACCTCTGTATTACCCTTAGATGCCGTTCCAAGAGCGATAGTTAATCGTGAAACAACAGGTGTTTTTAAACTTGTTGTCGATGCGAAAACATTAAAAGTATTAGGGGTTCATATCGTATCTGAAAATGCGGGAGATGTAATTTATGCGGCAACATTAGCCGTTAAGTTTGGATTAACTATAGAAGACTTAACAGATAGTCTAACACCTTACTTAACAATGGCGGAAGGATTAAAATTAGCTGCACTAACGTTTGATAAGGATATATCGAAATTGTCTTGTTGTGCAGGATAAAGTTTATTTAATAAGGTTATTTGTGTAAAGATTGAAAAATGCAAAGGGATTCGAATGTTGTTCTGCAGATATGAGTCTAAAACACTGAATACGGTATTTTGCAAAATCATTAGCGATTAATGTAGGAAGAGAATGCCACTAATCCCATTCATTACCAATGCCAAAAATCAATTTAATTATTTACTAGATAACATCCGCTTGTTTAAGGTTACAAACTTAATTACATCAAACCCTTTTATTAATGATCAGCTTTATTCCAAAACCACTACAATGAAAAATCATCCACCCTATTACAAAAATAAGGTGGATGTAACTATTCACTTATTTTATTTGCCCTACCAAGATTTGAAATAGCTCTTGCGAATCAACATAAATGTGTTCAGCTTGTTTGTGAGATGTAAAATATCTGATCTCACCTCTGCTCTTATATGTCCGAAAGGCATAACCGTCTGGATAACCAAATCCATAAGTTAGAAAAGCCTTTCGAAATTCTTGGTAAGCATTTTTTACATCTCCTTGATCTAAATAATTTTTTATAAAGCGTTTATGTCCCGCAGAATGATAAATATTGTTAGTCACAAATGATATTGCTTTTTGCTTTTCTAATTCTACTTCACTCATTGTCTCTGTTTCATCAAATAATTCTAATTGCATTTTCATACCTCCATCCAGGAAATTAATGGTTTAAACCCCAGGTTCCACGCTTGATGGAATAAAAGTTATCATGGACTTGTAATGTCTGGCGAATCTTTTCCTTCCAATGGTTATTGTTTTTGGTTTTATTGCTTCCTTCAACTACACCATAAATTTCATTAAGATTAGCTTTTCCGCCTAGACATTCCAAAGCACCTTGTATTAGGTCACGCCAAGTTATGTTTTTAAATTGACGTAAATCGAAGGTCTGGGTTAGCGTTCTTTTTATAGATACGGCCCAAACCTGATTTTTTCTAAATACAAGCAAATGCTCATGAACAATCGGGATAAAACCTTTACTTGTATACTGTTTATTTGAACTTAGACAATTGTGTTGTGCCTTTATCACATGGCCCTCTAATTCTCCCAGCCAAGCCATGTCTTTAATTATCGAATAATATTTGCCCTTTCTCCTAACGTCACCAATCAAAATTGCATGTCTACCACCATTTAGTAAAGACTGATAAACCTTAGCGTTTACCTGATCTAGCTTTGTAATGAAGTCATCGTAAGAATCGTTCAAAGATAGATCATCTGGATGATGATTGTTATAGGCTTGGTAAGAGATTATATTCCAATAAGGTGGGTGGCTAAAAATAAAGTCGCTGCCATAAGGTATGTCATCTGTCAAAGCATTCCACCCATTGTTTAAATCAAGATGTAGGCTATTTTTTATTCCCAGTTCTTTTGCTACATCCTTGCCTGTACCGCCACCTGAAAAGACCTCAATAAATTGTTTCGGGTGCTGGGAAGGAAACAGTTGTTGCATGATATCTTTAATAATATGACCGGATGTATTTCCCCTGTATGACGAATTTCCCCAATGACCTCTGTTTGGATAACTAACTATTGACTGCATTTAAAACGCCTTCTGTAATAAAAAACAAGGGGAAGCCCCCTGTTTCGTTAAAACAGAAGGCTTCCTCCCTCTTTAAAGTTAGTCTTTCTTTAAAATGCTAACTGTTGGATAAAACTAGTTATTTTTTGGATTTATTTTTCGTGACCACAATTCTTTTTCTAATAATTTGATGAAGTTTGCATCCAAATTGCATTGCTTTGCTTTTTTATATGCTTCTATAAGTAATGTATTTGATAGTGATTTCAATTATTTCCCTCCTTTTACTCCTGTTTAATATTCTCTTGGTAACATAGCAACAATAACAATTGCAGTCTTTGATTCTTCTTTGATCATCCAAATATCTTGGGGGATCCAAAGTGGAATTTCTTGCAAAATATTGTTGTTCCCATCCGTTACAAGGGTCGTTAATTTATTAGGTTTAAATGATATAAAGTTACTTTTATCAAAATGCTCTACTGCTGTTTCAAGCATGTTTTGTATATGAATTAATGTGAATTGATTTTCAAATTCATCTAGCAAATATTCAATCCCTGGCGTTATTCCGAACGTAAATTCCTTTGCCATTTTAATGCTCCTTTTTTACATATTTGATTTTCACTATGAACAACAAAAAAGCCATCCACCAACAAAGGTAAATGACTTTTCATCGTTTTTATAAATATCCTTTTTCCTTTAAAGAAACAAACTTTTGATCCCCAATCACTAAGTGGTCTAATAACTCTATCCCTACAATCTTTCCAGATTCAGCTAACCTTCTTGTAACATGAATGTCTTCCTGGGATGGGTCGGGCGATCCACTAGGATGGTTATGGCAAACAATTAATGAGGCAGACGAACGCTTGATTGCCTCCCGATACAATTCACGCGGATGAACAATCGATGCGTTTAAGCTACCAATAAAAATTGTCTTTCTATCTATGATTTCATTTTTTGTATTGAGAAAAAGAGCGACTAAATGCTCCTGGTTTAAATTCCTCATGTCTTGCATGACATAATCAGCAGCATCTTCTGGAGAGCGAATAATAACCCCTTTTGTTCTTTCTTCTACCATATATCTTTTAATCATTAACATAGAACCATACAGTGTTATTGCTTGATTCTTAGATAATCCCATCTGTTCCATTTCCATAAGCGTCATTTCTGACAAATCTTTTATCTTTTTATTGCTAAGTGTATATACAGCTTCACGTTTGGCATAAGGTCCGAGAATAACGGATAACAAGTCTTCCAATTTCGACATGTTTTCTTCTCCAACAGCTGTATATGTTAAAATGTTCTCCCTTGCTACATGAATATTCATTTTATCTCCTTTTCACATAAACAGGCAGAGCCATATGGCACTACCGATTTATGTGCCACATGACTTTAATGCCTTAGTGGAAGGCAAATTTTAAATTTTATAATACTCTTTTATACCCTATTTACAGCCACTTGCTTATTAGAGCTACCTCTAATATCTTTGAATAGAATAATTGCTGTTGTTACATGCATAGCCCAACCGATAAATGGGAAAATCGCTAGTAACGAAGCAATAATTCCAGTGATATTGCCAATCTTTTTCCCTTCTAGCTTCAGACTTATAATCAATGTTACGCTATGCAATACAAGCATAACTAAAATTGGTAAGCCTGTATTCCACACGACCATCCAGCCGATAACTGGTATAGCCAAAAAGGCTTCTAGGACGCACAGAACTAATTTAAGATTTTTTAAATATTTATCCAAATAATCCCCTTCTCCTCTACACATAAGTTCCTGACAATCTTCTGTAAATATAAACAAACAGAAAATACTTGATGGAAAGTGATTTTTTTAATATAATATCTCTAAGTTAATTTTTATTTTTTCGTGACGTGAATCTTTGCGTCACTTTTTTTTCGCCCATTTGACCGATAAAATTTTCATCCCATCCCAATTTGTTTAAATTGGTTTTAGAAACATTCATTAACTCCCAAGGATCCAAACCTTCCAATGCCATATTACGGGCAACTTCTTTTAAACCATTTCTGTCAAATACCCATGACACAGATTCATAAAACCCCCAAACCTCTTGACCTGTATCAACTGCTCCATGTTCTTTGACATACTTCTTTAATTCATCCTTCATTTTCTTGAGTGCTGATTCTAAGCGATTAATTTCATTCGCAAGATCAATAGCTTCCTTTGTAGAAACAACATTAGTCATTTCATGTAGATTTTTCATTACTTGTTAACTCCTTTCGAATTCTTTTTTAATTTGTGCCTAAAAGAACCTATGCCCCTAAATGAAAGAGCCTGTTCTTTAATCAGTTTCAGAGTTTGATAAGCATCTGCTGGAGAAACTGAAAGAATTTGCCGATTGGCTAAAAGCACATAAAAATTCTTCCCGTCTCGGATAAGAAACTCATTTTGTCCTTCCTGATTTGCATAAGCAACAAAAACTCTTTTTGGTTTGTTAAAAACCATTTAAACCACTCCTCCTTATCTTAAATTTATATATAAAAAA
>Ga0209487_1001266_pt1 | contig 21561 bp, 16 predicted proteins | sample Poulit2012_FD_187524 | JGI IMG/M metagenome (GOLD analysis project Ga0209487, IMG submission 187524) | Agricultural soil microbial communities from Georgia to study Nitrogen management - Poultry litter 2012 (SPAdes) (version 2) | ecosystem: Environmental > Terrestrial > Soil > Agricultural land...
CACTCGCAACACTCGTTGAATACATGCGCAGGCAACCTAAAGCAGGACTCATTCAACCCCGATTAGTCGATCCCGAAAACGGGCGGACCGAACCTCGATGGGTACCGCGATCAGTTGTGGGCGACCCGGCACGGCCGGGTCCCGCCTTCACTATTGCCGAGGGCGTCTCCCTTGTGCGCCGGGAAATATTCGAAAAAGTTGGCGGCTGGGCCGATTTCTTTTACGGACACGAGGGCATCGAACTCACCTGGCAAGTTTGGAACGCTGGGTACGTTGCTCGTTATTTGCCCCAAGTGGTTGCGCATCATCCGAGCGGGATCCCGTTCCGGCGCCCTCAGCAAATGTGGATGAACGCCCGCAATCGTGTTTGGGTTGCACGCAGGAATCTGCCGCAGCCCATTCGAGCGGTTTACCTGATTAACTGGTGGCTTATTTCGATGGCGCGGCTCTACCGCGACCGCACGACGCGCACTGAATGGCTCCAAGGATGGCGTGCAGGAAAAACTACTCAGAGCAAAACAAGTGCGCCGCAGTTATCCTGGCGCACGGTATTGCGTTTGGCGCTCGCGGGGCATCCCCCAATCGTGTAATTGGTCAGCGAGCTTTGCCGCTTTCAGAGTCCTCGTTATATTGCTTGATCACGTCTTCGAGTGGCCCATCGGAAACTAGATTACCTCGGCGCATATAGAGACCGCGTTCACAAAACCGTTTGAGGTCTCGTTCGCTGTGGGACACCAAAAAGAACGTTTTCCCCGCTCCCAGCATTTCTTCCATGCGCACATAACATTTCTCGCGGAATGCCTTATCTCCCACTGCCAAGACCTCATCCACTAAGACTGTGGGCGCGTCAAGCGTGGTCATGAGCGAAAATCCGAGCCGCACCTTCATACCACTCGAGAAATGGCGGAATGGGGTGTCCAGGAAGTCTCCGATTTCAGCGAATTCGACAACCTCATCGAATCTCTCCTCAATCTCTTCTTTTGACAGCCCGTGCACTCCGCCCACGAGATGAATGTTCTGCCGCGCTGTTAACTCGCCCACAAACCCACCAGTGAGTTCGATCAAAGGAGCGACCTTCCCCCGCACGAAGACATTTCCCTCGTCCGGTAGCAGCACGCCCGCAACGAGTTTTAGGAGCGTGCTTTTTCCTTGGCCGTTTGCCCCAATCAGACCAACGGCCTCACCGGCACGCACGTCGAAATTCACGTTGCGGACCGCCCAAAAATCTCCCTTCGGCGTTGTCGATTTCCCCTTGAGAAAGATTTCTCGCAGACTCATGTTTCTCCGCCGGTTGCGGTGGAAGCGAATGCCCAGATCGCGGACCTGAATTATCGGCTTCATCACAGCTCCTTCAGTGCGCTGTTTTCGACATTTCGAAATACATAAGCGCCGAGGACAAGAACAAAGACGGTGATGATCACGCTAGAGATAAGCGCCCAGTAGTTCATGCCAAGTTCTGGGAAAATAACCGCGCGATATATCTCTAAAATTCCCACCATGGGGTTCAAGATGTAAATATCTTGCACTGCTTCGGGGATTTTTTTGACGCTGTATAACACTGGTGTTAGGTAAAAGAACATGCGCAATAAGATTCGGATCAGTCTCTCGAGATCTTTGAATAAGACGGTGAGCGGAGCCAGTAAGAGCCCAATTCCGGAAAGTAGTGCAAACTGCACAACCATCGCGACCGGAACCGCCAAAATCCACAGCGTAGGCGGCCGTTTATACGCGATCATAAAGGCGGCAAGCACCGCGAGTGATAGCACAAATTCGACAAATTTCGCCCCGACTATGCGCAACACCCAAATCTCTCGCGGGATGTTTACCGTGCGGACGAGTTTCGCCTCATTACGAAGCGCACGGGTGGAATCGCCAATGGTCGTATTGGTCCAAATCCAGGACAGCATTCCCGATAATAGGTAGAGAATATAGGGATCAGCTCCCACGTCTCTGCCGTTGAATACTAAACCAAAAACAAACCAGAATATGAGGGACAGCATAAGCGGTTCAACAATGGTCCACAAATACCCCATCATGGTGCCCGAGTACCGAACTTTTAAATCGCGCGTTATTAAGAGTTTCAGAACATCACGAAAGTGATAAATTCGCCATATCCGCGGAATCTTCCGTCGTTTAGGTGTCGCCTCGCTCATGATTTTAGCCGTTCCGAGGTCAAAATTGCGGTCACGCGTCCCATCATAATGATTGCCGCTGCGGGAGCCAGCACTATGGCTCCGACCTGCAGCGCGCGGCCCTCGAAATCAAACACTGCGTCTACTGTTCCAATCGCGAGAATTATCAGAGAAAACTCAACGGCGACGAACGCACGAAAAAATGGTGCAAACCGCAGCGCTGAGCGGATACGCCGCAACCCGCTCGGCCGAGGCGCCGATTTTGCGCCATCGTCTTTGAGCGGAGGTAACCCATATGCGGCGCGCGATGTGTGGACCAAGTCACCAAAGGATTTATTCAACAGAACTATGACCGAGGTCACTAAACCCAACATCGTGTAGAGGCCGACTTCTTGCACTCCGCCATCGGCATGAATCCCAAATCCAATTGGCAACAAACCTTCGGTCAAATAGTGACCAATCCTGTCGATATACACGCCCGCAGCGGACGAAGTGCCACGCCAGCGCGCGACTTCCCCATCCGAGCAGTCCACCAGCACCTGCAATTGCATCATCAAAGCGCACGCCAGTAATGCCCACCAACTGGGCAAGATTAAAACTGCCGCACCAACCACACCAATAAATGCCATGAGCCAGGTGACGCCGTTCGCGCTGATCCCAGTGGGCACGAGCAGGCGCGTGACGTGAATAGAAAGATGACGTAAATAGAGCCGGCCGGACCAGTGCTCCGCGTTTCGGCGAGCTAGAACGTCCTGGGGCTGGGCTTTTTCCCGCAACTCGGCGAGCGAGGGGAAAAGACTCACGTCGTCTTCCTTGAATCTCGGCTCATCATTTTGCTTCCCTCACTCGATTCAAACTTGTGTAGGTAAAAACTGCGGCAAGGATTATCAAGACAAGTAGCCAACCGGTGGCAGCCGCCAATATAGCCCGAACCGGCACGGTGATTTCCAACTGCAGTAGCAAGACTAAACCTAGCGACAAGACACTGCGCGTAAGCCAACCTCCACCCAGACGCGTTATGCGTCCCCTGTGACCGTGTTGAATCCCGTACGCGCGCTCATACCTGAGCCAAGACATCGCCACGGCAAAGAAGAACCCAAGTTGCGCAATTGTGGCATCCAAGTGCCGCGCGGCGAAAACAACTAGGAGCGCAGAAGCGATCTCGACAATCACGGTTACGGGGGCACTAAGCCAGACCCATTTAGTGCCCGCGGCCTCTTTGCCGTACCCGTCGCGGATCACTACCAAATCGTCACGTGCTTGCTGCTGTAACAGGGGCGGCAGAGCGCGGGTGCGCATAATCCACCCCGCTGTTGTCAACAGCAGCGAAATCGCAACATATATCGCATAGGCTGCTAGCGCTTTTTCAGCGTCAAAAACGATTGCGCAAATCCCGAGCAACGCCCACCGCTCCGAGACGGGGGCGTGTAGCACACGGCTCACCCAGCCACGCGCGGAGGTTTGAGAGAGCCCCGGGCGGTCTTTCCACCCGGTACTTGAATCGGAATTTAGCGCGGGAGCGTCCATCCCGCGAGGGGCGAACGAGGGAACCGTCGAGCCCAATACGGTGTCGATAAACGCAAAACTAGCTATGTGCCTCGCCGTAATTACGCCCACTGCGCAGATGGCTAAAGGCCAGACGTGCCCTCCCTGGTGGGCGGCACCGATGGCCAAACCTATTAATAGGCCATGCTCTTTAATTCGATCCGTAAATCCATCGAGCCAGCCTCCCACGGCAGAGGTCGTGGCCGTAAAACGCGCAACCTCCCCGTCAGAGCAGTCCAGCACGAGGGAGACGTATATTAAAACCACAGCGCCCGCCGTCCACAATGAGTGGCCCATCGCCAGCATGAACGCCGCCGCGAGCGCGAGAGCGACCGATGTGAGAGTCAAAAAGTTGGGGCTAAGGCGCCCGCGGACCGCGAGTTTACTCACCCGCAACGAAATCGGCCGCAACATCGCGGTCGAAATAAGACCATCGCGCCCCCGTGCAGCGCGCTGCCACCGAAGTGTGAGCGCCGACGCGTCATACCCCGGGTCCCACGGATACGCATCCACCGCAACCACGGCGAGGCCCTCCCGCACCAGCGCGAATGCGATCAGCGCGAGCGCAAAGGGGTGCTCCGGATGCTCCTCTAACCACTCGCCGAGATCACGCAGCGCACTTAGCCCTTCAACACGGTCCTCCGGGTGCAGTTTTAGCGCGATAATCGATGCAGAACTTCCGTCACGACCTTCGGACGCCAGGTCCACATCAACTAATTTCCCCCCCTGGACGATCGCCCCCGGCCCCGACCCCTCAGTAAGAAGCGCGGCGGTAGAAGACGAGGAACCGAAAAGGGCAGATAGGTACTCGGCGGGAGGGCTCTGGCCCTCTAGAGCGAGGATCAATGGAGCGGTAAACGGCTCTTGTAACCGGCTGATTAGGGCGGGTATTGCGATACGCGCGGTCTGTTCACTGGGTAGGTGCACAACCTGGTTATCGCACTTCATAGTCACAAGGTATCTTGCTCGGTGGCCGCGGACGTGTCTTCACGTCGCTCGATTCGCAGGGCCGAGAATCTATTTGTGGCAGTCGTTAGCCCGGAGCCAAGGTCAACCTGTGGCTGCCCGTGCACTCTGCGGCTGCGACCGCGGCTGTCGATCACGGTCACCTCGGCAGATACACCGGGTGTAAGCCAGGAAATATCCGCGCGAACCGTATAAGACTTCGCAGCCGTCTTGCGGGGTATGAACCGGCGCTCACGGAGGCCGGGCGCTTTGAAGCGCACCGCCTCAATGTCAAAATCTTCCTTCTCGGCCTTTATCTCCAGTTCGAATTCGCCGTGAACCATCCGTGGGTTCGAACTGGTCACCATGCGCGAGATGATTTCTAAGCCCACGTGTTTATTGGAATCCGCGGTTACAGCAATCGTGTCGGTCTCGTCCCCCACGACGGTTCCCTGCAACGGCGCGGTTGACCTTGAGACTGGACCTTGGAAACTTTTGTTCGCCGCATCGAGTGTTACCTCTAGCCGGGTTCCGTGTTCAAGCGCGGACCATTCTTCGCGGGAGAAGTCATCAAGATTTATCGTTGCGGCGAATTCACACCACCCCCGCACTCCGGCTTCGTTCTCACCCGCTGGAGCCGCGTGGAAATCTCGAGACTCCGCCAGCGGTCGGCGTATCGCCGGATCTTCAGATACCAAGACCAGTGAACCGGAAACAACGTTTTGCGAAGGCAGGTGCGTGATTCCCGCCCGGCATCCGAGAACCAGGAGGCCTGGGTGGCGCCATTCAAAACTTGTTATTTCTGCGTATAGCTGATGCTCATCCGCGCTGAGCGAAAGCAGCTCACGCGGGAGGTCCGCGTTGAGAGACTCGGGTAGGTCGGCCTGAACCCCGGACTGAGACTGCACCACGTGCCAGTTCGCGAGATTGCGGCCACCGGCGGCAATGAAGTTCTCTACATCAGTTTTGCTCGCGGTGAGGGCAAAATAAATTAGCACCCGATTGGGCGTCGTGACCCCGCTTGCCCGCAGAACATCATCCGGTGCCAAAACGCTCTTAATCATGTGGACTACCGCATCGTAATTTTCCTGCGCATCTGATTTGGTTGTCGATGTGAGGTAGTAGGGGAAGTGGTGTTCCAGCAGCGTCCAGTACCAGGCCTGCCAAATATTTGACTCCGCACTCATTCGCTCTAGTGCTTCGCGTGTCAGCTCAACTGCTTCGCGTCGCGACTCGATATCGCGAACCGAAAACATGTCGCTCGTGAGCGACGTGCCGTCACCGCGAAGCCGCCAGTGATAGGTGACTTTTTGAAGAACCTCAATCGAGTTTGCTGCCGCTAGTACTTCGGCAATGACCGGTTGGTCTTCAAACAAAACACCTTCACGGAACCGGAATCCGTGCTGATTTAAAAACGCACGATTAAAGACCTTGTTCCAGGTATAAAAGTCACGGAGCAGGCGGGGAGTTTGCGCCAGCGTCGTCGAATAGTCCCGGTCATGGAGTTCCTGCGACCACGATAAATCTTGCAGCCGGCCATTTTGCCGCAGCCGCACGACTCCCCCCGCGGCGAGATCCGAGCCGGAGAGTTCGAGCGCATTGGTCATCTCTCGGTACGAGTCTGCGGGCACGACGTCATCAGAATCAACAAAGGTGATGTAGGTGCCTCGCGCTAGATCCAGGCCCCGGTTCCGCACCGCTCCCAGCCCGCGGTTTTCCTGCTCATAGAACCGAATTCGCTCATCTTTTTGCGCCAGTTCGCGCGCAATCTTTGCTGACGAATCGGTGCTGCCATCATCGATAAGAATAATTTCCACACTCTTCAGCGACTGGCTCGTTACAGAGTGCACGCAGTCGCTCAAGTACTTCTCTACGTTATAAACCGGGATTATCACCGAAAGCAGTGGTGCGTCAGCGTGCTCTACTGGTTTCGCGGCCGGCGTCGAACGTGAGCCTCCTATCCGGTTAGCGAGCCGGGTAATTTTCTTTCGGAGATTGCCTACTCGTTTGCGCAACGGGCGCTTTCCACTCGTGGCGGGTTTCGACTCTGCCCTTTGCTTCTCAAGCTGCGGGCGCTTGGGCTGAGACAATTCAGCCGAATTAGACCAGTCGCCCACAATAGAAAACTGCCCGGAAGCGCGTGGGAACGGTGGAACCGGATTCGGGTCCTGCCCACCGGTGGCTAAAAAGTCCCACCACGCCTGCTGCTGCGAGCGCTGCGATTGAGCAAGAGGTTCAAGCCACTTGCGATACTCCGCGACTCGGCCCGTAATTTCAGCAGCGGCTTTTTGAAGAGACTCATTGCCGAACGGGACAATAAATGGGTTGAGGCCCAGCGGTTCGAGCGCGCCTCGCATTCGCACGGTGTGATAATCCGACAGAGTGATGCCAACCGTGGGGATTCCCAGCGCTGGCCCAAAAACTACCGGATGGTACCGCGTAGAAATTGTTAGCAGCGCGTCGGCCATTATCGGCATAATTTCGCTAGTCTGCATCGGTGGAAGCGCCCTAATGCGTCCCGATTTTGACCGCTCAACAATCGACCTGTCGGATAGTTCATCCAGGATTTGGGCCGAATTATTTAGATTGCCCGCGTGCGGAATTAGAAGCGCGTCCGCATCGAGCTCGCTCGCAATTGCGTCGAGACTTGCAGCAAGCCAGTCTAAATATTCGTGCAGGCTTGCGCCGGTGGCGCCCGCATCGGGGGTGAAACTTCCCACGATGTAGCGGCCGCTTTTAACCGGCGCGGCGGAAGGCGAACTCAGGCTCGGAAAGAGGGCGCCGTCATCCGCCGTGCGAAAAAGTGACGTTTCACTGCCGGCGAGCTGCGCGGCAAGTTCGAAACTATCGTCATCGCGTAGGCCAAAGGCCGTTGCTATTTGCAGCATTTCTCGGAGCTGGCCGCGCTCACGCTCGCCCAGCTGCGGTCCAATTGTCTGACTGGTGACGAGCAGGGGCTTATTGAACCTGCGCGCTAGGCGAGCCAGTGCGAGCCGCTCGTCTAGGTGATGGGCAAATCGCTGGTTCATATTCCCGCCGCCCGCGATAACCACCACATCCGCTGCCTCGACAGCGGCTGCTAACGCCGCCACCCGCTCCCCCAAGTTTGTGATGTCGCCCGTGGGAAGCGGATTCAAAATTTCATCACGTTCCGCTCGCGTCCAATTCGGGTCGAATCCGATGCGTTCAACGGACGGCAAACCGTAGAGCTCGGTAGCAATTTCTGAATTGGTCGCGATGAGGGTAATTGCTTCAGCACCGCGCTGCTGAAGCATAGAGATTGCGACTTCGGTCATGGCCTCGTCGCCGACGTGGTAAAGACCGCGTCGACCAATATCGCCCATGATGAGGAATTTCATCGTTACCCTCGTAACCCTATTTAGTTTTCGAGTCTTTGTTCTGTGTGAAGAACTTCTGTTCAATCACCTTCACGATGCGATCTGCTGAACCGCCATCCACGTGCGGCAAAGTTCTCTCAATTCTCTGCTGATAGCGTTGCGGCCACTCTCCGGTTTCCGACAAAAATCCCGCGGCGATTTGCGCAACCGCGTCCTGGGCATCGCTGGTTACCGGGCCGAACCCGTGCACGTCATAATCCCAGTATCCGGGAACATAGTTATGGCCTCCATAGAGAAATTCTTCACGATCAAACTGGAAATATATGACCCGTGCCCCAGCCAGTGCCCCCTCAAAAACAATGGACGAGTAATCCGTCACCACCACGCGGGCACTGGCAACTAATTCGTGTACATCAGGATTTGTTGCGAGAACGGTCACATGCGGGGGAAACTCTACGTCTGCGAGGTGGGTGCGCAGGTTTGGGTGGGGCAAAAAAACTACCTGCGCATCGTGTTCTTGGCTAAGAGTTAGCAGCTGTGGATCCCGTAGTAAACCCATCCAGTTTTCTGCATAAGCAGTCTGCATGAACGGGGTACGCAAGCTCCGAATCGGGCTATCGGAGCTTGGGGGCAGGTGCATGGAATTACGCCAAGTTGGGGCTATCAAGATTATTTTCCGATCGCTCACATGCTTCTTATCCGCCAAATTTCGCACGACATCGTGGCGCGGAAATCCCGTGAGAACAACCGAATCCTGCGTAAGTTTATACGCGGTATTTTCACCAATAATTGATTCATGCTCATCAGGGCTCGCGGTCGTGAGCAGATCAATACTCTTGGTATTAAACCAGTGTGCAAGGTTGTGCTGCAGCACGCCATGCTGCAGGTAGACAAACCGCCAGGGGCGTCGTCTTTCTTTGTACTCCCTTCCTGCGATGGGGCGAGTAATCTGCACATCAAGATGCGTCGATGCGACCACATCAGCTAGTTGAAGCGCAATTTTATGTTCCCGCGATCCGTAGGCGATCAAGCGAGCATGTTTCTGTTGCAGCCGTGTCCAGTCTGGGCTCTGGTCATCAAGCACGAACCAGGCATTTATATCCGGCCGTTTAGACCGCAAATAGTCATATAGGTACTCCGCACTATCGTTGCCCTGGCGCAGTTGATCGAGGAGCAGCCAACCGTTGCCATATTTCTTTCGATATTTCGGCGTCCCCGCACTGTTCCATATGCGCTCCCGCCCAGCACGCGTGCGCAGTTTTTCCACTTCAGCAGCTACACCCGGGCGCGAGGTGGAAATCCGGGTCCAATAGTGAAACTTCACCGCTGCGGAGAACAGGACTCGTTTCCAATTGGGTGTGCCGCCGCTCCGGCGGTTTTTGAGCTTCGGCGCAGTTGCGCTGATCTGGGTGGTGCCAAAAAAATACCGTCCCCGGCGCAAATGTTGCGGCGTCCCGTCCAGAAACAGGGTGAGGTCACGGCCTATTGGTAGGCGTAAAATCCGTTCGTGCAGTAACTCCTGCCCGAAATAATCTAATTTTCGCGTTTTAGCTGCTCTGGGAGGTGTGGGATCGCCCCGCAATGTGAGGCGTTCTTGGGGTAGAGGACCTTGGAAGAGGTAAGCAACCTCCAAAGCCCCGGGGAGATCTCGGGCAATTCGCGTCATGCCGCTGGCGGGAAGATTGCGGCCCGCAAGCGTGAGCAGTAGCGCGCGCACTTCTGCTGACAGCGGCGTAATTCTGTAGTTTAATATCGCTATTTCGTCGATAAACTCTAAGAGCGCCCGTAACAGTTCTAATACTCGCTGCTTTTCCGCATCATCCAGCTGTGTGGCTTTAAATTTGACCTGCTGTTCCCGGGTTAAAAACCAGCCCACGTCGTAGAGCACCGTGTTTTGGAGCCAAATCGGAACCCGCCCGCGACCCGCAACTTCCGTGAGGAGCGGAAGATATCCGCGCTCAAACCTCCCGAAAAAATAGTCGGGGTTAGTTCGATACGTATCGACGGCAGATGACGCTGCCGCTCGTTTCCGATAAAAATACCGGGCGGCGGGTAACGGAACCAAGCGCGGAGCTGGCGCCGCGAGCAAATAGCGGGACGTAAAAATAGCATCCTCCGCCACGCTCAAGCCATCAACAAAATGAATTTCGTGCTGTCTGATCAAATCGAGCCGGAAAAAAGCCGATGCTGCCTGCGATTGGATGAAATTTGGTTGCGTATTGAGATCAATCGGATTATTGCCGCGCGAAAACTTGGCTCGCAGAGGATGCGTATCGGTAAATTTCTGCAGACCCTCCTGAAAATGCCAGACGTTTGCGCTCAGTAAGACGGACGCCGGCTTACTGACAACGGCTTGCGCAGCCGCCTGAAAATAGTCCTCATTGATGAGGTCATCCGAATCGGGGAAAGTAATCCAGTCGCCTGTTGCGCGAGAAATTCCGTGGTTGCGCGCAGCTGAGACCCCAGCATTTTCCTGGCGCACCACTTCGCCACTTGCACCCGTGTCGGCGAGCCAGTTGCTAGCTATTTCGGCGCCGTCATCATCTGAGCCATCATCAATAAATATGAACTCGACCTCATATGAACCCTTTTTTTGTTTTCTAAACGAGTCGAGAAGCGCGGGTAAGTAGGCTGCAGTCCGATAAATCGGTACGACAACACTAAATTTGGGCCGCTCAGTTGGCAAAATTCCCGTCTCCTCGTTTCCCGCGTGCAGTTCATTTTTACAGGCCTATGACCAGCGAACATGATACAAGCAAGACGCCGCGGCCGCTCTCTTGATCTAGCGCCCACCACCTGTTTTACTCTCCTGCCCTACCGCGCGTCTTAACGCAGTCCGCGAAACGCCGTAAACTCCGTTCCATGCGCACCACTCCCCGGCGACCGCGACCCGTGTTTGACCACTCCAGCGGTCTGGACATCATTGGGCATCGCGGATTTGGTAAATCCGCGGCATCAAACCCGGGGGAAAACACACCGAATGCGATGCAGAGCGCTGCCAGTGCGGGAGCAGACTGGGTAGAAATCGATGCGCGGCGCACCGCAACACAGCATCTCGCCGTATTTCACGACAGCACTATCTCCCCCACACGACTCATCTCGGAGTGTACGGACACAGAAATTGCGCAGTCAGACATTTACCTCCTGACAGATATTACAGACAGCCTGCCGGAAGAACTTGGACTAAATATTGAAATAAAATCCTCGCTAGCCGATGCCGGGCTCCCCCCACGAGAGCGAACGACGGGGCTGGTGCTCGAGTTCTTACGGCAATCCCCGATTCCCAATCGCCTGCTCCTCACGTCATTCGATGCCATGGCCGCACAGCAGGTTAAAAACGAGGAACCGGATATTCCCTGCGGTCTGATTACGTGGATGCGATATCCACTCGAAATTGCCCTCAACACGGCGGCGCATCTAGGGGCCGACGTCGTAGCCGTTCATATCTCCAGCCTCCTGCTAGAGAAGAGGCAAACCGCACCCCGTGATTTTACGCAGGAGGCCATAAACCGCTGCCATGACATGGGCCTGCAAATCATGGCTTGGGGAGTAAAAGCGCCGCAGATCCCGGTGCTTCAGGATCTGCAGGTGGATGCGGTTTGTGTAGATGACGTCGTGGCGGCCATCGATTACCGCTCGAGTCAGGATTAGGTATGATCGGCAGGAACTGTAGCCAAATAAAAGGACACGCAGCGTGAGATCGCAGGTAACAATTCTTGCCGCCGGAATGGGCACTCGCTTAGGTCAACCGTTCCCCAAACCGCTTACTCCATTGCGTGATGGCCGCACCATCATGGAGCAACAGTTTGAAAACATCAAAAAATATCTGCCGGAAGCGCGGATTCAGGTCGTTGTGGGGTTCAAATTTGAGCAGGTGATTGAATCTCAACCCGATGCAGTCTTCATCTATAACAAAGATTTCGCTAATACAAATACTTCAAAGAGCCTGCTTCGCTCACTACGAGCAAGTGCTCCAGGCGGGATGCTGTGGTTCAACGGCGACGTGGTTTTCGACGCTCGCATTCTGGAACGTCTGATTCCCCTCATGCAGCAGGAGCAATCATTCGTAGCCGTTAATACGGCGACTGTCGGAGAAGAAGAGGTCAAGTACACAGTCGATGAGTCCGGCAACATAGCTGAGCTCTCGAAGACCGTGCAAGATGCCCTCGGTGAAGCCGTCGGTATCAACTACGTTTCAGCCACCGATAAAGACGCGCTCATCCGTCACCTGGCAGACGTTGACGATCAAGATTACTTCGAACGCGGCATAGAACTTGCTATTGAGCACGATGATCTCAAATTTAATCCGATAGATATCTCTGACCTCTACGCTATTGAGGTCGACTTTAAAGATGATCTACAAGCTGCGAATGAGCAGCTCGAGTCACGCTCCTAAGGCTTTTTTCCCTCGGCTAATTCCCGCAGGAAACCCACAAAAGCCCGAGCTGAATCGTTTCCGCTGAAGCCGCCGAGGTAGTAGTTCCGCCTCTCCACGCGCATGGGTTGCAAGGGGTCAGGCCCGAGCGCGGCGTCCAGAGCAGCCTCTAAAGTGGCTAGATGAGCGGCTTCTACCACGTATGCGCTCCGCGCCGAAGGAAAGTTCGCAATAAATTCTTGCTGCCCGTGCTTCGTAGCAACCATGATAAACGGCTTCAGCGTCTGCATGTAGTCCGTGATTACACCCGACACATCGGCAATCATCAGGTCTGAAATATTGGCCACATCGGCTAACGTGTGACGCTTCTCAGCCACAGCGCCCCACAGGTGCTTGCGTCCCGTGCGCTTGGTGTCTTCTTCAAGAAGCGACTTGATTTCACTTATCGCGCGCTTATGCGGCGCGTAGTGTTGCCCAGAGGGGTGCGGTCGAAAGATCACAGTCACATCGCGTGCGAGCACGCGTTCAATAATTTCTGGACCGTATTCGAGTGATGAAAAATTAACTTCCTCGTTCAGTCCCTTCCAGGTGGGCGCATACAAGACGTGGACGGAATTTTTCGCCGAAGGAGGAGTGGTGTCTTCGTGGAAATTAGCTGCGACGGGCCGCCCAAGAATTCGGAATTTCTCCCGCGGGATTTCCACGCCGCGCATCGCGTACCGGTCAATCGCTGCTTGTCCAGCCACCACCAGGATGTCGTGCCGACCCGCCGACTTATTTGAGCTGGCGGGTTTGTCGCCGTCGCCGTGGTGCAAAAAAACGTGTTGCACGCGCGGGAATTCCGCAATAATCAGGCTATTTAACTTGGCGTTTCGTGGATAAAATATTGCCTTGACGGACGCGGGGCAAACAGAGCGTAGGACGCGCCTATCGGTGAGTTCCGGGACTAGAACGATCGGGACATCGCTCGAAACCGCTCGCTGCTGGAAGTTCTTCTCCCTCGTTGCAATTTGAAGAAGCGGCGACCCGCTTTGCAAAAGGTATGGCACCCACATATCCCAGTGCAGTTGCGAGAGCCCGTCATGAAATATCACCAAGACGGGTTCATATTTCGCCAGGGCACGCGCAGTGCGGCGAGCGTTAGCAGCAAAGCGCAAAATCGGATAAGCGACGATCGCGCCCCCGAGCAGGCACACCGGCGCTACTAAAAACACAGCAAGACTCGGCAGCGGAGCGAGTGCGGTTAAAAACAAAACTGCGTTTGCCGCTAGCAAACCGCCAAATGCCACGGCGATCCGCCGAGTGGCGGGTGTTTCGATTTGCGTCTTTGGCGCGCCTGGAAGGTGCGCTGTGCGCACACCCCTCTTCCAAGCGTGCCGACTGAGAAATAGCAACGCGGTCACGAGAATAAGTACAACGAGCCCGATAGCAATCGTGGCGAAATTTCCTCCGGTTCTTAGCAGGTGCGCGAACACGCTGTAGCCTCCGGCGGGCAGGAGCAGATGAGCGATTACCTCAAGGGCCCGGTTTCGACTTCCTCGGTCCGAGGGGCGGCGTTGAATGGCATGGATAAAAAACACCAACACTGTTAGCGCAATCGCCGCACTACAGAGAAGTAAAATTTGATAACTGCCCCCGGCAACCCAAAATACTCCAGCTAACGCGGCTGCAAACCAGGCAACTATTGATAGCGGCTTCTGGCAGGCGACGAGGGCGCCATAAAATCGGCCGGGTCTAATTTTGCTTTTCAAGCGCGGTTACCTCCGTCGGCTCGCAAATGTTTCTAAAAACGGCCCAGTAGCTTCCATGACATTTGCCAACCAGTCGGCCAAGTCGACCTCGTTTTTGTATACGTAATCGTTAAAATCTTCGTTCGGGGCCGGGTGAACGTCGAAGTCTTGCAGTCCACTAAGGAGTTCCCCCTCAGTTTGGCAGATTAGGGGTTCCAAGTCCGACCACACCGTCTCGTAAACACCGCGCACTTTGGCGTATTTATCGAAATCCAGAGCAAAAATAGAGACCCTCGTGCCGATAGCTAGCGCATCGAACACTATTGACGAATAATCCGATACAACGTGATCTGCTATCAGTAACGCCTCTTGCGATTCCAGCTCATCGGCACTTATGACTTCTGAACTCGAGGTTGAAGTGCTCTCCATATAAGAGTGCCCCTTCGTCAAAACAATAAAGCGCTCATCCAATTTTTGAAGGACGCCAAGAGTGTCCGCAGCATAAGCGAGATCCATTTCGTCAGGATCTACGCCGTAGTTATAGTCCCGCCACGTGGGAGCGTAGAGGACTACGGTCTTGTCGAGCATTTGGTCACTGAACCCGAGGCGCTTCTTTATTGAAAGCATCTTGTGCGCGTCGTCATGGTTTTCTATTAGCCAGCGGACTCGAGGATACCCCGATAGCAAGATCTTCTCGGGCGGGACCATGAACCCGCTTCCCATGCTTCTCTCGGCCCATTTAGAGTCGGCAATCAGGACGTCCCAACGCTTAGTGTCCCGATATTTTGCTACCTTATGCCGGGGTCGGAGGGTGACGATTTCCGGTTCTGAACTGTCAAAAAGCACTTTTTTCAACGGCGTCCCATGCCAGAGTTGGACCCACACTGAAGCCGCCCTTTTACCTATGAACTCGGGGATCCAACTCTCCATAATCATTACGGAGGCCTCCGCCAGCAGATCCATATGTTCACGCGACCACGGCTTGACGAAGTATTTTTGAAAGTCGCTCGAGACTTGCTCGTCTGAAACAAACCTAATTTTGCAGTCTTTGAACCTTTGATCAGTAATAAGTTCTTTAAAAAGGTAGCGTGAATTACCAGCGTATGCGTGATCGTAACCCAGAAAAAGTATTACGCCATGCTGCACCGCCAACTTAAGGGAAGAAGTTCGATAATACGCAATGGCATCCGGCTTCGATAAAGGGATCGCATACGCAGCATCGACATCATTCTGACTCTTGCTGGACCGAATTAGCATCGCTTTTCGAATTTTCCGCTTTGCTCTGTTCACCAGATTTCGGCGTTTACGACGAGCTCTGAAAAAATAGTAGGTCCACCAACTCTTGTACACCGTTATGAATCTAAATAGGCCGTGGCGCTGCCGTGTCGCAATCTCATGTTTGACCATAAACTTCAAAACACGAGATCGGCCATCAGGTGGAATCACCACGTCACATTTATGCATGAGACTTAATAACCGCCGTCGCATTTCGCGGCGAGCACGCCCACGCACGCGGTTGCGGTAATAGACAAAGTACTTCGTGAGGATATAAGTCAAAAAATAATACGCGGCATAAGAGCTGCGATGCGACTCATTGATTTTATCGATACTGTCTGAGCAAGCATGGATAAATCCGTCGAGGTGACGTCTTGTCGCATATCCGGTCTTTGTCGTTGAGGCACCGTGAGGTCGCACACTGTAAAGTGGGGCGCTCACGATTTCCACGCGCTGCGCGTGTGTGGCCACCGAGACAAAAAATACAAAGTCTTCGTAGATATATTTTTCGCCGTACCGGATTTGATTGTCCTGCAAAAAGGATTTCAGATATAACGCCGTCACGGAAAAGTAATGGTTCGTCTGCAGCAGCCGTTCGCATTCGGGGCCGATGAGGCTCTCTTCGGATATATACGGCTCAACGTTATTATAAACTGTGCCTCTAGCACCGCGATAGTAGTATTTCCAGTCGAACTTAACAACGTCCGCGGCCGCAGATTCAGCCCGCTTTACAACTATTTCAAGCGTGCGCGGGTCAAGTAAATCGTCAGCATCCAGAAAGAGAATATACTTCCCGCTAGCTATTTGCACTCCGCGATTGCGCGCTGTTCCCTGCCCACGGTTTTCTTGGAATTTCGCTCGAACGACGTCGGGATAAGCCGCTTGATAATCCGCGATGATAAATCCTGTGCGGTCCGTGCTTCCGTCATTGATAACGATTATCTCGTAATCGTCCATTGTCTGATTTAATACGGAGTCCAGGCACTCGCGCAAAAAGGCCTGACCGTTATAAACGGGAATGACGACACTGACGAGGGGACTCATCTGAACCGCCCATCCATATAAAATGTTCTGCTTTTCATTCGAGTCGAATTATCTTAACGCAACAAACTGCTTTGAGCGATCTCGAAGTTTCAGCACAGGTTGACGATAATCGTGGCGGAACCTGAAGAACGCCAGTACCAAGTTCACGTACTGCGCATTCGTTATTGAGCGGCAGATCGCGCAAATAATCGCGAGTCTGAGGCACCCGAATATCTACTGTTGAGCACGGTTTTGAAACCATTCTTTCCTTTCCGTATTTGGCGGAATACGGTGGCGGTTTTGACCCGTCCGCGTCAGTGAGACCTAGAGTCTCAGGTTGGTCACTCGCACGCAAGTCTTACACGTGCATGACGGGAGGCCCCTCAACGTCCACAAAATACCTTGACTGTGGTTCGCTACAGGTATGAATTATCAAGATCCAGATGTAATTCGGCGCCTTCTTACCGATACCAACCGGTGGGCAATCGTCGGCCTCTCTTCTAACCGCGAGCGCGCGGCGTACACGATCTCAGCGTTTCTGCACAGAGTCTTGAATAAGCAGATCGTTCCGGTCCATCCCAGGGCAGAAACCGTGCACGGGCAGACCGGATACACCGCGCTCGCGGAAGTGCCCGGTGAAATAGACGTGGTTGACATTTTCCTCCGACCAGATTTGGCGGACCCGATTGTTGATGAGGCAATCAAGATCGGCGCAAAAGCGGTGTGGCTCCCCCTCGATGTCGTGTGTGAACCGGCAGCCGAGCGCGCCCGAGCCGCAGGCCTAGATGTCGTTATGGACGCCTGCCCCGCGATCGAAGCACCCAAACTCGGCCTCACTTAGACTTAAATTATGAGTGAGTGGTCAGCAAGAACCGTCATAATCACCGGAGCCACCGGCGGACTCGGTCGTGAATTAGTTTCGAAATTCCACTCCAGCGGAGCACGGGTGCACGCCGTGAGCCGTTCTGCGCCATCTGATCCAATTTCGGGTGTCGACTATTACAGTGCGGATCTGGGCGATGAGGCGGCCGTTCGCAAAATGTTTGCGAGCATCGCTACGACTCCGTGGGCGGTTATCAACACCGTCGGGGGCTTTGCTCCGCATCGACCGATTATTGAATTCGACACCGCAGAGTTTCAGACGCAGTACCAATTAAATCTCTTAACCGCGGCTGTGCTCACGAAACACGCGGTGCAGGCAATGAGAAAGCGCGGGAGTGGTCGAATAATCCACACCGCGAGCCGGAGTGCAACACACACGCAGGGGGCGGGGTTTGCATACTCCGTCAGTAAGGCCGGTGTTTTACACCTGGTAAAAATGGCAGCCGCAGAGTGCGCTGATTCCGATATTAGGGTTCACGCCGTGAGTCCCGGAATTATTGATACCGCAACCAACCGCGCGGCCATGCCGAACGCCGATCACGGGGGATGGGCGAAACCTGCCGATATTTCCCGCGCCTATCTCTTCTTAGCTGCGCCCAAATCACCTGCAAAGTCGGGGACCACCATTACGGTATGAAAACCTCTTACGATATTTCATGATGAGCGATGACATCCGCGCAGCGGAAAAAGCAAAAACACGTGCCCTGGCAAGGTCGCTGCAGGAGCGCGGGCAACTAGATGAGGCAGTGGAGGCATTGTCACACGCTCTACAGGTTTTTCCCGAGGATGAGCAGTTCTTAGAACAGTTGTTCAGCATTCACATCGCACAAAATAAGTGGGAATCAGCTGCGCAAGCAGCCCGCGCACTAATCGAAGCCGCCCCGAGTGAACCCGAGCATCATTTCCGACTCGGCAAAGCATTCGCCTGGCAGGGTTCGATCAACCAAGCATCTGAGGCGTATCGCACCGGTTTGGCACTGGTGCACAGTGCACCATTTGAGGATGTAATTTCACGGATCGTGGCTGAATTCCCGGCAGAGATATCGCCAACTCGATCGACCTACAAGTTCGCTGGCGGCGCTCACAATCTGGGTTCTATCCTGCACGAGGCGGGCGACTCTGCGTTTATCACAAAAATCTCAGTCACCCGTGCGACTACCGAGCGCGAACTCACATTTTATGGTGAATCCGAAGCGCATCTCTCTGACGATCCCATAGCGCCCCGTTTGGTTCACTCTCTCGTAATTGACGGGATTGCTTACCTGACAATCGAGCGTTTAGCCCCGCTTGATGCTCCGCCCCCGTTCAAAGACGTCGTGCAACTCGCAAATAAAATCGCCACCCCCACCAATCTCGCCGCGTTTTCTCAGCATCGCAATGCGAAGGCAAGCGCGTGGCTCCTGCGCCCCACAACAGTAATTCATCGTTTTTGCGAAATTCATCAAAAGAAGCAGAACGAGTACCTCTTGGATCGGGCGCGAGAATTAGCGGAGTTGCAAACAGAGCCGGACGTCGCAAAAGATCTGGTTGAGTCCGTCGCGGCTCTCATTGTGAAAAACAGCCTCTATCAATTCTTGGATCCGGAAACCCACTACGGGCTCGTGCATGGGGATTTTGTTCCCTCGAATATGGGAAGGCACCCGGAATCTGGTGAACTACTCGCATTCGACTGGTCCGCATTTAGGCACGGGCCCAAATTCTTAAACGCAGTGCATTTCGCCGCAATCGCCTGGGCGCCGTATTCGGAATTTCGGAACGAGTATCTGTTTCACGCTCAGCAGGGCGGTCTTTCTACCATTGAGCAAATTTTTGCTCTCTACGCCTATATCTTGGTGCAACTTAACCGTAAGTCTGATTACACATTCGCTCATCGCATGCGGAGGTTTATGTCTCCCGCATTGGAAGATCTACAACAGCTCGTTGATGCTTATAAGTGCGCTGAATTTGCTTCCCTTGCTCGCCAATGGTCCGCTGCCAGGGATGAGGTGGAAGGCACACGTTCGCTAGAGGCCAAGGTAAAAACCCTAGAAAAACAGAATCAGAAACTTACACGCGAACTTTCCGCCACTCGAAACCAGCTAGATCGGCTTACGAGAAGCACATCTTGGCGAGTTACGGCTCCACTTCGAGGCCTTGGTGGATTAATTAAAAAGCTGTCGAGACGGCAGACCAAGTAACTTCTAGCTGAAATAATTATCGGCACTGCCTCTATCTTGACGTGAGTTTTTTCGCTGGTAAATCACGGGTTTCATTGAAAACTCGGTAACCAACTGGCATGATCGAAATTAATGCTCAACATATTGGAACGCAAAGATGCCTTCCAAACTAAGAAGTTATCGGCCAGCGAAGAGGCTCGGTCACAGTTGAGACTCTTCAATCGCAACGAGAGGGTATGCGAACTTCTTCAATAAACGCTTCGCCAGATGGTCGCTGGCTTAATTTCACGACGAGGTGAACAGAGTTCATGCAAATAATCCAAAACGAATCTAAGTACTCGGCACTAAGCCAACGCGCACCGGTTTTCCGGCTCCTGGCGAGCGTCCTGGGGTTTGTGCTCATTCTCGCGGCAGGCATCGTGACCTCCGCCCCCGCGTATGCGGACGATAATGACCCAATTAGTGTTCCTGATCCGGTTTTACGCAAAGCGATAAATTTTGAGCTCGGCCAATCCCCCAACGACCCAATCACCGAGGGGAGGCGAAAGAGGTCACGCTATTGCAACCATCCCTGCAGCCCCAGGAAGTTATTTCCGACTTAACCGGGATGGAATACCTAAAAAATCTTAAATATCTCGGACTCGAATTTCATGAAATTGATGACCTAGCGCCTCTAGCGGAGTTAGAACACCTCATCAACGTTACTGTTAGCAACAACAAAATTTCGGACCTCACTCCGCTGCAGGGCCTGACAAACCTGGAAACTCTGAACGTCAACAACAACAATATCTCTGACCTGAATCCTGTTTCCGGCCTAACTAGTTTGGTGAGATTACACCTAAGTCGGAATCACATTACTGACCTCACTCCGCTAGCAGCCCTTAATAACTTGCAATCGGTGACTGCAAAGGATCAGTTCGTTCGCCTTTCGGGAAAGCCGGTCAACGCAGCGGTGCCGAGCCCCCTTCTAGATCCGGGCAATCAGGTGTTGCCCCTACATTCCACGGACCCCGGATTCCTCTGGTTTACAGGATCGAACGAATGGTCGTTCAGAATCGTGGGCTGGGATAGAACGCTCACCTGGGAGCGCGACAACATCCCCGTAGGAAATCGTGCCAGCTTCAAATTCACGGGCGAGATCCATCACGACGTAACCTTCACGGACGTTCCCGACACCCACTCGTTCTACGAGGACATCATGTGGATGAATTGGGCAAAAATAACGAGGTGGTACGCCGACGGATCATTCCACCCCAAGAACAACATCACTCGAGAAGCCACATCCGCGTTTATTAAAAGAATGGATCAGAAGGGTTTCTTCAACTAATAATCAGCGCAATAATTAGCAGGGGGGTAGGGCGCAGCGCGCCCTACCCCCCTGCTCGTCATAACGATCAAAAGCTCAGTTCACCAGAAGGATTTGACCCTCTATAGAACTAAGAAGACGGAAATGAGCCCATCCGGATTCAGCGCCGAAGAACGCGCCGCAATGAAACAAAGATCCGAAGAGTTGCGCTCCACCAAGGGGCTAAAAGGTGCTGCAAAGCAGGCACGGGAATTAGAAGCCTGTATCGAGGCGATTGACGGACTCGAGGGCACCGACCACGCGGTAGCAATAATGCTCCACCGCATCATGACGGACGAGGCGCCCCAACTCGCACCCAAAACCTGGTACGGCTTCCCGTCATATGCAAAAGACGGCACCGTCATTGTGTTTTATCAACAGGCATCCAAATTTAAAACGAGATACGGAACTGTCAACTTCAGCGATGAAGCCACTCTTGGCGAGGGCGCAATGTGGGCGACTTCATTTGCAGTGGTCGATGTAACTGCCGAGGTGGAGCAAGAACTACGCGCACTTGTACGGAAAGCGACGCAATAAGCAACTGCACCCGAGAGCGAAAACCAGGCGCCGCCGTCCAAAATCATCTCCCTACCGCACGCCGGCGCCCTTCTTTTGCGGCTTCTTCCCACCCAACCACGCGCGCATACGCGGCCCCAGCGGCTTTTCCACAAACTGATAAATCGCTATCGCCAGCGCGAACGATACAGCGATAGCCAGCGTCACCGCCAGGATCGGCGCCATCTGATTGCGGACGAGCGAGATGAACCACCATCCCCAATGCTGATGAATCAGATACAGCGGATACGTCAGCGCGC